>Ga0233432_10004105_pt1 | contig 13010 bp, 15 predicted proteins | sample SI_122_August201_6_FD_179870 | JGI IMG/M metagenome (GOLD analysis project Ga0233432, IMG submission 179870) | Seawater microbial communities from Saanich Inlet, British Columbia, Canada - SI_122_August2016_10_MG | ecosystem: Environmental > Aquatic > Marine > Inlet | place: Canada: British...
TCCTCCAATCCAAGATAAATTAGAATCTATAAGATTACACATAAGTAACACATTTACAAATACTTTAAAGTCTCCATGCAAATCTCCAACAGCTATTATTTTATTAGAAAACATTCTTATAGTTATACTTATATAATATTTAATTAATTAAATAAGTCGTCTATTTCTTCAGGTTTTGGAAGTCCATTTATAATTTTAGTCTTATAAAGTATAACAGGGAAATATACCATACCGGTATCAAATATTTTCTTAACTTCATTGATAATGTCTTCTCTTTCGTGAATTTCCATATCAGTATAATAATTATCGTATTTAAATGTACCAGAATTTGTAAGGGTTATAACAGTATGTTTACCTTTAGCATCTTTAATTCTTTCTTCTAAAATTTTACAATAAGGACAATTTTCTTGAGATAAAACTACTATATAGTCTGATTTTATATTCAAAGAAATCTCGTCTTTTTTAGGAGGTTTTATTTTTGGTTCAAATAATAAGTTAAGTTTATAGGTTATAAAAAGAGTAATTATAACTACAATAACGCAGGTTATGTACTTCATAGTTCAAATTAAAATTATATTAAATTTTGCATATTTTTACATAAATTAAAGAAAGGCTACAAAATATCATTAAAAATGAACGTCTTGATAATTAACGACATTTCATGGGATAATTTTGCACTGGTTTCTAAAAGAATAAATCCATTGTGTATCAATCCAAATCATAGAATAAATTATTATTATGGTAAACACATGAGATACATGGTAGGTATTTGCAATCAAAACTCAATGTGTCTCATAAGAAGACCTATTGTACAGAGCAATATTAAGGAATGTATATTAGATTCTTTAAAATTTACGAAACTTTGCATTATATTTCACAATTTTATTGAATACAATACCCTCAGTTCAGTGTATATAAATGTTTGCGAAGAAAATAAAATACCTTACTTCGTTATGTCCGAACATTGTGATAAATTTTATATGAACGGAGAATATATCTCAGATAAAAAATTCAAAACATGCGTGAGAGAAATCGGGTTTGAAGAAAGAACCTTAAACATTGAAATTCCACAAGAGATTCGATTGTTTGAAGAAAAGGAGACTTATCCTAAGAATATTCAAGAAGTTGTAAATAATCTTAGGTCAAGATACCAAATGTTAAAAGATAAAAAAGACTCAAAGAAAATAGTATATGATGAAAATTTAGTTAAAGAAAGGAAAAAAGCGATAAAATCTGGTAAAGAAATGAGTTATCTAGAATTTGTGGCTAATAAGAAAAGATGGTTGAAAGAAGTTGTGCCAAAGCATTAATCTTTTAGGGTATTTTTTGCAAAATATATACCATTTTTATACATCTCTATAATAGTTTTCTTACCTAATTTATCTAGATTTAAATAAATGTTTGGATCTAATTTGTTATTACACTCTATGGTAAATGTACTACGAGGTTTTACACGGTCTATCATGGATAACATCAAATTAGTTAAATATGATTTACTGACACTAATAGAATTTAATATTATACTATATCCACAAATATAAATATCCAAAGGTGGAGACCCATATAAATTTTTACAACACCCATCTACGAATGTGTCATTATTTATAATAACTGGTTTAAATAGAAACGGTATACTCATAGACGCCTTCAAGGCGTCTTTTAATTTAATTTTTGGGTAATCAGCATTATTTAAACATGTGTATTCATTTTTAGTCACGTTAGTTGAGTATATATTAACATTTACTGAAAATTTACTGGAAAAATCTTCTAGTGTAATTCCTTCAGGTAAATTTTCCCATAAAAATCCTATTAATGTATCAAGTAATGTTTCGTCTATAAGATGATTTTCAGATGTTAAGTTATTAAAATCATACTTTACTATCTCCGACATTTCTACTTCTAAAAATTTACTTAGAATATTTTTGGGAGTATATCCAGATATATATAAACAACCAATTAAAGAACCTATAGAACATCCATAAAAATTTTTAAGTTCTAGTAATTTATTTTCATGAATGTACTCAAGTGCACCTATAAATAATACACCTGAATAACCACCTCCTCCTATAAAAAGGTCATTCATTTACTATAACTCAGATGTTTTTAAAATGAAAATATCTACGTACTTTTCTTTAAAAGTTTGCAGATATTCATCTTTTTCTTTCCAAAATTTACCATGACCACGCTTTTCAGTTAAAGAATGAGCAAGTTCGTGCAAAAGTGTTGAAATGATTTCATCGGGTGGGTACATAACTCCAGTAGATTTATAAATTTTTACTCCAATTTCGCGTCCTTTATCATAATTCCAGCCCATAATTTGCGGGTTTTGATAAAGAAGTTCTTTAAAAGATGTATTCTGGAGTTTTTCTCTTAATAGTTCTCCGTCATCAGGATTTATATTGTATGATAAATGTATAGAAATATCTCTTAGAATATCTATCATTTCTGCTGTTTTAAGATTTCTAGCTCTGTACATTCTACCCGATTTAGTTCTGTAAGAAACCGAACAAGGTCTAAAAATGAAAAAGAACAGAAATAATAATATGATTATAATTATAAACATTTAATATAAATGTTAGAAAAATTATTATTATTTTTAGCTATTAAATCTTGGAATGTAGATAATATATTAGTTAAAAAAAGAATAATTAACAATAAGTTTCTGAGGCCTAATAAAAATATAAAATCAATAAATTTATTAAAGCTCATGGAGGATGAAACGCCTTCGCCAAGAATTACTATGTATAAAATAAATAAATGCAGAAAACCGGATTTTATTGAGAATTGCTTTTATACACTTTATACTATTTACTACATATTTATAAGTATTATACTTTTAATTCAGCCTATTTATACATTAATTATGTATTCCCAAAATACGTACAATATAAAATATCTAACTTCTTTTTTCCTTCATATAAATTTACCCATAATACACATCTGGAACAAAATGTATTTTAAAACAAATCACATTGAAAATATTCTAAGGTGTAAAAATTTTAAAGGAACTATTATAGTAGTTTCAAGTATAATTTCAATTGTTATAAATTTATTAGACATATCTTCATTCTATAATGAATACCATTGGCTAAATACTTTTGATAATAATATATTGTTTTTTTCACTAATCATAATAGAATGGATTTATTCTAGACTAACACTATTTATTTTTGTATACACGTTTATGTTTGTTATAAATGAACACATAGCAAAACTTAAAAAAATTAAGCTGCAAATTGAAAAAAATGAATTTGACTTTGAAGAAAATGTATGTCTTAGTAATTTAATATTAAAACTTGCAAAAACTAAAGACGAAATAGAAAAGACTATAAATTTATTCAATGGTATAATATCTTATACAACTATACTTGGAGGAATATCTCTTGCTATATTTATTAAAGATATTTTTCCACATGGAGTTAAATTACCACTGAATTTTCAAGATCATGATAGATATCTCCTACATCCATTAATTTTATACTTGTGTAATCAATTTATTCTTATAATAAATATGGGAAGATATTCATACTCTAGAGAAGAAATTCTTCATTTCATAAAATCAATTGATTTTATTAATAGATTCTTAACAAGAGTATCAACTGAAAGAATAGTTAAAAGAACAAATGGAAATCTAAATTTAGTTACATTAAATATTTTAGAAGATTCCGCTACTACTATAGACTGGTTAATTTTAGGAAATATGTTATCAGATAAATGGTTAGATTTTACAATATTCGGTATATCTACTTCAGATGGAAAACTTATTAAACAAAGTATAACGATAGGTGGTACATTATTATTTATAGTTAGTTTTTTACAGAATAATAATTAATTTAAAACAAAAATAGATTTATAAATATAGTCATGGATACGTTTATCCGAAATCAACACATCTCAGAAAAGAAAAATTTATCGTTTCAAATCTTATCATGGGAAGCATGCGATGAAGAAGTTGAGAACTTAGATTCTGATAATGAAGGTGTTCCAGATATCCGTTATCATATTTATTCTTTCGGTGTAGATGAAAATGGTGAATCGGTATGTGTAAGATTTGAAGGGTATAAACCTTACTTTTTTGCACTAATTCCAGATAAACTTCAAAAGTCGTTCGATAATTTTAAGAAAAACGAAGTTGAGAGATTCATTCGTAATAAACTCTTTCGAAATAGAGATGATCTTGAATCTGTAAGTGTAGTATCAAGAAAGAAGTACAAAGGATTCACAAATGAAAAAGAGTATAAATTCTTAAGATTTGTGTGCAAAAACTTGAACACATTTAATCGTATTAAGTACATCTTAAATCCAAAAGACAAATCTAAGCTTCCAAAGATTTCAAGTGTTCTCCAGAATGAATCAATTAAATTTGACCTATATGAGTCTAACATTGAACCTTATCTTAGATTTACACATAAGATGGAAATTCAAATGGCAAACTGGGTTACTGTTAAAAATATAACTCAAGATAATGAAGTGTCAAGATGCCAACATAGCTATATTGCAAATTATGCATCGGTTAAAAAAATTGACCGCCAAGAAACGTGTAATCTTACTCTTGGTTCGTGGGATATTGAGGCATTCTCATATTCAACTCGTTATGAAAACAAGAATGATTTTCCAGATCCTATGAATGAAAAGGACATTATCACACAGATAGGTACAAGTGTTTACAAATTTAGTACAAAAGAATCATTCAAGCATGTCGTAACTATCAAAAGTCCTATTGATAATGATTGCGACCCAATAGAAGGTATATGCATTGAAACTTACGATTCAGAAAAAGAACTAATTATCGGATGGGTAAAGTTTATTATGAAAACAGATCCGGACATCCTAGTACAATATAACGGTTATGACTTCGATTGGAAATATGTTTGCGCGCGCGTAAAGGTTCTTGGAATAGAATATGTACTTGAGAATCTTAGCAGAATCGAGTCTAAACCTGCACATTTACACGAAGACCAATTAAATACTTCTGCATACGGAGATAACACTATGAAATATCTTAAGATGTACGGTGTTACACAGTTTGACCTTATGTTTATAATTAAAAAAGAACACAAACTAGAGTCTTATAAACTTAATGCGGTAGCGGAGCATTTTACCGGCGACAAAAAAGACGACCTTAGTCCGGCAGACCTTTTTAATTATAATACATCAACAAAAGATAAAATAGCATTAGTTGTAAAGTATTGTGCACAGGATACATGGCTTCTTATAGATCTTATGCTTAAACTTAGAATTATCACAAACGTAATTGGTATGTCTAATATTACTATGGTTCCAATGCAGTACATCGAGCTCCGTGGTCAACAAATCCGTGTTCATACACAAATTGCTTATGAAACCAAAAATGAAGGTTATCTAATTCCAGCTGCAGAATATAAACCAAAAACTGACCTCCCGGACGACGAAGAAGAAAAGTTTACGGGAGCTACTGTTTTAGAAGCAATCCCCGGTGCTCACTTTGAACCTATAGCAGGTCTTGATTTTGCAAGTTTGTATCCTAGCATTATGATTGCTCACAATTATGACTATGCAACAATCGTTGAAGACCCCGAGTTTGATAATCTTCCAGGAATTGAATACTTTGATATGGACTGGGAAGAAGACGACATTGATTCTGAAGGTAATGAAATTAAACGTCCAGTAAGCGTAAGATTTGTACAAAATAGAACTGGAATTATGCCAAAGATTCTAGACCGTCTTTGGAAAGAACGTAAAGGTATTCGTAAACAAATGAAAACGCTTTCACCGGACGACCCTTTGTATGCAGTGCTTAATGGTGTACAGCTTGCTATTAAAGTTTCTATGAACAGTATCTATGGTTTTACAGGTGCAAGATACGGACGACTTCCAAATAAAAAGATTGCAGCGGCAGTTACAGCATGTGGTCGCGGAATGATTGCTCACTCTAAGAAATGTGCAGAAGAATGGTACGACTGTGAGGTAGTATACGGTGATACAGATTCTATTTATGTAAAGTTTAAAAGCAACCTAAAAGGACAAGATCATATGAACTATGTTTTCAAAGTTGCACCAGAATGCGCAGACCGTATTTCTGCTACATTTAAAAAACCAATCGATCTTGAGTTTGAAAAGGTTATGTATCCTTTCATTTTATATTCTAAGAAACGTTATGCAAGTTTATTCTGGACTAATCCTCTTAAGTATGATTACATCGACTATAAAGGTATTCAAGTAGTTCGTCGAGACAACTGTATATATGTAAGAGAAAACTCAAAACAAATCTTTGAATATATCTTTCTTAACGAAAAAGTTCTAAATTATAACTTCGAAACAGTAGACGAACTAATCGAAACAAGCAAAGAGTTTGCTAGAAATAAAATTCGTAAGTTAGTTCAAGCAGAAGTTCCTATGAAAGAATTGATGCTTTCAAAGAGTCTTCGTTCTGGTTACGCATTCGATCGTAAGGTAATTTGTGACGGATGTGGAAAGACCTACTATGAATTGAATGTCATCGGTAAGAAAGAAATGGACATTACAGTATTACACAAACTCGTCAATAAAAAATCGAGTCACGTCGAAGAATTTATAGAGACTGAACATATTTGTCCAAGTTGTAAGACATTGCAGTCATTCTCTAGATGCCCTGCTAATATTCCACACGTCGCACTCTCTAGAAAACGCGAGGAGCGCGATAAGATGGACAAAGTAGCTTCAGGCGATCGCATTTCATATCTTTTTGTTACTTACGAAGGTTCGCGACAGTTTGAAAAAGTCGAAGACCCTGCTTATGTGATTAAGAATGCTATACCAATTGATTACGTATACTATTTCGAACATCAGTTTAAGTCTGCGATTGAAACAATCTTTGAGCCTATGATGGAAGATGTATCAGAACTATGGAAAGACCTTATTCCAGAAAAAGTTAAAAAGACACGCAAGAAGAAAGCAGCTTAAAAATAAAATACATTAATTAATATAATGACTAAACCATTCATAAAATGGGCAGGAGGTAAAACTAATTTATTAAAAGACATTCTACCCCTGGTTCCAAGTCAAATTATTAATTATCATGAACTTTTCTTAGGGGGTGGAGGTGTATTATTTGGAATTTTATCTTCTATAGCTGAAAATAAAATAAAGGTGTCTGGTAAGTTGTATGCTTATGACTTAAATGATAAGTTAATAAATGTTTATAATCAAATAAAATACAATCACGATGAACTATACAAACTAATAACATTTTATACAAACGAATACAACATAATAAATGGTATTGAAGTTAATAGAAAGCCTTTAAATGAAACACAAGCTAAAACTTCAAAAGAAAGTTACTATTATTGGATTAGAAGCAAATATAATTCTATTATATGCAATACAACCGAAAGCGCAGCTTTATTTTTATTTCTGAATAAAACTTGTTTTAGAGGATTATACAGAGAAGGTCCTAATGGATTTAATGTTCCATTTGGTCATTACAAAAATGTTTTATGTATAATTTCTAAAAAAGACCTTATAAATGTTAGTAATGTAATAAAAGATGTTGAATTTATATGTTCTAGTTTTACAGATTCTATTAAAAAAATAAAAGAAGGAGATTTTGTTTATCTAGACCCACCTTATGTACCTGAAAATAAAACGTCATTCGTTGGTTATACATCAGACGGATTTGATTTAAAATCACATGAAATTTTATTTAACCTTGTTAAGGATTTAGATAGTATTAAGTTTTTGATGAGTAATTCAAACACGGAATTAGTTAAATCATCGTTTATTAATTACAATATAAAGGAAATTACAGCTAGACGTGCAATAAATTGTAAAAACCCAAATTCTAAAACTTCTGAACTTTTGATTTTTAATTAAATTTTTACAAAATTTTAATCAATTTAAGAATACATTTCATTAAAAAGTGTCAAACATGGCATTGGATGCAAAGTTTAACGCTTTTAAGTTAAAGCATGAACTTGATGATGAAGCAATGGCTGAAATGTTGAGTATTTTCAACGATTCCTTTATCGAATTGGCGCATAAGCTTTTGCAGTCAAACGATATTCCAATTCCAAAAGAAAAAACAAAAAATACAAAGCAGACATTTACTGCTAAAAAATTTGCTACAAAAATTGCAGCCGAATATGCAGCGGAAAACGAATTGACCCTTGATAACTTTGATAACTTTGATAAAGAAAAGGTAACAAAGAAGGACATTGATGAATACCTTAAAAGTAATAAAACAAGTGCTCCAAAGAAGTCCATTCCGAAGCTTGATACTACTGTTTCCGAAAAACCGGCTTCAAGTTCCAAAGATTCTACAAAAGAGAGATGTTGTGGTATCACAAAGAGTGGAGAACCTTGTAACAAACCTGGTACAGAAAAACCAGAAGGGTCAAGTAAGTGTTTCTGTTTCAGACATGCTATGGATTGGAAAATATATGAAGTATCCTCTGATTCCGATTTAGAACCAGAGGAACCCGAAGTTTTCAGGGATTTGGCTATTGTAACCGAAGAATAAATTTAAAGCATTGATTTATTCATAATTATAATAATGAAGCTAGAAGAATTTTTAAATGGTAAAAATGTTGAAACATATTTTGATGAAAAACTAAAAGAATGTAAACATTATGATGAACTCCCTCGGGAGTTAAACAATTGCACTTGTTGTTCAAGACATCGTGTTAACTTTCCAATTCTTGGACAGAGACTTGTATCTAAAGAGTATCAAACTAATTATACTGAAAAAGATTGTAAATGTCCGTGTAGACACATGGCGAGACACATTTGTAGAGAATGGGACCTTATTCACGGAGTAGAAGAGGTTGATACCGAAGATTCCGAGGAATCAGATGAAGAAGATTCAGCTGGTTCTTTGGAAGATTTTATTGTACCCGATAAAGGTTTTAAAAAGAAAGAGCGTAAAGCTCTAGATAGAGCCCTTGATAAGTTTAGAGGTAAAAAATCTATTAGGAGATAATTATTTAAGTTTAATAGCCATATATACATCTTAAAGTTTATCCTCTTGTGAAATCTGAAATCTATAACCAGTTCCCCAACTAGATGCATTACCCGCACCCTGAGCAGGATTCCAGCCGCCGTCTTGCACATATAAAGATTTGTCGCGATCACTATATAGCCTATACCACGTGTTTCTTGTTACATAATTACCGGCGGGTTGATAATTTCCAGCGGGTTGATAATTTCCAGCGGGTTGATAATTTCCAGCGGGTTGATAATTTCCAGCGGGTTGATAACTCTTTAATACAGATGTTCTATCTTCTCCTATACTATCGGCTACAGAGTTGATAGCCTCGTCTACTTTATTAACAGGGGTGAGTACTAAATCTCCAGATTTATTAACAGTAATAAAGTTATCTGTAGAAGAAAAAACAGCTGACTTCGTATAATATTCTGGTACAAATAAAACAGCTAAAACAGATACTGCTATTAAAGCTAAAATTCCATAAATATACTTATTGTTCATTATAATAATAGACAAATATTTTTAATTAAATTTAATTGTCTATTTTGAAGTATCTATATTGATTTGTAGCATTCTTGTTACCATCTGCTTTAATTTGGTCTCCCCATCTTAGAACATTCTGACCACCTTCTTTATTCCAAATTCTATAGAACTTACCACGTGTTAAATAATTACCAGCTGACTGATAAGCAGCATCTGCTGCAGTTTTTGCAGCGGCAGCGGCAGCCTTAGTTTGAAATGTTTTACCAGCAGAAGCCTGATAAGAAGATGCCGCAGCAGTCGTTTGATATCCCTTTAATGTATTAGTAGTATCAGTTGTTATTCCAGCTGCTAAATTGTTTACAACAGTGTCTACATCAGACACTGGTTGAAGAACTATATTACCTTTGTCGTCTAGAGTTAGAAAATTATTACCAGATGCAAATGCACTTGATTTTTTATAATTTTCAGCTGTAGCCATTACTACTAGAAAGGTCACTGCGGCGGCGGCGGCTAAAAACATAAACAATGTTCTATCCATTTTATAATTATAACTATAAAATAATTTAAAGAAAAATTATATTATATATTAGATATGTACAAGGCTTTGATTACTCTCTTTACACTTTTTAATTCTGTTTCTGGTTATGGAATTTTGCCCTCAAAGTTCGTTCAGGAGGCAGAAATTAAGCATGGAAGAGTTGCTATGGTAAGTTCTGTTGCAATTCCTCTACTAGATTTAGCAAAGCCAGATACACTTGGAATTAATTTTGTAAGTTCACTAGACAATAAAGTACAACTAGGTCTTCTAGGTCTTGTAGGTTGTTCTGAAGCTGCGCAAATGCTAAAGGCTTATAATTTTCCAGAAGATACTTCAAAGTGGTTTACAATGAAAGAAGACCACAATCCAGGAGATTATTCTTTTGACCCTCTTGGACTTAATAAGAATAATTCTGAAAAGATTAAGAACAATGAACTTTACATTGGGCGCGTAGCAATGATTGGTGTACTTTGTGAAATGACAAACGAACTGTTTGTTCATGAGCCTATTCTTAAATCGGTTTAAAGAAATAAACAATTTTTAATTATAATGAACACATTACCAACCGAAGTTGTAGACATCATTTTAAAATGTGATAAATATAAGGGACGCTAGCTCAGTAGGTAGAGCGCAGGACTTTTAATCCTGTGGCCGTGGGTTCGATCCCCACGCGTCCTAGTTTCCCTTATATTTATCTTAAATCCTTAAGGTTTTTCTTCCATTTATAATTTTTATTTCTAATTTAGGCATTGGTCTTGTTTTCTTTTTAGAACAAAGAGTCTTTAGAAATTCCATTTCACGTGGGATTAAAAATCCCTAAGGAAAATTAAAGTTTAATAAGTTTTAATAAGATTTCTGAAATAATCTCTATTGATTTTGCATTTATGCAAAGCTACCTGAGTTCCCCAATATCCCCCAGTTGCATGCACTGTTCTCCAATAACTAGTATACATATTTGATATTCTTCTTAAATATACCCGCTCATGACTCTCTAAAAGTTTTAATTCATTGTTACGTTTTGAAATATATTCCAATATAACAGACCAAGTATCTTCGGGTAGTTTCTTGAACAGATTGATTTTCTTTTTAGTAGAGTAACATCTCCACAATGCTTGAATTTTTATAACGTATTTTCTTGCGTGAAATGAACAAATGGGTCCCCATTTTCTATTATGAAGACACTTGCGCTCTTTGCGTTTTCCCTGGTCAAAAACGACGATATTGCACCGGGGCATTTTATCACGTCCCCTTGAGAACCCCGAAAGGCTCTAGGACGTTAAAAGTTCTTAGATGTCAGTAAAGCTGTCGTAGTAGGTCTTTGTGCTTCGAGACCTCTTTCTGTTATCGGGCTTGATGTTCTTCTTATGGTCCTTGCGGGCGCGCTTGACCATCTCGTGGTTGACAGCGTTCATGTTCACCTTCATGACTCTTCACGATTTAATAATCAAGTCTGCAACTTAAGATTTATTTTTTTTAGTAAAATTTAAATAGGCCTTAAATCCCTCCAAAGAGGGACACCTATATTTTTTTCTAATAAGAATTAAGATGCGCCACCACCTTCTCTTTGTATTCAGGGTCAGACCCCCAAAAAACCTTGATGTCGTTCTTTTCTAAAAATTTTAGTTCTGCCTTAGCGTTCTCCTTGAACCAATCCGAGAGACAGTAAAAGTATACTACTCGGTGCGAGGGAAACAACTCACGCATATGGTCTTGTTTGAAAACCGCTGTTTGAAGCTTCTCGCATACCGAACCACCACACTGTTGGTATTTTTTCTCGAGTATGAAAATTACCTTATCTGAATCACGAATGTAACATTCGTCTGGCTGCTTGCAACCATGGGCTTGTTGGTCCTTTGGAAGAGAAGGTTTTATAAGGTTGAACAACCCGGTCTTTTTCTTTGGAACTGTAAAAAGCCCTTCGCCAAAGAACACTTCGTCCGCCCACTTGTTGATTTCTCCTTTGCACGTCGCAACTGTCATAAGGTCCGTGTCTTGTTCGAACTTAAGACCATTCGCGTTGGTGTTAGCTCCGCCACCTCCGACCATTTTGTTTGCACCCACTTAAGGGGGTCCCAAAGGACCTTTGTAAAGCATCTACGCAACTACACGCGTATTAAACATTGTGTAAGTCGTAGAGATGTACTTGCGGAGTTCGTGGCAGGCAATCTCTGCCTTGACATCTGCAATGAGGTGCTCGATGTCGTGGATAGTCTGTCTCTCCTTGGAAATCAGCTCCATCACATTGGGAGGAGGGTGGTCGCACATCAAGAGCCCGTGAAGGTCTTTGTAGCAGATGCCGAGAATCTCAAGAAGCGAGCGAAGCTCATGAGCGTGCGACATTTAGAAAACAAGGACGTTTGGCACGCAGGCCTTAGCCTCCCGAAGGAGACACCATGCGCTATCGTTTCAACCCCGAATCACAAGCGCGTCCATCAGTTCCTTGTAAAGACCGTCGGGGATCTTCTGCGCGTTGTCGAACAGGATCTCCTGTATCTTCTGCTCACGTACTGTAGGGGAGCTTGAGGGTGGGCGGGAAGGGGGGTCAGCAGTCAACGCCGCGAGACGGTTCTGCATGTCGACCACCTGTGCGTACATCGACGCCCGGAACTCCTCACCGCTCGACTGAATCTGTCGGGTACTCTCATTGAGCTGCCGCTGACGCTCGTTGAGTTCCCGGCGACGACGCACCGCTTCCTGACGACGCACCCGGTTGTACTCATCACGAAGGCGCGTGGCTTCGACTGCAGTGCACGGGCAGTTACGACGGTCGTGTCCCGGCTGCCGACACTTTCCACAGCGGTATGGGTTGGGATGCATCGGGGGGTTGCGCTGCTCGGTCGTCATCTTACGCGCGAGGGCTGTTGAGTGGTCGGTCGGTGCACCCACCTCTTTGCGACGGGGGCTAGGGATAGTTAAAAATCGCAATTACAAGAAAAACCCTGCCTAAGGCTCTGCGGGGCCCTCGGCGCGGGGTACGCGAGCGGGCCCATGGGGGACCCCCCGCGCCTAAGCTCCGTTTTTTCTGCAATTGCGAAATTTAATAAATCT
>Ga0233432_10004106_pt1 | contig 13008 bp, 13 predicted proteins | sample SI_122_August201_6_FD_179870 | JGI IMG/M metagenome (GOLD analysis project Ga0233432, IMG submission 179870) | Seawater microbial communities from Saanich Inlet, British Columbia, Canada - SI_122_August2016_10_MG | ecosystem: Environmental > Aquatic > Marine > Inlet | place: Canada: British...
AAACGTATTGTTTAAAATCAATTTTAGTGAATTTTGAAAACGAATTATTCGTTTTCGAGGATATTTTCACTCCGAACGGGATTTGAAACGGATATTCGCAATAATATCCCCACCATCAAGCGTTTATCCGGATACCTGTCCTTGCTTTTTTAAAAACGCTCCGACACGATAAAATGTAGGCCAAAAATGAAAATTTGCTTAGCAATTTTAATCGCGATCACGTCTCTTTCGGGCGGTTTTTCTTTATTTGCTCAAGACTCCAATGTTGCGGAGGAGGTGGTGGGAAACACCGTTACGGAGGATGAGTCTTCTAGTGTTGAATCAACTGATGTAAAGGATGAGGCTGTCGTAGCGGAGTCAGCCTTGAGTAGGGATAAGAGCGAAACGTTTACGGTTTACGTAATCCCGATTCAAGATGCGATCGCTCAGCCGACTTTGTTTGGGATTCGTTCGGGGGTCAAAGACGCTATTGAAAAGGGAGCGGATCTTGTATTGTTCGACATGGATACGCCGGGTGGCGAATTGTTCACTACTTTAGAGATCATGAAGGTGATCGACCGCTTCGACGGGATGACGGCTACATTTATAGATGAAGAGGCGATTTCTGCTGGGGCGATTATCGCGTCGGTAACCCAGGATATTTATTTCATGCCGCGGGCGACGATGGGGAGTTCGGAAGTGGTTACAGGTTCCGGGGAGGATGTCGACGAATCGATGAAGCGTAAGATAAACGCGTTTTTGACTGCGAAGATCGATGCTTACATCAGCGAATATCCTTACCGGAGCCAGGTGCTAGAAGCGATGGTCGATCCGGATGTAGAGTTGATTATCGACGAGAAGGTGATCTCGAAGGAAGGCAAGTTGCTAAATTTGAATGCGCGGCGAGCTCACGAATTATATGGAGATCCGCCTAAGGAGCTTCTCGGTTCGGGGATTTTCGATGATATTGAATCCGTGATAGATTCCGTAGCCGACGGTCGGAAGGTGGTCCGTCACGATTTCGAGTCGACCTGGTCGCTTGAGTTGGCAGCACATCTCGTGACTTGGAGTCCGCTACTTTTGGGGTTGGGAATACTCGCGCTGTTGGTTGAATTTAAAACGCCTGGCTTTGGGGTATTTGGGATCGCGGGAATTTTGTTTATAGTGATCGTCAATTTCGGTCATAACGTGGCAGGCCTTTCTGGATACGAAGGGATTCTTCTTTTCATTGTTGGTGCCTTGCTTGTGTTTATGGAATTGCTTTTTCTGCCTGGAGTGATGTTTCTTGCGATTCCGGGCATCTTTATGATGCTTGCCGGTTTGCTTTGGGGAATGGCGGATATTTGGCCAGCAGAGACGCCAGATTTCGATATTACTTTCGATATTTTTCTAGCCCCGCTCTATAATGTGGTTTGGGCTGTGTTGATCGCGATAGGGCTATTTCTGGCTATTTTGAAGCTGTTGCCGAAATCAATCTTTTGGGATAAACTCGTTTTGGGAGACGCGGTTGACGGTACGAGTCAGGGTGATACGTTTACCGCTTCGGACCGTCCTGGAAACGGTGCACTTGGAATGGCAGTAACCGACTTGTATCCGACTGGAGAAATTGAAATCGATGGTCGTCGCTATGAAGCGCATGTGGAGACCGGCATGGTTGGAAAAGGGGCTCAAGTTCGTACTTTAAGAGCAAATGCTTTTGGTTATTTTGTAGAGGAGGTTAGGGAATGACGTTGGTAGTTATCTTATTTATGACGGGGATCCTTTTAATCGCCGCGGAAGTTTTTTTGCCAGGAGGGATTCTGGGTGTCATTGGGGGAGCGGCGATGGTAGGAGGCGTATTTGCGTCCTATTCGGAGTTCGGGTCTTTCGGAGCGGTCATCTCTTCTAGTATAGCGTTTGTTCTCATCATTTTCGCATTGTTCTTCGAATTCAAGATATTGCCGAAAACGAGCATTGGGAAACGGTTGTTTCTCAATAAAACGATTAAGGGTGTTTCCAACTACTCCAAGGCGAGCGACGGAGTCGTGGGACAGGTTGGGAAAACCGTGACGGCTTTAGGGCCGACCGGGTTTGTATTGCTCGATGGAGTAAAGCTAGAAGCGGCCTCGAAGTCGGGTTTTATCGAGAAGAACGAGCAAGTCAAAGTGACTGGTAAAGACAATTTTAGAATCATCGTATCCAAAATATAAAGTACCTAAATTCAATGAATACTATTACATCGAATATCCTGGCAGCAGGTCTGTTTAATCTTCCCACAATTTTCGCCGCCGCCGCGGTGCTCATTGGTGTGATCTTTGTTTTTATCGTTTTCTCGTTCCTGAGCGTATGGCTTAGGGCCTGGCTTGCGGGGGCCTATGTCGGGTTTACGAGTTTGATCGCAATGCGATTGAGGAGAGTGCCTTACGGTCTTTTGGTTGATGCTCGGATTACGGCCGTGAAAGCCGGGATCAGTCTTTCCGTTGACGAGTTGGAGGCACATTTTCTGGCTGGCGGGAATGTAATTCCGACAGTACAGGCGATCATCGCCGCTAAGAAAGCAGGGATCAACTTGGATTGGGAGCGCGCTTGTGCGATTGATTTGGCGACGAAAGGTTCGGGGAAGTCAGTCGCTGAGGCGGTGCGAACATCGGTCGATCCGAAAGTGATTGATTGTCCAAGTCAGGATGGACCGAAGCGCACCATCGATGGGGTCGCGAAAGATGGAATTCAAGTGAAAGCACGAGCTCGAGTAACCGTACGAACGAATTTGGAACGGTTTGTTGGTGGGGCGAAAGAGGAAACGATTATCGCTCGCGTGGGTGAAGGCATTGTAACGACTATTGGTTCGGCGGAAACATACAAGGTTGTCTTGGAATCTCCGGATTCGATTTCGAAGGTCGTGCTGGAGCGTGGTCTTGACGTTGGTACGGCATTTGAAATTCTATCTATCGATATTGCGGATGTAGATGTTGGGGCGAACGTGGGCGCTTCGCTTCAAGAAGCCCAAGCGGAGGCGAATAAGAACATGGCCCAGGCTGAGGCGGAAATTCGTCGCGCTGCAGCGGTCGCAGTGGAGCAGGAAATGAAGGCGAGAGTTGAAGAAATGCGTGCTAAAGTGGTAGAGGCGGAAGCTCAGGTTCCTCTAGCGATGGCAGAGGCATTTCGTAACGGGAATTTGGGTATAATGGATTATTACAAAATGAAGAATATTGATTCGGATACCCGGATGAGGGAATCTATCGCTGACCCCGACGGCAATCCTGATAACCCCGATAAAAGTCAGTAGATGATCGATAATACAATCATTTTGCAATGAATTGGATTTTAGATAATCTGGAGAAGCTTGTTCCGGTCGTTATTACGATCCTCTATTTTGTTGGCTCTAGCAAAGCGAAGAAAGTAGAGGATGGGCGCCGTGCGGCTGATCCTGGCGCTGAAGATCGGTCGCGTCGGATACAGGAGGATATCCGACGTAAGATTCTGGAGCGTCAGCAAGAAGGAAAACCTATTGTTCGAATCGAGCCACCAGAGGAGCCTTTCGTACGCCAGCCTGAATTCGAGGAAAGCGATGATCCTTTTGAACCGGAATTCGATGAAAGGCGTGGGGAACAGATGCTGTATGTTGAAGAAGAGGTTTCTACGCCGGCACCGATGTCTTCCGGTCCGGACGTTTTGTTCGAAAGGCAGCGGCAGCAAATTGAGGAGCAAATGCAAAAGGCACGCGATTTGCGGAACCGATTGCCTGCGATGCATGGCAAGCTGGCTCCTACCTCTTCTGGAGGAAATGGGCTTAAGGGGATAGGCGATTTAAGAATGAACATTCGGAAGGATTTGAAGGATGCGAATTCGATACGTCGTGCAATCGTGCTTAAGGAGCTATTGGATACGCCATTGGCATTGAGGTGATTATTGTGCCGATTTGAAATCTTGTATTGTCGCATCGAACTTCCTATCGACAAGCGAAGTGACGTTTACTCTATCTGATGAATCTTGAATTATTAGCCATTTGCGATGCTGCTACTGATTATCAAGGAAGACTCAATATGCTTGGGGTATTCGAGGGGGTGGCAGCCCCCAAGGCACCGGTTATTCGGGATCGGTGTTCTATTGTGACGCGTATGCGTTTTTCGACCGAGGAATCAGGGGCTCACGCTCTTGCAATCCGTCTCCGAAATAAGAAGGGGATTCAATTAATGCCGGAAATGAAAGCGAAGGTTTCCGTTAAAGTTCCGTCTAATCGAAAGTCGATCGCAGTGAACATGGTTTTGAATATAAATCAGTTGAAAATTCCCGAATTTGGAGAGCATGAAATCGCGCTCTATTTGGACGAGGTATTCCAGTCTAGCATTCCGCTTACAGTTGCTCGCTCTGTGAAGAATCGAATGCGAGGAACGATGGAAAACTGAAGTACGCGAAGCGTACTCATTAATTTCATTTTTCGATTTTTTTGGGCAGTAATTGCTGTGCCTTAAAGGGAATTACACAATAGGCGCCTACGTTTTTATTATGTGCGTTTGTTATCTTGGGGTAGTGCTTCAGGACTCGTTTACCATTCGAGGGTCGGCTGTTGCTCAGGCTGAAGCGCTAAGCTATTTTGATGTTACTCAATCAAGCCTCTTAGTTGTTCGGCTAAATCTTCGGGAGATCGAGCGGGCAGTTGGCAGACGAAGTTTTCGCACACGAATGCGGTGGAATTGCCGTTGATCGGTTTTGTGCTTTTGATGAATTTCAGATGTTTTCCCAAGTATGCTTGGCTTGCTCCTGAGTCAGCATGAAGGAGAAGGCGATTTGGCAGGAGCGTGTTGTGGGCGACGTTTATCATCGATCGGTCTCCCAATTCGGAGGCAACTACGATTTGTATTGGTTTCTTGATGACGTATAAAGCTGCATCGACTAAAGCTGGCATGCGAGTGGGAGATTGAATAATGCCAGGTAGGAAAGTGATTACGGTTTGACGGGCTTTGTCGGTGTAATTGGCGTTGTCGAAGAATTGTCCGAGGCGGGCCAAGTTTTTCGCGCTGATCGAATTGGACGTGGGGATGGCTCCGTCGAAACTGTTCTTCGACTGATTGAAAACAATTTCGTCGTTGGCTTTAAATCCGAAGAAACCGCCATGGTCCTCATCGTAGAAGAGCGCAATTTGTGTCTTCTGAAGTTCATTTGCCCAATCCAGCCATTCAGGATTGGCAGTGGCTTCGTAAAGATCGATCAATCCTTGGATTAGATAAGCATAGTCATCTGAGAATGCTTCTACTTTGGAGGGGGCTTCGCGGAAAAGTCGGATCAGTTGACCTGTCTTGGAATCGAATAGATTGGATTTGATGAAGCGGGCTGACTGAGAGGCTGATTCCGCGTATCCGGGTTCGTTTAATACTTGAGCAGCCCGTGAAAAGGCGGAGATAACCAATCCGTTCCATGCGGTAATTATCTTGTCGTCCAAGTGCGGTCGCGGTTTTGAGGCTCGCGCTTTAAAGAGAAGTGTTTCGATTTGCGTTACTTGTTGTTCGATTTTCGATTCGCTAAGATTGAACTGACTTGCGAGATCGTTGATTGTTCGTTCGATACGGAGCGTGTTGTAACCCTGTAAGTCTTCTGAGCGAACGCTGCTCGGAGCGTTGCCCTCGTCGCGAAAGGTGAAGTAGGCGGTGGCTAGTTCAATTAAGGACTCTTCCTTTAGGGCGTTTGAAATTTCAGCTTTACTCCAAACGTAGAACGCACCCTCTCGTTTTACGGTAGCATCGGTTGATTCGTAGCTTTCGGCATCTTCTGCGGAGAAGAAGCCGCCTTGATCGTGTTGCATATCTCTCTGCAAGTATTCGAGCGTATCCAAAACGGGCTGACGGTATTTTTTGTCGCGAGTGAGTAGCCATGCGTCAAGATACGCATTTACGAGCGTGGCTTGGTCGTAGAGCATTTTTTCGTAATGCGGGATTTTCCATTCGGCATCTACCGTATATCGGTGAAATCCGCCACCAATGTGATCGCGAATACCGCCCAGGGCGATTTTATCGAGCGATCGTAGAGCCATGCTTTTCGCAGTTTGCTTTTGCGAGGAGTCGAGCTCTTTGACGGTGCTTGCCTTGAGAAGAAAGGATAAGTTGGCTGCGCTCGGGAAATTCGGTCCGGGCCCGAAGGCGCCGGTTCGTTGATTAAAGGAGGATTTGAAGGCGTCGATTACAGAATCGACGAGGGCAATGTTTAGGCCTTTTTCGGCGTTTTCGTCTTCCGGTTGCGAAATACCATTTAGTGTATCCACAATTTGTGTGCTTTGCTTTAGGATACTATCTGGATCCTTGGACCAGGTCTCTTGGATACTCGATAGAATCTCGCCAAAAGTTGCGCTGCGAATACCTCGGTTACGGTCAGGCGGGAAGTACGTGCCTCCGTAAAACGGCTTGCGGTCGGGGGTGAGCCAAACATTCAGGGGCCAACCGCCTCCGCCTGTGAGTTGTTGGACGAAGTTCATGTAGACGCCGTCGACATCAGGACGTTCTTCGCGGTCTACTTTAACACAGACGAAATACTCGTTTAGGTAAGCCGCGGTTTCGGGATTTGAAAACGATTCGCGATTCATTACGTGACACCAGTGACAAGTAGAATAGCCGATCGATAGTAGGACGACTTTGTTTTCCGCTTTGGCTTTCTCGAATGCTTCGTCACCCCAGGCGAACCAGTCCACCGGATTGTAGGCGTGTTGTTGCAGGTAAGGAGACTGCTCGTGGATCAGCCGATTGGGCTTTGCGTCGGGCGGTGGCATGTCTGCGGCAATCAGGGTGAAGGCGAAGAGGGCGACGGCGAATCCGGTGCTACGGATTGGTGTGAATCGTGGCATCGTTCTAGATGCACCGCCTTCGCCAAGGCGTTCAAGGAAAATAGATAATATTCGACGGTCTTTGGTGGGCGTGGATAAAACCTTTAAGATTACAACGTTGTAGTTTTTAAAGGTAGAGCCCGGAGGTGCTTAGATTACACCGTAGGAGTGGACGGCGTCGGCGACTCGCAGGAAACCGTCGACATTCGCTCCGAAAACGTAGTCTTTGGGGCGTTTGTATTTTTCCGCGAAGTGTTGGTAGTCTTGGTGGATGGTGGACATAATGGTTTAAGCTGTTGGTCGACTTCTGAGAAGCTACAGCTTTGCAGCGATGCGTTTTGTTGCATTTCGAGGGCCGATACAGCGACACACCCCAGCGTTGGCGGCTTTGTCTGGCGCGAAAAGGAGATTCTTATTTTGGAAAAGGCTTTTAGCTTCGGGAGTGGTTGGCATATTGGCGCCTTCGATTATGGCGATGCATCCGTTGTCGATGAGCATTTTTAGCGTCATCTTTGTCGAGTTCGTTTTGCGTGGCGCACGGGAACGCGAGGTTGGCTTTGAATTGCCAGACCTTTTCTTCGGGAAAGAATTTGGACTCCGTTACATGCTTCTGATATTCGTCGATACGAGCTCGATCGTTTTCCTTGAGAGCCCGCATGATATCTATGTCGATTCCGAACGGATCGTGGATAGCTCCGCTCGAATCGGACATGGCAATGACTTTGGCTCCGAGTTCCGTTAGTTTCTTGGCTCAGTAAATTGCGACATTTCCGGAACCGGATACGACGGAGGTCTTGCCTTGAAGCGATTCGCTGACGGTCCCAAGCATTGCTTTAGCGAAATAGACTGCTCCAAATCCGGTCGCTTCTTTTCTGGCTAGGGAACCTCCGAGTTTGGTCTTCTTGCCTGTAAGGGCTCCACTTTCGAATCGATGGGTAAGGCGTTTGTACTGGCCGAATAGATGCCCGATCTCTCTTGCTTCAACTCCTATGTCACCGACTGGGACGTCTCTGTTTTCGTTGATGAAATGATAGAACTCGCTCATGAAAGTCTGGCAAAAACGCATAATCTCTCCATCGGATTTTCCTTTTGGGTCGAAGTTTGATCCGCTTTTTCCGCCGCCGATAGATATTCCGGTGAGGCTGTTCTTGAATATCTGTTCGAATGCCAAGAATTTGACTATATCCAGATTAACGCTCGGGAGGAAGCGTAGTCCGCCTTTATAGGAACCGAGGGCGCTGTTGAATCCAATTCGGTAACTGAGGTTTACTCGGACTTTTCCATGATCATCGGTCCAGCAAATACGGAAGATTACTTGTCGCTCCGGTTCGACGAGGTGTTCCAAAATAGAGGGTACTTCGATTTCAGGAGCCTCTACGATAATCGATCCTAGGCAGTCCATCAAATCTGTGATCGCCCACAGGAATAGGGGTCGGGAGGCGTTTCGTTTTTTTGTCTCGGTCAGAACGCGCCCTATGTAGGGATTCATTGGAATCGACTGGATTGATAGAGGCGGGGTCCTTATGGAGATTGGTGATTTTGCAAAGAGAAATGGGCGTCGGTTTCAATTGTTTCGAGTAGCGTGACGGGAAGCTCATCGAGTAGCGTATTGCGTAGATAGAGAAAAATTTTCTATTGCGGCACGGCACAAGCGTCGGACCTACTGATCCTCGACTATGCTGTCAGGCTGATTTCGAGGGCAGTTGAGGCGGGGGTTGGATTGGTTCTTGTCGAAAAATCTGGCTGTCAATCGATTGCGGCTTGCCTGAATTGACGAAATCTAGAGTCTATAAAAACAGAGTTACCCTGCGAATTTTTGTTCGCCAAATCATGAGAGGATCCCTTTACCATTTCGACAGTTCTGCTGGTTCGGTTTTTCATCGAGCAAGCAAACGCGAGTTTTTGCTCTTCTTGTTCGCTGGGATTCTGTTTTTGTTAGGGTGTTATCGAATGGGGAAGGCTGGGTTGCCTGAGGATTTCGAAAACGTTTCCGATTTTCTGATTGGAGCGGGGATTGCTTCGCTTGGGTTTTTTATTAGCTGGTTCAACGGAAGGCGATGGGCGGGTCTGATGTTGGCGATCGCGGTGGTTGCTCGACTGTTATTATTGCCCATGCCCGTTTCGGAGGATTTGACACGCCGAATATGGGAGGGCGAAGTATTGAATCTGAACTACAATCCTTACGAAGTTGCTCCGGATTTCGGGGAGCTCAAACCACTGAGAGATAGGGATTGGGAGCGGATTCGAAGAAAAAGCGAAACATCCGAGCAGTCGCCGTTGAGTTTGGCTGTATTTCGCTTGTGCTCGGCGATGGGCTTTAATGAATGGGGTTTGAAGGCGATCTTCGTGGTATTCGATTTTTGGATATGCATCATGTTGGTTATGCGTTATGGCACTCGAAAGGCAGTCCTCTATGCGTGGAATCCGTTGGTTGTGTATTGCGTAGCTGGAGGCGGGCATATGGAAAGCTTAGTATTGTTGCCAGCGTTGAGTGGGTTTTTGATTTGGGATGCCTGGGTGGATCGAAAGGGCGGCGCAGTTGTCATCAACAACAATGGCGGCCTGGGGGGAGGTTTGGGGCAAATGGTGAGTTTCGCTGCTCTATTGATCGGAATAGCGGCCGCCATGAATCTCGTGTTTCTTCCGATAATTATATGGATGGCTTGGCAGGTGTTGATCAAGTCGGGGCTCAAATCTGGAATGGCGATTTTGCTGGTGGGGTTAATTCCGTTGCTCGCGTTTAGCGGCTGGGCGTTCCTCAGTTTGAAAGTGGAATTGGCAACAATTCTGACTTATCCGATTGAGACGAAGGAGGCTTCGTTCTCGTTGATTCCCGGAGCCTTGAATGCGTTGGGAATAGAAGTGGAAAGCACCTATATTTTTGGGTCTGGTTTGGTGGTTTCGGTATTGCTCATGTTTCGCAATGAGAGTTTGGAGCGCTATGCTAATTTGTATATCGGAACGTTGATATTATTGGGGATCGCGGTTTATCCGTGGCATTTTATGTGGATGGCGCCGTTTGCGATTGGAGTGATGCACCTTGGTTTTAGGCTTATCGCAATATCGGGTTTCGTCTATTTCCTAGGGTTTGGGGCAGCTGATAGCGCCTGGAACCTTGCTCCGTGGCAGAATGCAATTTTGTGGATACCGTTTACGCTTGGGCTGACTGTGTATGCATTGACTCAGCGATCGAAGAGCGACGGCTTCTACGTGCGTTCCTATTAGGAGGCTTTTGTTTGGGTGACGTCTAAAGCGATATTGATGTTCAAAGCACCTGCTGAGGGGCGTGTCAAAACGCGATTAGGAAAATCGATTGGCGATGCGAGGGCCGTGGAGTTGTATAGATGGTTAGGGGCGAGACAACTTTCGGTGGTGCCGGAGTTTTGGTCGATGGAAGTTCGATATGCACCGGATGAAGCGGAGAAGCTGATTGGCGATTGGCTAGGCACGGGTGTTTCTTTGGCTTCGCAAGGCGAAGGAGATTTGGGAGAACGGATGTTTCGGGCGGTCGCCCAAGCGCTTGGGGTGTTCGGCACGGAAAAAGCGATCGTGCTTGGGGCAGATTGTCCTTCTGTGAATCAGGCTTTGCTATTGGAGGCGGAGAGGCGGTTGGATGCGGCGGATGTCGTTATTGGGCCGTCGTTAGATGGCGGCTATTACTTGATCGGGATGAAGGTCGCCCATGAGGCGCTTTTTGATAGGATTGCGTGGAGCACCGATTCTGTGTATGAGGTGACGATGAATCGAATACGGGATCTCGCGTTAAGCGTTGCGGTCTTGGAGGCACGCGAGGACATAGACGATCTGCAATCTCTTCGATCGCAGCGGGAGTTTATCGATCCGGACGTTTGGGCGGAAATCGGAATCGAGTGAAGGTCGGTTAGTCGACGGTTCGCAGCTGTACGCTGTCGATTACACGGTCGCTGGCAAGGATATCGGAGACGAGTACGATTTTATCGCCTTGCTTCAAATACCCGCGCTTGACGAGTAGTTTCATCGAACGAGCTACGGTGGCTTCGGGTTCCGTACAAAAGATCATTTGAAAAGGGATTACTCCGTGGTGGAGTCGTAATTGGCGTACGGTATCAATTGAATTGGTGAAGGCGAAGGTTGGAGAGGTGAGTGGGCGTTGGGCGGAGACACCTCGAGCCATTGAGCCGCTACGGGTGAAGCATAGGATGGCGACCGCTTCGAGTTCGTTGGCCATCGACACGGCGGTACGTTGGATGCGAGCTTTGTCGCTGGTGAGGATCATCTCTTTGGCGAATGAGAATTTCTTGCCGCGCTGATCAATGGTTTTGGAAATCTTTGTCAGCGCATCGACACATTTGATCGGATATTTGCCGATGGTGGTTTCTCCGGAGAGCATTACGCAGTCGGCTTCTTCCTCGACGGCGATTGCTACGTCGGAAACTTCCGCTCGGGTTGGCATGGGATTGGAGATCATCGATTCGAGCATGTGGGTGGCGATGATGACCGGTTTGCCGTGGGTAAGGCAGGTTTTGACGGCTTGATGCTGGATGATGGGCAGCGTTTCGAAGGGGCACTCGATACCGAGATCGCCGCGAGCGACCATTAGTCCGTCAGCTTCTTCGATAATAGAGTCTAGATTAGATATAGCTGTTTGGTCCTCGATTTTCGCAATTATCCGGGCGTTGTGGCCATCATTTGCGTCGAGGAAGTTTCGGAGGATTGCGAGGTCGTTTTCTTCTCGGACAAAGGAGAGCGCGAATAAGTCGATGTCTTCTTCGATGCCGACGAGTGTGTCGGCCTTATCTTTTTCCGTGATAGCAGGCAGGTTGATTTTGACGCCTGGAAGATTGATATGGCGTCGGCTCGTCAGTTCCCCGGGGATGGTAACTTTGCAGCGGATACGGTCGGCGTCCTTTTCGAGAACTTCGAATTGGATGAGGCCGTTGTCGACGAGGATGATACTGCCGATTTCGATGTCGTTAACCAGGTTGGGGTAATTGATGGTGATAGAACGGATTCTTTTGGAACTGGCTGAGGCAGGTTTTGTGGTGAAGTCGAAAATTTCGTCCAGTTTTAGAGTGATGGGATTATCGACGTCGCCAGTTCGGATTTCGGGTCCTTTGACGTCCATCATAATGGAGATGGGACGTTTGAGCTTTTCGCCGATTTGGTGGATCCGCCGGGCGACCATTCGGACGTAATCGTGATCGGCGTGAGCCATGTTGATGCGGCAAATGTCCACGTAGTATTCGGACATGAGCTTTTCAAGCATTTCTTCGCTATCGGTGGCGGGACCGACGGTAAAGATTATCTTAGTGCGTCGTGGCTTTCTTTGTTGATCCAATTCCATGGTCGTCAGCGTTGGGGCGTCGGTTATAAGAAAAATATTCTGTGGACTAGACGGTCCTGAGTGTCGATCCGCCGCCAGCTTCTATGGTGTCGATGGGGAAAGAAGAGCGCTCTCGGAGTCCGGAAAAAACGTTTTGGATAGCATCGGAGCTGTTGCAATCGCGGCTAAGGTGGGCGAGGAAAACTTGGCTCCAATCCGGATTTTCTACGGATTCGAGTAAGTCGCAAGCGGCCCGGTTCGATAGGTGACCGTGTCTTCCGCTGATGCGTTGCTTGATGGACCAAGGGCGTTTTTCGTCGCGCTCGAGCAGTTGGGGACAGTAGTTGGATTCGACGATGAGCGTGTCGACGTCGCGGATACGTTCGCCGATTTTGGGAGGGGCGAAACCGAGGTCGGTGAGCCAGGCAAGTTTTTTGATGGGGGAGAATAGGTCGTCGCCGCGACCGCTAGTAAATTTAAAGCCGACTGGATCGTGAGCGTCGTGAGGGAGGGAGAAGCTTTCGACGACGAGGTCGCGAAAGCTGAAAGTGGAGCCGGTATTGAAGATTTTCCACTCCGGTTTGTTTTTCAGTTTTGGCTGCAAGGCTTTCGCGGTCATCATATTCGCGAAGACGACGGGATTATGTTTCTTGGCGAATGTGGAAATGCCGGCGGTGTGGTCGCTGTGTTCGTGAGTGATGAAAATGGCGTCGATCTGTTCCGGTTTTACGCTGCGTTCTTCGAGCATGCCGCAAAGGCGTTTGCAACTGAACCCGGCGTCGATGAGCACTTTGCTGTTTTCCGTGATAAGCAATCCGCTATTGCCAGAACTACTACTGCCGAGGATGGAAAATTGCATGGACATTGTCCTGGGATAATGGCGAGCGAGTTGTAACGAACTCAATGGCGAAATCTAAAAATGCGGAGTTTGCGTTGC
>Ga0233432_10004110_pt1 | contig 13005 bp, 10 predicted proteins | sample SI_122_August201_6_FD_179870 | JGI IMG/M metagenome (GOLD analysis project Ga0233432, IMG submission 179870) | Seawater microbial communities from Saanich Inlet, British Columbia, Canada - SI_122_August2016_10_MG | ecosystem: Environmental > Aquatic > Marine > Inlet | place: Canada: British...
TATTGAGCACCCTCCGGGAACGAAGCGTCATATCGGGCAGGTGAGAGATTGGCCATGTTTGATCATGCGAATTGGTGTATGGTCAGGTTTTCTCGCCTTATGGTCGGGTATAGCAACGAAGGAGCAAGCTGAACGTGTCGTCAAAGAACACTACCTCAATGAGAAAACCTTTAATTCCCCGGCAGGGGTTCGTACCCTCTCAAAGATGGAGAAGATGTACAATGTACGCGCATCCGGAGCACCTTCCTCTTGGCTTGGACCCATCTGGGGAGTGTCGAATTACCTCACCTTCCGTGGGTTGGTGAACTACGGGTTCAAAGCGGAGGCTAAAGATTTGGCTGAAAAAACCATCACCCTTTTCGGTCGAGATATTGAGCGCTTTGGAGCTCTGCACGAGTACTATCAACCCGAGAATGGTGAGCCGATTCTCAATCGCGGTTTTCAGAACTGGAATTACCTTGTTCTGAACATGATCGCCTGGTTGGAAGGCAAGGAGACCGTCAGCGAATTCTGATAAAGGAAGCCTTTGGGCATTTCCTATTAGTTCTTAATGTTCGAAGATGCCATCAGCTAGACTGTTCTTCCAGGTAACTGATGAGTCCTAACAACCCACCCCAGTGGTAGAAGGCATCGCTGCTTGGAATATCACAGCCGGTGCCGGCGTCACCGTGGTAATTTTCGTGGACATGGCCGTGTTCGCGCCACTCTTTGAGCAATAGGGCTTCAGACTTTTCCACCAGAGCTCGTCGAGCTTTGGGGAGCTCATAGTTACGGATACCTAAATAGACGAGAAAATTCATGGGAGCCCAGATCCTACCTCGCCAGTAACGCTGATCGGGGTAGGCGGGGTCATTGCGGGCTATGGAGGGAAGAATCCACTCACCCCAGAACTCATCTGAATTGAAGAAGTGTTCGTCGATCATGCGCTGGGCTTGTTCTTGATTGGGAACTTTGGCAATCAGAGGGTAAAAGTGGGTTGGGGAGAGGCGAGGGCAGAGTTCTCCACTCGCGAGGTTTTTGTTGAGGTAAAGGCCTGTTTTTTCACACCAGAGAGTCTTGAGAGATTCGGTGTATTTGGACGCCCGACCTTCGAGTTCAGAAACGACGTCTTCACGACCGATCTGTTTGGCCAAGGCCATCAATGAATTACAGTCGGCGATATAAAGAGACATCAGGCCGACATCGGCCATCAGTAGTAGATGTGTTTCTTCGTCGAAAGGTACGTCGTCGTACATGGGTGAGTTGTCGAGTCCTGATTCGAGAGCTCCACCAAAACGCTCCCCAACCCCCATGGTCTCGAAGTGATGACCATACTTTTTGGGATAGGGCTTGCTCCCCCAGCAGAGATAACCGCTGTGGTCACGCTTAGCCTCCCACCAACGATTCCACTGGAGGAGCTGATCGAAGAGTTTTTCAGCGAGATAGGTTTCTTTGAAGATCTCACAGAGGGATTGAATGGTCATGGCTCCAACGGGTGGTTGAGAGCGATCTCGGGTCTTGAATCCGCTGGGGTGAGCACAGTTGGGAATAAAACCTTCTTCGGTGGCTTCTTCGGTGATGGCTATGGCATTGGCGTAGGCGAGCTCCTTATTCTCAACACCGGCCATCCAAGCAGCGAAATAGGTGTCCCAGTCAAAGAGAGTCCAGCCTCCGGCTTGGCAGCTCCAGATCCGACTGACCGGGGAGATGACACGATCTTTAAAGGGGTCATAAATCGTGTCCCACGCAAGACAGATCTGCATGGCGTTGTAGACCTCGCTCACTTTCTGACGACTCTCAAGGAAGGACTTCTTTTTTCGACTAACGATTTCAGCTGTTTCATCGAGTCGTTCTGGATTAGTGGTTAGACATACGGGCTCATCCAGAGAGAAGAGAAGATAGGGATTGTTGAGTTCGACTAGGGGTTCATCATTTCTGGAAACTCGATTGGCATGAACGGATAGGTTTTGCTTTTCATTTTTAAAGAAGAGAGCGTCGCCCTCTCGATAGGTGTGGCCATTTCTGTTCCACAAGATGGCAGCAGATACCGACAAAGAGGGAGCCATGATGGGGCTGTTGAGCAAGGTGATGACGGCAAACCAATCACCATCTTCAACGGCAGTTTCCACCTTCACCTGAAGGTTACCCCAACTGAGTTCGAGGGAAGTAAAAGAGCCATCGTAAGCATGGGGGCCAGGAATGATGACTTCGTCTTTTTTTCCCTGTCGGCCGATGAGAGCTTCGGTTAGACATAAGCCCTTCTCATAGGATTTGATGCCAAGGTTGATGGCAAAGGCCTCAGGTAGGAGAACATGAGAAAGCACGCTGCGAACGTTCCAAGTATTCCAACCTTCTTTCATATCTACATTCCTAAGTCAGTGAGGCTTTTGAAGTGGTCATCAATATGATGGATCGGGAAACGGGTAAAGTCTAAACATTGGCAAATCTGTGAGGGATCGTAAGTTCTCTGGTTCACAATGGCAACGTCTTTAAAAGAAAAAAGAAAGCTGGTGTATAACCCCATTTTACTCTTGGTATTCTGAAGGTCATTTTTCGAGGATGGACTCAATTCAAAAGATCATCTGGTCAGAACGCTTCGAGGCAAAGAGAGCTTTAGAGCTCGTTATTCGCTTACAGAAATTTTTTGCCACTGAACTCGAAAGCCTTGGTGGAGACTTCAGAAGTGTGTCTTGGGCAAGGGATGCCGGGCGACATGGCGGAGGAGAAAGGTTCGAGAGTCAGGACGGTGAGTTTTTTAATCGCGGCTCGATCAATATCTCTCAGGTTCAATACGAAGACGATCCGAAGCGACCTCTGGAATCGGCCACGGCTCTGTCGGCAATCGTTCATCCGAACGACCCCCGCCACCCTTCATTGCACCTTCACATCAGCTTCACCCAGCGAAAAGGTGAAGAGGGCACTTGGAGAATGATGGGAGACCTCAACCCAAGCCAACCCACTGAGGATGGAAATGAGTTTCGGAAGGCTCTCAAAAAATTTGATATTCAGGTGGATGTCGATGCCTTTGCTCAAGGGGATCATTATTTTTGGATTCCAGCTCTGGAACGTCATCGTGGGGTGTGTCATTTCTATCTTGAAGCTTACCGAGGGCAAGATTTCGAAACTGACCTTCAGCTAGCTGAAGACTTTGGGATGAAGACCATTTCAACATACGCTGAGCTTCTGAAAACAAAATTCGAAGGGGCAGCGAGTACAGAGCAGAAAATCCGACAACGAAAGTATCACACTCTATACTTTTTTCAGGTTCTTCTTTTGGACCGTGGAACGACAGCGGGGGTCCTGGTTCACGACCAAAACGACGAGGGAATCCTTGGTTCTTTGCCAGCACGGGTTGATCTTCCTCTTTTAAAATCTTGGCACTCCAAACTCCCAGAAATGCAAGGTTTACTCTTGGAGAAGATGATAGCAGTTCTGGATGAGGGTGGTGGAGCCATTGATGGAGGTGTGAAGCAGCAGCTGGCCAGAACTTTGAGACTATTCTATAAGAGTCAGCCCGAGGCTCTTAAATTCCAGGCCAAAGCTCTGAGCACGGCGGAAACGTCTTCTCCTCACCTACCTTCATGAGCTTTTCAGCCTAAGGTCTGTTTTTAGTAAAAGGCCAGACAAAGAATCTTGGCCTCAATAGTTCAGATCAGCTAGACGTTCACTCGATTTCATCGAGGTTGACCTCGATGCTGCCTCCACCTTCTGCAAAGGCTTCTCCACTTTCGAGATCAATGCGAATGGTAACGGCTTCGAGGTGGTTCTCGCCCTGATCCACTTTGGTTTTCTCTTCTGAACTGAAGACCAACTGATGGGAATCACGGTCGTAAGTCAGTCGATCACTCCAGGCTTTGAGCTGCCGTGAGGCCTGTTCACAGATGACGTTGCCTTGGGCATTGAGCGTTTTCACGTGAGTTTTACCATCGGACTCGAGGTAACTGATTTTGAGTTCATCGCAACGGAGTCGGAAGTCATCGAGTTTGAGGTCGACGTTGGTGCTGAAACTGGCCTCCTTAGTCTTGACCCCGACTTGGATTCCACCGTCGCAATCAACTTCAACTTTTTTTACGGTGAACTTCTGTCCAGTGTTCAGAATGTTGGAAAAGGCCACAGCGGAGAAGAGAAGAAGTGTGGCACTGAAAAGGATCGTTGCTTTCATGGGAGATACTCGACCTGGGTTTTTCCCTCGGTTTCGAAACGTTGGTCCTCAGAGAAAAACCTTCCTTTTGATGCTGACAGGCTGAGGGGGCCCTGTCGGGCTTGAAAGGGAGAGGAGAAAGAGAGAGAGCGATCTTTGAGAAGGACTTTGAGATCGTCTCCTTGAAAGAAGGCTTCTGAGAAATTATTGACGGTGACATTGCCAGAGAGAGAGCAGAGCTTTCCAGCTGTGTCGTAGGTCGCGCTGTTGGAGGTGAGGAGGGCATTGCCCGAGGCCTGTACGATCACGAGTTTTGGTTTTAAAATGGTCACTTCTAGGTCTTCACCGAAGGTCGGTTTTTTTCCTTCAATGAGCCACAGAACTTTGCCCTCATCGTTGTAGTGTTTATATCGAAAGTCCCCTCCCGACTGTCCTTTGAGCGCGCCGAGTACAGAGTTGGTCTCTGCTATCAGCCCAAAGGAAAGGACCAGTAGCCAGAGTAGGAGCTCACTCTTCGGTAAAGAAATCCTTGAGCTTATCAAGCCAACCCTGACGTTTGGGACCCACAGCCTTGTGTTCGGTTTCGGCGTATTCCCGAAGGAGGGTCTCCTGTTTTTCAGTGAGTTTCTTCGGTACTTCGATGACAATCTCGACGAGTTGGTCACCGGTTCCCTGTCCGTGGACATTGGGGAATCCCTGGCCTCTCAGTCGAAAGATCTGGGAGCTTTGAGTGCCCGAGGGAATGTTCATGGTGCTTTTTCCCTTCAGAGTTGGAATGGTGATTTCCGCTCCGAGGGCAGCTTGAGTGAAGGTGACGGGAACCTGACAAAAAACATTGTCAGCGTCTCTTTCAAAGAGGGCATGGTTCTGTACCTGGATGTAGCACATGAGGTCACCGGAAACTCCACCGTGGGGAGCGGCCTCTCCTTCTCCCTGAACACGGAGACGGGTGCCATCTTCAACTCCAGATGGAATTCGGACTTCGACTTTTCCTTTTTTGGGAGTCAGCCCCTTTCCACTGCAGGTGACACAGGGTGTTTCAATCATTTTTCCCTGCCCTTGGCACTTGGGGCAGGTTTGACGAACACTGAAAAAGCCTTGGCTCTGAGTGATCTCTCCTTGCCCTTGGCAGTAGGGGCAAGTCACGGGGCTGGTGCCAGGTTTGGCACCAGATCCGCTACAGGTCTGGCAAGAGATGTGGCGATTCAGTTCAATGGTTTTCGTACAGCCTGTGGCTGATTCGAGAAAGGTGATGGAGAGCTGGCAACGTAGGCTGGCTCCTTTCTGTTGGCGTCCGCCCCGGCCTCCTCGGCCACCGCCGCCTCCACCTCCAAAAAAGTCGTCGAAAATGCTTCCGCCAAAAACGTCACCGAAGTTGGAAAAGATGTCCTCCATGGAGGCTCCGCCGCCAGCGGCACCACGAACGCCTTCGTGACCGAAGCGATCGTACTGGGCTTTCTTCTGATCGTCCGAAAGGACTCCGTAGGCCTCTGCAGCCTCTTTGAACTTATCTTCCGCTTCCTTGTTGTCGGGGTTGCGATCAGGATGGTACTTGAGGGCGAGTTTACGATAAGATTTTTTGATCTCGTCGTCTGCTGCGCCTTTGGAGACACCTAGAACGTCGTAGTAATCGCGTTTGCCACTCATGATGCGTGGGAGAGTTTAGATCGAAATGCTGATGGGAAAATCACTTGGGGTTCGGCTATCAAGGGCGAGCTGAACCTAGGGGTATGCGGGCGGCTTCCCTGAAACTAGGGGGCCGAAAAGGCCACCACCGAGTTGTGTCCACCAAATCCAAGGGAGTTGGAGACGACTTTTTTGAGGGGTTTTTCTCGAGCGGTCAGTGGAGTGTAGTCCAGATCGCAGTCATCATCGGCCTCGTGATGATTGATGGTGGGAGGGATGATGCCTTCTTGAAGGGCTTTGATGCTTAGGACAGCTTCGATGCCTCCTGCGGCTCCGAGAGTATGACCTGTACAGGACTTGGTGCTGGAGATGGCAACGTTTTTGGCTTCTTCTTTGAAGACACTTTTCACGACCATGGTTTCTACCACGTCACCCCTTGGGGTGCTGGTGCCATGGGCATTCATGTAGTCGACTTCGTTGGTGTTCCATCCGGCTTCTTTCAAGCACTCGCGCATGGCTTGGGCTCCTCCTGCGCCGTCTTCGGCGGGGGCGGTGATATGGTAAGCGTCGCCAGAAGCACCATAGCCATCCATGATGGCCAGAATATCAGCTCCACGGGCTTTGGCGGCTTCGTATTCTTCGAGCACGAGCATACCAGCTCCCTCAGCGAGAACGAAACCATCGCGACGTTTGTCGAAGGGGCAACAGGCTTCGGTGGGGTCGCCATCCCAGGTTGAGAGGGCTTTGGCTGAGCAGAATCCACCGAGTCCGAGGACGGTGATAGCTGCTTCGGATCCACCAGCAACGATGGCCTCGGCAAATCCGTGTTTGATGAGTCGGTAGGCTTCTCCAATGCTATGGTTGGCACTGGCACAGGCGGTCACAACAGAAAAGTTGGGGCCTTTGAATCCGTGTCGGATGCTCACCTGCCCGGCGGCAGCGTTACACATCATTTTGGGGACGACGAAAGGAGAAATTCGGCGAGGACCTTTTTCAAAGTATTTTTTGAGGTTCTCTTCAACCGTTCCCAGTCCGCCAACGCCACTACCGATGACAACACCGGTGCGGTCGGCACCATGACTTTCAGGCGTAAGGCCGGAGTTTTCGATGGCTTCACCTGCGGCAGCTAGAGCCAGCAGGGCGAAGCGATCGATCTTGGACACGTCTCTCTTTTCCACCACAGTGGTGGGGTCGAAATTTGGTACTTCGCCTCCGATAGAAACCGAGAAGCCCTCGGTGTCCATGCAGGTGATCTTGCCAATGCCACTCTTGCCTTCGATGATACCCTTCCAAGTGGGTTCAACACCGATGGCGAGGGGCGTGATGGCTCCCAGACCGGTGACGGCGACGCGTCGATTCATAGCGGAGTTACTCCGCTTTTAGTTTTTCGATGAAGGCAACGGTGTCGCCTACGGTCTTGATACCTTGCTCGTCATCGGGAATGGTGATATCAAAGGTATCTTCGAATTCCATGACCATCTCGGCCACGTCCAAGGAGTCGGCTCCGAGGTCGTCCACGTAGTTGCTGGTGTCGGTGACCTTAGCAGGGTCGACATCAAAACGGTCGGCCACGATTTTGATCACTTCGTCGCGAATGCTGTCTGACATGAGTTCCTCTAAATGAAGAAGGCTTTGGAATAGAGTAATCTAAGGGAGTGTTGAACTCATCAACATGACGTCAGCCCTCAATCTCCTCTAGAGAGCCTGCATTTTCGAGGCTGACTTCTTTGGAAACCCTTTTGATCAAACCACTTAGGACTTTTCCAGTTCCGTACTCGCAAAAGCGATCGACCCCCTCTTCAGAGATGAGTTTCTCGATGGATTGGCTCCAGCGCACAGGGGCAGTGATTTGGCCGACGAGGGTGTCGACGACTTTGGACGGGTCGTGGGGAGCTGCGGTAACGTTTGAGACGACTTTGGCGCACTCAGGGCCAATGCTCATGCCAGTGAGGGCTCCACGAACAGCTTCAGCGGCCGAGGCCATGAGTGGGCTGTGGAAGGCACCGGCAACTCCCAGAGGAAGAGCTCTTCTGGCGCCAGCTTCTTTGAATAGGGGCAAAGAGCGTTCGATCGCTGCTTTGTCTCCACTGACAACGATCTGACCTGGGGCGTTGAAGTTGGCTCCTTGGAGAACCCCATCTTCACGGGCTTGGTCACAGACCTTGGTGATGGCATCTTCGTCGAGTCCGAGCACAGAAACCATGCCACTCTCCACCCCTTCGCAGGCTTCTTGCATGGCCTTTCCGCGCACGACGAGAGCCTTCATGACATCTTCAAAAGACATGGCTCCGGCACCGTAGAGGGCCGAGTATTCACCGAGGCTGAGGCCCAGGTGGAAGTCAGCGTTTTCCAGTTTCCCTTTTTCTTTAAGCGCTTCTAAGACGAGGGCACTGTGGAGAAATAGGGCAGGTTGGCAGACGCTGGTGGATTGGAGGGCTTCTGCTGGGCCTTCTTTCATGGCTTTAACAAGGTCAAAGCCACAGATTTCATTGGCCTGTCCAGCGAGAGGAGAATCTAAGAAGTCGGCACCCATGCCAACACCTTGAGCTCCCTGACCGGGATAAACAAATGCAACTGCCATTAATTTCTCCTGATATGATAAATCAATTAAAAATGTTTTGTCTGCTCTTCGTTTTCGGAGCCGAGGAATTCAACATTTTTATGAAGGGGACGAAGTCTCCCATTCCAAAGCTAAGCCACCCCAAGTGAAACCAGCGCCGAAGGCCAGACAGACAACCTTGTCGCCATCTTTGAATTTGTGCTGGGCTTCGCTCATCGCGACGGGAATGCTGGCTGCTGACATATTGCCATATTTTTCGATGTTCACCACGACTTGCTCCTGATCGAGCTTCAATCTGTCAGAAGCAGCCTGAATGAGGCGTTTGTTGGCTTGATGGGGGATCAGCCATGCCAGATCCTCTTTGGACCAGCCCGCCCGTTCGAGGGTGGTTTCAGCACTGGTGGCCATGCCACGAACAGCGTGTTTAAAGACTTCTTTGCCCTTCATCTGTAGGAATTCGTCTCCAGGTTCGACGCCTTGGTGAAGGGGTCGTTTTGATCCGCCACCTGGGCGCCATAGAAGTTCGATGAGCTCTCCGTCACCTCCCGAGTAGGCAGCGCAGAGTTTGGCTCCACCGGGTTCAGAACTGAGGACCAGAGCTCCTGCGCCATCTCCAAAGAGGATACAGGTGTTTCGGTCTTTGTAGTTGACCACGGAACTGAATTTTTCGGCGCAGACCAACAAGATGGTTTTGTGGCGACCGGTGGCCAGAAGTCCTTCACAGACTTCCATGGCGTAGACGAATCCCGAGCAGGCGGCGTTGAGGTCGAAGGCCATGGACCCACCAGCTCCAACGGCTTTTTGAACATGGCTTGAGGCACCGGGAATGGTGGTGTCTGGTGTGCAGGTGGCGACGACGATGGCGTCGAGGTCTTTGCCTTCGACGCCAGCTTTTTTCATGGCTTCACGGGCAGCGGGAAGGGCCAAATCTGCGGCACCTTCACCCTCTTTGGCCATGGCTCGTTCAGAGATGCCCGTACGGCTGACAATCCACTCGTCATTGGTGTCGACCATCTTCTCGAGGTCGGCGTTGGTGAGTCGCCCTTCGGGAGTGTGGTGAGCGACAGATTTGATGTAGAGAGCCATGGATTTAGATGCTGGACAGTCTTGGACCTAGCGAGGATTGTAAACCCGTGAGGACCTGCTTGCGGGCGTTGACCAGGGCGTGGAAAATGGCGGTTTTATGGGAATTTCCGTGGCCGATCAGAACGTTGCCCTGAACCCCGAGAAGGGGGCAGGCGCCAGTTTTGCTGGGGTCGACCCGGTCTTCTAGGGTGTCGATGACGGTGTGGAGATTTTCATCGGAAAAGCCTTCTTTTTCTTCTAGATTTTTTCGAAGGGTGTGAACCATCATTCCCGCGAGAGATTCACAGGACTTGAGGATCATGTTCCCTTCGAGGCCATTGCAGACGACAGCGTCCACGGAGTTGTCGAAGAGCTGGCTTCCCTCCACGTTTCCTACAAAGTTTAAGTCTGAAGTCTTGAGCAGTTCATGGGTCTGCTTGAGCCTTTCGTTGCCTTTATTTTCTTCTTCACCGACGTTGAGCAGGCCAACTCTCGGTCTTTCCTGACCCAAGACGGTTGTTCCAAAGGTATCGGCCATCAGGCCGTACTGAAGGAGGTGCTCGGGGCGAGCGTTGACGTTAGCCCCAACATCGAGAAGTTGGGTGACACCTTCAGTTCCGGGGAGGATCGCTGCCAGTCCAGCTCGCTGGACGCCTTCAAGAAGACCTAGACTCATTTGAGCAGACACGACAGCAGCTCCCGTGTTGCCGAAGCTGAGGAGTGCATCTCCCACCTCCTCTTTCATGTAGGCCATTCCCAAGCTGATTGAGCTGTTGGGCTTGGCTTTTAATGCAGAAACAGGAGATTCGTCAAAATTAACCCGTTCGTTGCCTTCGAGAAGGTTCAGTCGGGAACGCTGTTTTTCTGCCAGCTGCCTGACGAGGGCTTCAAAGAGGTCTTTTCGCGTGACGATGGTGATGTGGTCGTCAGGGAAGAGAGAGAGAAAACGGAGAATGGCCCCAGGGGCGTCCGCTTCAATGTGAGTTCCGCCTAGTCCATCAAGGACAATGTGCGCGGAGGTCAAGAAGATGAGATCAACCCCAGTCGCTTTGGCACTTGGCGACCGGAGGAAAGAAAGGTCTTAGACGGCGACGGTGAGGTCTTTTCTATAGTGGCCACAGGCTCCGCAGACTCGGTGAGAGCGTTTAGGAGCACCACAAGAAGGACAATTTGAGATCACCTTCCCATCAAGGGCAAGGTGGGAGCGACGCATGTTTTTAACAGACTTGGATGTACGACGTTTAGGATGTGCCACGGTGATCTCCGCTTCTTTCAAAAGGGGGCGGCGCAGATTAAGGTAAGTGTTGATCTTTCAAGGGAATGGCCGGGAAGGAACGCATTAACCGACATTCACAGCACAGTTCTAGCCAGATTTTGTGGCCCAAGAAGCTGAGTCTGTCCTGAATCTTGCTGTTGGGGAAGCAGAGCTGAGACTCTCTGTCTTCAGTCCTTTCCGTCTGGTTTTCTGTAGACGTGAACCATCTGATTGTCCTGAATCCCTCGTATTTCTAGAGGGCCAACGCTTTCGAAGGGCGTTGTCGGGCCGAGGGCCTCCCGGGTTGCGTTGCAGATGATGAGTTCTGAGTTGAGTCTCTTGTTGAGGCCCTCCATGCGGGAAGCCAGATTCACGATGGGGCCAATGACCGTGTAGTCGGTTTTGGTTTCGACCCCAATGGGCCCGACCATACTGATACCGCTAGCGATGGAGATGCCACAGCTGATGGGTAATGAACTCTTCCATTTTTCCATGGCTGGACCGATATGGTCTAGGATTTCTTGTGCGCAGGAAACACTCTGCTGGGCATGGTTTTCTAGGGGGTCAGGTGCACCGAAAAAAGCCATCACGCTGTCGCCAATATATTTATCGACTGTGCCACCGTATTTGAAAATCATGTCAGTGCAGAGCTGATAAAAATCGCAAAGTAGGCGAGAGGTTGCTTCGGCACCTAGGGTTTCAGAAATGGAGGTAAAATGGCGTAGGTCGATGAAAATAATACTGACGGGTCTGGGCCCAGCTTTGAGGTCGAGCTGATGATTGAGGACTTGTTTAACGACAGAGGGTGAGAGAAATCCGGACAAGCGGTCTTTTTCGAGTTTGGCCCTAGATTGTTGTCGCCGGACGAGGACAGAAGCGATGAGGATTATGGCCAACACCAAAGAACCCACGATCAGGAAACTTCTGATCCTTTCCAGTTCGGACCTCAGAAAAGACCGAATGTCTTCTCCTCCAAAACTGGCGCACACGAGGACGTCTCTTCCAAAAAACTTGGTTTTATAAGAGGAGAAAATCCGTCTTTCGACTCGACCATCTTCCCTGAGCCAATCGTAGTGAGAGCGGTTGATCATTTCAGCTGGTAAGGTTGGTAGTCGCTGACGAAGTAGGCGAAAACTCTTGTAGGCATCTTGAGAGAAGACGTCAAAAATATTCTTGCCAAGAATTGGAAGATTGTCATCGATGAGGACCACTCCCGATGGGCTCATGACCCACAGATTCCCATCGAGGCCCTCGGAGGCTTTCTTGAGATAGGTTCTGTGAATATCAGCGACATCGAAATGTCGAATTTTCCCCTTGCTGTCGGGTAGGAGGATGCTTGGAGTGAGGCCTGGTCGTTCACAGAGAAACCAGCTTGGGACCGAGGGCCCGTGATGAGGTTCAAATATCTGACACTGATGCTCCTGAATGTTCAGAGGAGTGGCCTCACGAATACCATCGAGGAAAGCTCTTTGAAGATTCATGGCCGCCGAAGCACAGATCAGGTCTTGTTCAGCACTGAATCTTTTGGTCATCTTGTTTTCGATTCCCATTTCTAGGTGATCGATTTCTGTGACCACCCAGAGTGTCAGTCCCATAAAAAAAATCAGGAACCAAAGCCAAGGACTGGAGAAAGTCTTCAAAAAAGCTCCGATCAACGACCTTCCTCTTGAGGGCAAGCGTGACTGAGATACATCACTTCAATAGGACTGGACAGTCTAGATAACTCACGGTTTCAACATACTTTTTGCCGCGGCCAGAACAAGTTCGGAAGATAGACGAACTTTGTAGTTGGGGTGAACAAAACTGAAGGCGATGTTCTTTTTGGAGTTCACCAGAAACACAGATGGAACGGGAAGAAGGTGATGTTTCTCTCCGGAAGAGTCTTCGAGATCAATGCCATATCCAAGGTATTTCTTGAAGAGCGAGTCATCGACACGAAAGGCGATTCCTAGGGCTTTTGCTGCCATCATTTTTCGGTCGGAAAGGAGTTGTACCCAGGAGTCTTCCATTCCTTTCGGCTTCTTGAGTTTGGAAGGCTGATCAGCACTGATGGCTAGAACCGGGAGGCCTAGTTTTTTGATTTCAGCTTCGATTGTTCTGAGCTGGGAAAGCTGTTTGTTACAATAGGGGCACCATCCTCCTCTGTAAAAGATGAGGACGGCTCCTTTGGGCCCAATGAGACCGGAGAGATCTACTTGGCTTCCATTAGGCTTTTCGAGTTCGACCTTAGGAAGGGCCGTGCCATTTAGAATGGGAGAGATGTCTTCGGCTTTTGCAGGGATGGAACTCTGAGCTTCTAACGTTGGGCGTTCAGAGCAGAAAAAAACGACAACGAGGGCGAAGGTAAAGAAATGCTTCATGATGGACTCCGAGGTGGGT
>Ga0233432_10004111_pt1 | contig 13005 bp, 11 predicted proteins | sample SI_122_August201_6_FD_179870 | JGI IMG/M metagenome (GOLD analysis project Ga0233432, IMG submission 179870) | Seawater microbial communities from Saanich Inlet, British Columbia, Canada - SI_122_August2016_10_MG | ecosystem: Environmental > Aquatic > Marine > Inlet | place: Canada: British...
GTCTGGAAAGAAGTTGCGGCATAGAAAAATACCGCATTTCCGCCATTAAGAACTTTTAATTGTTAAATACTTGCAAGAACCTCCAGCATATATTGGAATTTATTTGTGACAAATAACAAACCATCCTCCTGGCTGAAGATAAAAGCTAACCAGATCATCAGCAAAGCTGATGATTGAAACTATTGGATCCACTGTGGAAATTGCAGAAAACGGTTTAGAGGTTTTACAAAAACTTCAGGAACAAGTGTTTGACTTGATTTTAATGGATTATCAGATGCCCGAAATGGACGGGCTGGAAGCTGAAAAAAAATACGCTCTCTGGACAACCAGCGCCTAGCTTCAATTAAAGTCGTCGCTCTCACAGCTGATAACCAAAGCGATACACGCGATGCCTGCCTGACAGCAGGAATGGATGATTTTCTAAGCAAACCATTTACGCTGGAACAGATCGCAGAAAAAATTAATAAGTGGACCAAAACAGGTAATTAAAAAAAGCGTGACTTGTGTTAAAAGCCATTAGCGAGATATAAAAGGCATTAGCGATTTATAAAAGCCATTAGCGAATTGAAAAAATCATGGCATCTAAACTGCCTGATTAATCAGAAAGGCTGATGTCCAGATAAGTAATACGCGTCAAGTCAGCAAGAGTGAGTACATCTTGTGCCAGTTTTATAGCCTCTTTATTCTTTTTGTTTGATTCAACTTCCAGCTTTATCAGTGCATCAGCAAGTATGAAGGCGCCCGATATCTGGGCTTTACTTTTCAAGGCGTGGGCTTCTATTGCAAGCCCATCAAATGAATTATCTTCTATTGCCTGTCGAATATTCTCTATGCGCTTCTGGAACTCATTTCCCAGGGTCTCGATAAACCGGCGTGCATTATCAATCCCGATATCCTGTGCCATTTGCTTAAGTACTTCTTCTTCAACTAATTTTTCTTGAGAGCCCACTGTTTTTACCCGGCTTTTTCAGTGACTTATATTTTTGCGAACTCATTAAACAAGGCTTGGTGGGCTACACCAGCACCACCTGCATTAAATTTAAAAGAATGATTCTGGCAAGCTTATTCAGAATCGGGGCATAAAGTCCCATAGTAAAGAAAGTGACAGGTTTTATGTATCGACTTTTTAGATATCGACCCGTTCCACAACTGGAAAGACTACCATCTGTCCAATCTGAATTCTTGCGGCTTTAACCTCGGGATTATATTGGCGGAACAGCCACATTGGCACCGAGCGTTCTCTTGCCAGATTAACCAGAAAATCTCCACGTCTAATGCTGTGCTGCTCCGTTTGCCTGATGCGCCAGGTCCTGAAAAAATCTGACTGCAGATCGCGATGAAATTCGCGTCTTTTCTGCTCGAACACGGCAACATTTACCTGGCTGAAATTTAGCTTCAAGCGTTCACCAATAATGACTGGCTGGCTATAGATCAAACTATTCTGACGCCTGATATCCGCAGCCCTGATACCTAACCAATCAGCATAATGTCCTAGCGTTTCAGCAGCCTGAATCTCAATAGTATTATCACTCCCAACCGTATAATCCGACGGATCAGACTGCAAATCAGCCAGTAATTGCTGCTCTTCATTAGCAACATCAGGCTCCAATGCAGTAGCGGCAGAGTCCAGCACTATCACCTCAGCATTTTCAATTACCTGCTCTCCCGCATTAATCGCTGTCAATTCTGATTCTTCTGCTTCTACAGAGGCAAGTACGAGGGGCATAGCAGTATTACTTTCAGTACTACCAGCGTCACTATTCATTTCAGCGGAAGCGAGCTGCACATCAGATCGTAATTTTAATTTCTGGCCCGGAAAAATTGTTCCCCTGCTGTTGAGATTGTTCAATGCAATCACCGTATCCATGCTTACTCTGTGGCGCTCGGCAATAATTGAGACGGTGTCACCGCGACGCACTTCATATTCCCCATTTGCTGGAACACTCAATGGACCGCCTGTATTGACCAGCAATGTCGGTACTGCTCCATCCGGCTGGGGTAGCAGCAAGGTTTGACCGACCCGAATGGTATTGCGATCCCTGAGCTGATTAATGGCAACCAACTCGGATATGGAAGTATCGTATCGATCGGCAATGACTGACAGACTATCGCCTCGCCTCACGATATAACTGACATCGGGTATTTGTTCGCCGTGTAGTTCAAAAGCCGGAATCGAATTGTAGCCAGCCACCAGATTTTTTTGGTAGGCAGCTCTATCAATTTTAAGTGAATACCCCTTGGGGATGCGCTTGGTCCCTGACCAGACAGAAGGCTGCAAAGCTGGATTATCACGCTTTAGCACATTCATGCTAACAGCAAGTGAATCCACCAGAACCTGGGCATCAACAAAAGCATCCAGCTCAATGCTTTGAAAATCAGGTTGTCGATCTTTAAAAATAGGGCCAAAAAATTCTTCTGCACGACTATCGACTTCTCTGGCTGCCAGAAATTGAGGATAAAAATTCCTCGAAGCAAAGCCAAAGCGCGGCCCACGATAATCTGAAATAATTCTGCCTATATCCATACTACCGACATCGCGTATGGCACGCGCAATACCATTTGCACCATGGTTATAAGCCGTTAGTGCCAGTGGCCATGAACCCAGCGCATTGTAGTTGTATTCGAGCAATTCCATGGCGCCGTAGGTTGCCATGTAAGGGTCCAGGCGTTGATCTACCACATAATCTACCTGCATAAAGCGTTGGGCAGTGGCACGGACAAATTGCCACATCCCCGTTGCTGCTGCGCTGGAATAGGCACCAGGATGATAGGAAGATTCAACATGAGGAAGAATGGCCAACTCGGTTGGCATACCCTTGGAAATAATTACATCTTCAATATGATCCCGGTAAGCTCCGGACCTTTTCATCCCGGCTATAAAGCGATCAGACTGGCCAAGTTGCCAGCGAATATTTGCAGCGGCACTCTCAAGCCTTTCATTGCTTGTTTCACTGCCCCATAAATCGAGCAGGCTTTGTTGCGAAGGCGTTATTCCTGACCTTTTACCTGATGCCAACACTTTCAGATCCTCACGGATTTTTTCCCGTGTGGAATTAATCAATGTGCGATCCCTGTTGAGCTTGGTATAAATTATGGAAAGGTCGTGAGCGTCATGCAAAAAGCCACTTTCTGTATCAGCTTCGGTATAAACACTGATCCAGAACTTGATGGCGGGACGAATACTGTCTGGAACCGGAAAATCATCACTGGCTGCGAATGCAGAATATGGAATATTCATCAGGAATATCAAAAAAATAGGCTGTACAAGCCATTTTAATGCGCGATTCACAAATTGCTGGTTTCTGGCTAACTTCACAACGTTAGATTAAATTACAAAATATTGATTTACAAGCAGAAAAACCAATTCTGAAGAGGTTTATAAGAGGTCCTTGAGGGCGTCATCAATGTCGCTGAAAGTATAATTTATGCTGACATCGGCTCCATGCGGGTGATAGATATTTCCTCGGAACGGAGCCCAAAGAACTTCCCCCTGATTATCCACCAGCCAAAAACTGGGCACACCATAAAACTGGGGTTCATCAGGTGCACGAAAAACTCCCTGCCAGTTGAATACTTCGCCATATTCAGGCGCTGGACGTAGCTCTTCAGTGCGGTTAAACATCAACCTGTATCCCAAATCAAAGTAAGGCTCGAGTGGAAGAATTCCGCTATCCATGGAATCCAGAGTGCTGCTGATAAAATCCTTTTGAGCAGCCTGAAAATCGGGGGATGAAGACTCCTGATTAAAGAAAACGCCAGCCGGATGATCCAGCATCTGTGTATGATAAACCGGAGCCGCAGCCACGGGTATGAAGTTAACACCCTGATCCTGATATTTGCTGTACAAGGTTCGCAGGATATGAGTATCCTCAAAAGAGTCCTGACACCAGAGGTGTCCCGGCATACCCACCCCCATATCGCCACCACCAAAAATAAACAATACATTCACACCAGATTCTGCTTGCTGAAAAAGCGACTGCAGATGCATCTGACTACCGCTTTTGTCAGTAACAAAAACCGATGAACTTATCTCGTCCCCTTTGCCAATTGCAGCATCAAAGTCAGCGGCAACAGCGTTATTGAAAGTCAGCGTTAGAAAAAGCAGAAAGTTGATCAGGGAAATAGTGATTTTCATAAAAATAATATCCTTAAAGATATACCTGGTTTCAAGCGAGGGCGCCGCAGACGGAATGACGTATTGTGTCATTCCACGGGACAGATCTTCAGCTCTGTCCCTGCCCGAACATGGTCTGACTCGTGGTGTCCCTCCAACTCCTAAAACCTGGAAGCGTCTAAAACAGGGTCAGAGCAAAGGCCTTGGCTAACAGATAAACCGTCAGGATTGAGTGAGCCTTTGGTCTGACCCATGACTCCCTGCGGGAGTCTAATGGGTCATGGCGTAGATTACGTAGTTAAGTCCAAAGCGATAAGCCAGTGCCGTCATCGGCTCCGGATAACAGGGATCATCTGCATGTTCCCAGGCATCGCCCATATCCATATTAAAATTGATAGCCACCATTAAACTACCATCATCGTCGTAAATCCCTGCCCATTTCTGCGGCCCTTCAAGTCGCGCCTCAGTCTGGCCACAAAACAAATGTCGATCTCCGGGAATCTGGGTCAACTGATTAAGGTCGTAAAGCACATGAAACACCACATCACCGGGATCAAGTGTGACGATCGAATGGTCAGGCAAAACACGTTGCATGGCAGCGACTACTACTGGCCAGTCATTGCCGTGAAAATCATCAATCACCAGAAATCCGCCTCGCAGCAGGTATTCCCTCAGACGTTCGGCTTCTTCCGGATTGGGCTGCCAATACCCCTGCCCTATCTGCTGCACAAATAACCAGGGGTAATCATAAAGCTCATCATCCAGTAACTGCACATGCTGACTGTCTTCAGCCACCTCTATATTGGAAAGACGGCGTACACCACGGGTAAAATGATATTCCGCTGCAGGATAATCAATAGCCCACCAGCCTCTTCTGAAGCCAAAACGGCCTCTGCCTCTCGCGCCCCCATCAGAATAAACCATTCTTGCCATATGAAATTCAGCTTCGGGCGAACGATAAGGATCCTGCTGTGCAAACGATCCGCCTGGAAGACAGATGTATATAAGAAAGAAGAAACTTATAAGACGTAACATGAAGTTGTTGAATTTGCTCTCTGCGTGCCTGACACAGGCAATGAATATTAATTCTCTGTAAAGTAGCATAACCACTTTGATTGCCCGAGTCACCTACTGGCCAAATCCTGATAATCCTCAAGCTTGATCACATCTATAGCGGGTTCTTCGTAAGGGTGAGCCCCTTTTAGCGCTGCAATTGCCTGTCTCAAACAGTCCTCAGCACAGACCAGTTCAACCTTATACTCAAGGACCTGTTCTTGCCTGCCTTCTTCTCCAACAAAGGGATCGCTTCCAGAAAGCGCTCGAAACTGCCCAGTACCCAGCGTCTGCCAGCAACAGCTGTCATAGTTGCCAATTTTTCCGGCTCCTGCTTCGAACAAAGCCTGTTTGACTATCTCAAGGTGACTCTCTGGTACGAAAAAATTTAGTTTAAGCATAAACTTAGCTTATCAGGTTCTTTTCAAGACAGTGAGGTAATGCTGAATTACTTATTTTCGATACAAAACTATCAAATATTTACTGGATTATGGAATAAATTACACTTAACTTCGTTAAATAATTAATGGATAAAAAAACAACATAAGGATAATGCCATGATTAATAATCTCATCAACATAATCACCGCTCCGAAAGAAGCTTTCGGCAGTATCAAAGATAAACCGACGGTATTATTCCCCCTGCTTATCATTTTATTATTCTCAACATCACTGCAACATGGATATTTCAATACTGTTAATGCCGATTTTTTAATTGCGCAAACGGAAGAACAGGCTGCCGCTCTTTTCAATCAACCTGAGTCACAGATCAGGGAAGGTCTGGCCGACATGGATCCACAAAGAATCATGATTCAATCAATTATTGGTGTGTTGATAATCGTGCCTCTTATCATGGCACTGTATTGCGGCTACTTATCTCTGATATCCAAATTCACTCATGATGAAATAAGTTTCAAGCAATGGTATTCCTTAAGTTGTTGGAGAGATAAAAAGCCGCTCATTCTCTCAAAAAAGTACAGCTGTTATAGTTTAGCGATGTATTACCCATAAAGTATGAAAGCAATGCAATTATTTGCTAGATTCATGCCTTTCCAAACATTGAGTGCTGAAATTTTGCCGGCCAAAGTCGGGAAAAATCTGGTATAAAGAACCTTTACGACATTTCCTGTCAGGAGTTATGACTCATGCCGAGTAACACTATTTTTTTTCCAGCTATTTTATTATTTTCAATAAGCCTGATGTCCTGTTCAGGATCAAGCGAAGAACAAACTACTGCAGTTAATAGCACTGACTTATCAACCACTGCTGCGCCAGAGTCAGTACCTTATGTGACAGAAATAACCATCAGGGAAATCATGCGCGCCCTCATAGACCCTCATGCGGATGCCCTGTGGAATTCTGTCCGCGTTGTTTCCGATAGTAATGGCATTACCGAATATGCTCCGGAAACTGATGAAGAGTGGGCAACATTAAGAATTAGCGCCGTTTCGATAATTGAAGGATCTAATTCCCTGATGATGCACGGGCGACAGGTGGCCAGACCCGGCTCCGTCGGCGAGTTCCCTGAATTCGAGTTTACACCCGAAGAAGTCCAGGAACTACTCGCAGCTGACCCACAATCATGGGTAGGATTTTCTCAAGGCCTACAAAATTCTGCCTTTGATATGCTTGATGCCATTGACAAGCGCGACACTGAGAAATTATCAGAATCTGGCGCTTATCTGGATGAAGCCTGCGAAGCTTGCCATGCTAATTACTGGTACCGGGAAGGAATTTAACTTTTCCGTATTGCGCAACAACCTTCTCTTAATCAGGATATTTCATGGATTTATTTTACCAGGCTCTACCAGAAATGATTGCCACCTTGATAGGTGTCGTCGTCGGTGGAGTTGGCGCCCTCTACATCAACAGGAAACAGGAACAATCCACCAAGAAAAAGCGTGCTCAGATTATCCTTTACAATATTTTTGGTGAATTGGAAGATAACTTTATTGCTCTGGAAAAAGCAAAACCTGCGTATGAAAACACAGCTTTCGGGAAAAGTTTTTATATAAGCACCATAGCCTGGAAAACTGCCACAACTGGTGGTGACTTACCGGATATTATCGGCTTTGAACTGGCTGATATTATTGAAAATCAGTATTCTATTCTGCAAAACCTTGGCTACTATGTCGGTCTGATGACACAGCTGTGGTTTGCTCCAGACAGTATTGAAGGTAAAAAAGACATGCAGGAAGGATTTAGACAACACATCATCAATGGTATTCAGGAAGCCATTGAATATCATCCTTATGTGATTCAGAAAATTACCGATTCTCAAAAAATCCACGAGCATTGAACCCGTTTCCAAAACAGCTTTTCTGGAAAATATAAACCGATATCGATTTATTCCCGGAAACCTTGCTTTAATTTAACCAGACCCTGGCATTTCTGAACATTCGCATGGTAGGGCTATCTTCTCCCCATTCATCAGGACGCCAGGAATTCGTCACTGCGCGAAAGATTCTTTCCGGATGAGGCATCATGATTGTGACTCGACCATCATCATTACACATCCCGGTAATTCCTTCCGGTGAGCCATTGGGATTAGCAGGATATTGCTGGGTGACATTTTCGTAATTATCAATAAATTGCAAAGCAATATTTCCGCTGGCTAAAGCAGCAGCCTCTGCCTGAGCAGATGGAAATTCTGCCCTGCCCTCGCCATGGGCGCAGGCAATTGGAAATATTGAGTCGCTCATATTTCCCAGAAACACAGAGTTTGAAGGGGACACTTTCACCAATGCTGTACGTCCCTCAAACTGTTCAGATTTATTACGTACAAAACGCGGCCAGTGGTGGGAGCCTGGAATTAGCTCGTGAAGATTTGAAAGCATCTGACAGCCATTGCAGACGCCAAGTGCGATCGTTGATGTTCGTGAAAAAAATGATTCAAACTGTTTACGTGCAGCGTCATTAAAAAGTATGGACTTGGCCCAACCTTCGCCAGCGCCAAGAACATCGCCATAAGAAAATCCACCACAGGCGGCAAGCGCATTAAAATTATCCAGGGTCACATCCCCGGATAAAATGTCGCTCATATGGACATCGAAACAATCAAAACCGGCACGGTTATAAGCGGCAGCCATTTCCATCTGCGAGTTCACGCCCTGCTCGCGCAAGATGGCTATACGAGGGCGTTCTCCCAATGAAATATATGGGAGGGAAATGTCGTCTTCAGGATTAAACGTGAGCTTTGACTGCAACCCGGGATTACTTTCATCGAGGATGACTGAAAACTCTTGTTCAGCACATTCCGAATTATCCCGTATAGCCTGGATGCGATAACTGGTTTCAGCCCACATACGCTGAAAATTGGTACGACTGTTTTCCAACACCAACTTCCCGGCCAGGGTAAAAGTTATGGCATCTTCGGCTTGGGGTATTCCCAACTCACAGAATATATCCAGAAGCCCTTCTTCTTCCGCCAACTCTCTGACTCGAGACAGGTTAGCCTCACTCACCTGAATGACGGCACCCAGTTCCTCGTTAAACAAGGTGTCTATGGCATGGCCCTGACTGCTGGCATCATCAAGACCTATGTTGAGTCCACAATGACCTGCAAAAGCCATTTCCAGCAAAGTAACAAATAACCCGCCATCGGAGCGATCATGGTATGCCAGTAAAAGATCTTCCTGGATACATTGCTGGATCAGGGAGAAAAATGCTTTAAGGTCGCTGGAACTATGAACATCCGGAACTTCGCATCCCAGAGTGTTATAGACCTGGGCAAGCGCTGAAGCCCCCAAACGATTTGAACCCAGACCAAGGTCCAGCAGGATTAATCGTGAATCCCCCTTATCCAGTCGTATCTGGGGGGTCAGTGTTTTGCGTATATCCAGTACCGGTGCAAAGGCTGAAATAATCAGCGACAAGGGCGATGTAACGCTCTTCTCTTCACCATTGTCTTCCCACACAGTGCGCATGGACATAGAATCTTTACCCACCGGAATGGTAATACCCAGTTCCGGACAAAGCTCCATGCCTACTGTTTTTACGGTGTCGTAGAGATTTTTATCTTCACCTGGATATCCCGCAGGGGCCATCCAGTTCGCTGATAAGCGAATATCACTGATCTTGTTAATTCTGGCGCAGGCAATATTGGTAATGGCTTCGGCAATTGCCATTCTTCCCGAGGCTGGTGCATTAATCAGGGCAAGTGGCGTTCGCTCTCCCATGGACATGGCTTCACCAAAATCACTATCGTATGACATCGCGGTAACCGCAGCATCAGCAACAGGCACCTGCCATGGACCAACCATCTGTTCTCTTGCAACCATGCCCGTGATACAACGATCACCAATAGTAATCAGGAAACTCTTGCTCGCTACGGTCGGTAATTTAAGTACTCGTTCCGCGGCCTCACTAATGTTTATGCCACTAATATCAAAAGGCGTGTGTTGCAGTTGTACGCCAGCCACATCACGGTGCATTTTGGGCGCCTTACCAAACAAAACTGACATGGGGAGATCAATGGGCTTGTTATTGAAGTGCTGGTCTTCAAGTAATAAATGGTGCTCTTGTGTCGCTTCGCCCACCACAGCAAAGGGGCAACGCTCGCGGGCGCAAAGAGATTCGAATACGGATAGTTTTTCTTCAGGGATGGCAAGGACATAACGCTCCTGCGCCTCATTACACCAGATCTCCATCGGCGACATACCCGATTCTGCATTGGGGATATCGCGTAAGCGAAATTTTCCGCCGCGATCACCATCTTTTACCAGTTCGGGCAAGGCATTCGATAATCCGCCAGCGCCTACATCATGGATAAAGCTAATAGGATTGTCATCACCCATGGCCCAGCAGCGATCAATCACTTCCTGACACCGTCTTTCCATTTCTGCGTTATCACGCTGAACCGAGGCAAAATCGAGATCTTCATTGCTGGCACCGGATGCCATGGAGGATGCAGCACCACCGCCTAGACCGATAAGCATGGCAGGACCACCAAGTACTACCAGGTTGGCACCCACAGGAATTTCCTTTTTCTGCACATGTCCGGCGCGAATATTTCCCATACCACCAGCGATCATGATCGGTTTATGGTAACCACGCACGCCATCAGGGGCATTTTGTTCATAGGTACGGAAGTAACCACACAGGTTCGGGCGGCCAAATTCATTATTAAACGCCGCTCCACCGATAGGGCCTTCAAGCATAATGTCGAGAGCAGAGACAATATGCCCCGGCTTCCCATAGTCAACTTCCCAGGGTTGCTTAAATCCCGGTATTTTCAGGTTTGACACTGAAAAACCGGACAAACCCGCTTTAGGCTTGCCGCCTATGCCTGTTGCGCCTTCATCCCTGATTTCACCACCCGATCCCGTTGAGGCACCCGGGTAGGGAGCAATGGCAGTGGGGTGATTATGCGTTTCAACCTTGATCAGGACATGAATATCTTCATGATTAAAAGTAAATTGCCTGGTATCAGGATCCGGGAAAAACCGTCCTGCCTTGAAGCCCTCAAATACTGCGGCGTTATCCTTGTATGCAGACAAGATACCGTCATGATTACACTCGTAAGTGTTCCTGATCATGGCAAACAGCGAATGATCCTGATCCTGGCCATCAAGGGTCCATGAGGCATTGAATATTTTGTGTCGGCAATGTTCTGAGTTGGCCTGGGCAAACATCATCAGCTCAATATCATTGGGGTTTCTGCCCAATTCCCTGAAGCCCTGGACAAGATATTCTATTTCGTCATTTGCAAGCGCCAAGCCCATACTTTGATTAGCTTCGGACAGTGCTAATTCACCGCCGTCTATAACATCCACGCTTGTCATGCTTCTGGGAGTAGAGTGGCTAAAGAGCACTTCAGCTTCCTCAAGCGAGCCCAGAACAGATTGCGTCATCCGGTCATAGAGAAAAGTCTTCGCGTGTTCTATATCGACTTCACCTTCAAGCTCAAGCTGAAACGCAGTGCCGCGTTCAATACGTACAAGCTTTTCCAGTCCGCAATTGATAGCAATATCAGTTGCTTTACTGGACCAGGGTGAGATTGTGCCAGGCCTGGGCGTAACGAGAAAAAAACTGCCCCCTGTACTCTCTTGTTTATCTTCTTGACGAGGACCATAGGTCAGTAAGCGCTCCAGTAAAACCTGTTCCTGTGATGAAAGATCATCACTTAAATCAACAAAATGGTAGTACCAGGAATGGATTGCTTTCACAGCAGGGAGAGAGATTTGGATGTTCTGGAGCAACTTCTGTCTGGAGAAAGCAGAAAGGGCTGGCGCTCCACGCAAGGTTAGCATTTCTTACTGAATTTCCTTGGCGATTGGAAAAAAACAAGCAGGTATATTACTAAAGATGAATCGATTTTTATATAAATATCCGCTCACAGAAGGCTAAATTTTCTGACTAATGTAAAAATTTTATTAGCGCTGCATGGCCAGGCACCCGAGAATTATGTATCAGGCTCACATCTTGTGCGGAGCAGCATATCTTTGCCTCATCTTGGTGCGACCTGGAGCAGAATCGCTGACTGCTGATCACTCACTTTTATCTGATTTAGAAATAAAACCTTTAAATACAATGCCTTTCGAGATAATAAAAAAGTTGGCATGCTCTCTGCCTTAGCCCAAGTGATGGTAAATATCATTTCCCCCCCTTTTAATGATAGTGACATCAGTTTTCCCTAAATGAGACTTCCCCTATAGTCTCTTTTCTTTAAGGCCCCTGCCCCCAGGGGCCTTTTTTTTGTTCACGGGAATTCCAGTTTCCTGCCTGGATCAAGCCAAATGCTACAAAAATATATAGGTCAAACTGCCGGCCATCGCACCTGCCTTTTTAATCTCTCTGTCCCCGTCTTTTGCTTTAAACATTGGTAAGCATGACCACATCCTTGCTGAATTGTTTCTCAAACTCTCTCTGAAAAAACTGACCCAATTCCCGGTAGAAACTACGCTGTGGTGAGGTGTCTCGCCAAACCAATGCATGCACGCGATCGATTGGTTCACCGGTGATACTGACAACGCTCAATTCATCCCGGTCGAGAATCTCGGAGCGGATATACAGTGCGGGCAAGAAAGCGACACCCATCTCCATATAAACCATCTGCCGAATGGAATCCAGACTGGTGCCTTCATAATCACGCAGGATTTCAGCTTTAAACTGCTTACAAAGATCCTCTACCTGTCTGAACAACAGGTGATGCTCTTCCAATGTCAGAATTTCCAATCCGGCCAGCTGATCGGCTCTTATGGAATTATTATATGCCAGAGGATGCTGACGATTCATCACCAGATATAAAGGCTCTCTAAATAAAGGCATTACAGTGATACCATCTTCCTTTAAAGGCAGAGTCGTCAGAATAAGATCATAACGGCCATTGTAAAGCCCTTCGGCCAGCGCATCAGGCACTTCTTCCCTGACAAAAAACTTCACGCCTCCGTATTTCTTGTGGACTTCAGGTAATATCCACGGCAAGGAATAGGGACCCAGTGTTGGACTGGCCCCGAGTCTGAATGTCCCTGAAGGTCCCTTGGTGGCAAAATTGGCAGCATCTATGATTACTTCAGCGGCATTCACTGCTTGTTGGGCCTGTTTCAGCAGATCGCGTCCGAGGGGGGTGAGTGTGATTCCTCCCCTGCTGCGCTCGAATAGTTCTATGGCCAGTACTTCCTCTAATTTTTGTAATTGCGCACTCAGGGAAGGCTGGCTAATTTTCAGTTCACGAGCTGCCTGGCGCAGGCTGTCATGCTTGGCCGCGACAAGGTAGTAGCGCAGTTGTTTTAGGGATATATTCAGGTCTTTCATAGGAAATATAATCAGGAGTAGTGAAAGGTTTATCCTATCATATACATAATATATTTGTTAAATATATTGCACTATATTGCTTGA
>Ga0233432_10004112_pt1 | contig 13002 bp, 9 predicted proteins | sample SI_122_August201_6_FD_179870 | JGI IMG/M metagenome (GOLD analysis project Ga0233432, IMG submission 179870) | Seawater microbial communities from Saanich Inlet, British Columbia, Canada - SI_122_August2016_10_MG | ecosystem: Environmental > Aquatic > Marine > Inlet | place: Canada: British...
AAAAGCTTTACCCAACTCCTCTTGGTTCAGTTCAGCAACTCCTTCCTCTCCAATCATGTAAACACCTGCTTCAGGGTTGAGAAGGTGTTGAGATAAAAGTTTCTCAACGGCCAAGTCCGCCTGTGTGACAAGGGAATTGTCTGCTTTGAGCTCAACCTTCACTTTTTGGAAGGTCTCCATTGCGAGATCACCTGCTTGAGCCATCAGCTCGAGAACCCCATCCTCGTTCCACCCCCCGGGCAGGTTCAGTCCAAATTTATCCATGGCTTCAGCCTAGTCTTTACGATGACATTCGCAAGATGAATTTTCTGTCGAACTTTTCTCTAGTTGAAGCGCATCTTGAACTGGGCTCAAGTAGGGAATCCCCAAACCCATGCCTCTCAATATCAGAAGTCCAGAACAGACATAGACTGAAGCCACTTTGATTCTCCGTCCCCAGCCGGGTCCGAGTCGAATGACCCTTCCAAGCCCTACCACAAGTATGAGCGCTGGGCTGGTTCCCAACCCGAAGGCCAACATCAGGCCCATTGATTCCAGAGGTGATGATGTGGCCAACGCCATCGCCAAAGCAACGTAAACCAATCCACATGGGAGAAATGCATTCAAGAGTCCCAATATCCAAGGACCACCAGGGATGTCGTGCCCCGAGACTCGCCTCTGAATAGCCAACCACCATCTGCCGGGAGCCTCCAAATGAAGTCGCGGCAGTAAGAGATAGAGCAAAAGAAGCATCATGCCACTGAAAATGGCCAAGTTCATATGAAGGTTAGGAGGAAGGTTCTGCTGAAGTCCTTTCCCAAAAAGCCCAACCAATCCTCCCATAAGAGCGTAACCCCATGCACGAGACAGGTGATAGATCACAACCCTCCACCACGAAGGCTTCAGAGTTTCCCCTCCCAAAGGAACGGACATCACAAGAGGACCACACATGCCAACACAATGAAGGGAGCCCACAAAGCCTAGGCTGAGACCAGCGATGAGTGCTTCAATCATTTCAAGAATGGCCCGATGAAAACCAGATCCTGTTGGGCCAACTCTTGGCCACCCGTCCCCATTATTTCTAGGGTAACCAGTTTCTTTTTAGAATTCATCTCTGCCTTTGGCATGAGAACATTGATAATCGTCTCAGCACTTCCATAGGAAGGCAAAATAAGATTCGCTGGCCCTCTCAGTTCACCCAAACCTTCACTCAGCTGAAAACTAAGTTCGATATCCTCAAAAGTATTATTGGCCAACTTCACTCTATAAAAGTTCAAAATGTCACCGTTATCCAACTCCTGATATACACTGCCGTGAAGCCGGGTCAGAGTCATGTGGGCATCTGGTCGAGAAATAAGAAGAAAAGATGACAGCCCAACAAGAGCCAACATGATGATGGAATAAGCCAACACACGAGTCGAAAACAAGTTTTTAACCCCTGACTTGATTTCATGGTAAGAAGCAAAACGAATGAGACCTCTAGGTCGCTCGACTTTATCCATGATGTCATCACATGCATCGATACAGGCGGTACAGTTCACGCACTCCAACTGAGTACCGTGCCTAATGTCAATTCCCGTAGGGCACACTCTCACGCATTGCCCACAATCTACACAGTCACCCACCCCCGGGGTTTCCTCTTTAGTTTTCTTGCCTCTTGGCTCTCCTCGACCAAAGTCGTAATGAATCACTCTCGTATCTGGGTCTAGCAAGACAGACTGAAATCGACCATAAGGACAAACGATTACGCAAGCCTGTTCCCTAAACCAGGCAAAAACTAAAAGAAAAAGAAAAGAAAAAACATTGAGAGCAATAAACCCAGAAAGATGATCGCGGATTGGTTCCGAAATGATCTTTCCCAAGGATTCGACACCTATAATCCATGCCAAAAAAATGTGCGCAACGGCGTAAGATAGGAGTACAAAAACCAACATCTTCACTCCTTTCTTGAGTATTTTCTCCCCATTCAAGGGGCCCTCATTCAACTTTCTCTGCTGGGGAGCATCTCCTTCTATCCAATACTCTATTTTACGAAAAACCATTTCCATAAAAACGGTCTGAGGGCAGGCCCAACCACACCAGAGACGTCCCCACACAGCCGTAAAGACGATAAAACAGACAATCATGGTAATAAAAACCACGACTAGAATCTTCAGGTCTTGGGGCCAAAAGGGCACGCCAAAAAAGATGAATCGGCGCTCGACCAGATTCAACATGAACCATGGGTATCCGTTGCTCTTTATAAAGGGTGCGATCACCAGAAAGGCGATCAGTCCCAGAGCAACCCAAACGCGCCTTCGGTGGTAGGTCCCCTTCGGTTTGCTTGGATAAACCCAATTGCGACGGCCTGAACCATCGACCGTCGCAATATGGTCCCTGAAATCTTCTTCCGTTTCCTTAGGCTTACTCACATTCTTTCTCTAGGGAGTGTAGAGTTCTCCCTTGGGAGGAAGTGGATTGGCAGGAGTCGTTCCCTGTAGGGATAGAATGTAATCAGCAACGGCCTCCACTTTCTCTTCTGTCTGTAAAATAGCCAACCAAGCCACCATCGCGGTGCCAGGAACACCTTCACTGATGACTTTTACGATACTGGCTTTATCTCCTCCATGAACCCAATACTTATCCGTAAGATTGGGACCCAGCCCCCCTCCTCCGTCGGCCATATGACAGGCAGCACACGTTTGGATGAATAGTTTCTTCCCGGATGCGAGAGCCTGAGCTTTGAGGTCGACCTCTACAACTCCAGAAGCAGCTCCGCTACCCGAGGAACCGGCTGAGTTCATATTGGCCTTCTTGACTTGGTCTTCCGTTTCAACCTTTTGCAACTCAGCCACATACTCTGCATCTGGTAAGTTCCATAGATCCACCACATGGTAACCCAACATATAAACAATCGCAAAAATGATGGATACATAAAAAAGTTTTATCCACCATGGAGGAAGGTCATTGTCTAGCTCTCGAATCCCATCAATTTCGTGATCAAGAAGAAGGTCTGAGTCATCCAGAGGCTTCGCCGCCATATCATCAGCATGGTTCTTGTCCATCAGGGCAACATAGAAGAGGAAGCCCATGAAGACAAGTATGAAGAGAAAGATGATCCAGACTGCAGCAGGTGAGTCTAGACTAGCCATTTTCATAATATCAGACATTAGAGTTCCTCCTCTGCTTTGGTCTCAGACAAGACTGGATCCTCTTCAACCCTGACTCCCAAAACTTTGAGGTAAGCAATGAGAGCTATCAACTCAGTCTGCCATTGCTCAGGGTCAATATTCTTATCAAATTTGTTGAGTTCTCTAGAGATCCCCTCAGCCTGCTTCTTCATATCCGTGAGAGCTGACTCAATCATTTTGTCACTGTAGGGAACCCCGAGAATTCTTAGGGCTCTCATCTTGGACCGAGTGAGAGAAAGATCTAGTTCATTTTCTGCCAGCCAAGGATAGGGAGGCATGATCGAATCAGGCGACGTGGTCTGAGGGTCAATCATGTGATTGTAGTGCCAGATAGCGGTGAGGTCAGGACGCTCCCCAATTCTTTGCAGATCGGGGCCGATTCGCCTCGACCCCCACAAAAAGGGGTGCTCATAGACATAATCACCTGGTTTCGCGTAATCGCCGTATCGCTCCGTCTCAGCTCTAAAAGGGCGAATCATCTGGGAGTGACAGTTCACACAGCCCTCCTTACGATAGATTTCGCGCCCCTCTAACTCCAGTGGCGAATAAATGCCGACAAGAGGTTTGCTGGGATTCTTTACTTCGCTCATGATGACCGGCACCAGTTCGAAAAGTCCGCCAATGATAACGGCAAAGACTGAGAAAACCGTAAAGGGAAGAGCCATGCCTTCTAGCTTTCGGTGAAACCCTTTGTTCGTTTGTAGAGCTCCAATTCTCGTGGGAACCTGAGCTTCATCTTCAGCAATAAAATCACCTTCTCGAGCGGTCTTCCAGAGGTTATAACACATCACCAGCGCACCAATAAGGTACATACTACCACCCAAGGCCCTAACATAATACATGGGTATGATCTGAAGAACGGTCTCAAGAAAATTTGGGTACTTGAGCATGTCCCCTTCTTCGTTGAACTGACTCCACATCAGTCCTTGAGTGATTCCGGCAAAATATAGAGCAACAGCGTAAAAGATGATGCCGAGGGTTGCCAGCCAGAAGTGCCAACTTGCTAGTTTTTGAGAGTAGAGTTTGGTTCCAAAAAGCTTAGGCACAAGCCAATATAGAACACCAAAGGTCAAACATCCATTCCAACCCAATCCACCTACGTGAACGTGGCCGATGATATAGTCGGTGTAATGCGCCAATGCGTTGACATTTTTGAGTGACAACATGGGTCCTTCGAAGGTCGCCATGCCGTAACAGGTGATGGCCACCACCATAAACTTGAGAGCAGCGTCTTCCCTAACTCTGTCCCAGGCCCCACGAAGTGTCAGCAGCCCATTGAGCATCCCTCCCCATGATGGAGCAATCAGCATCAGCGAGAAAACCGTTCCTAAGGATTGGGCCCAGTCTGGCACAGCCGAATAAAGGAGGTGGTGCGGGCCAGCCCACATGTAAATGAAAACCAGAGCCCAAAAGTGGATAATGGAGAGTCGATATGAAAAGACGGGTCGGTTGGCCGCTTTGGGAAGAAAGTAGTACATCATTCCCAAATAGGGTGTTGTCAGAAAGAAAGCCACGGCGTTGTGGCCATACCACCACTGAACAAGGGCGTCCTGTACTCCAGCAAAATATGAAAAACTGTGAAAGTAAGAAAAGGGAAGCTCAATGGAATTCACAATATGAAGGATGGCTACCGCGAGCCAACTAGCGACATAAAACCATATGGCCACATACATATGCCGCTCTCGCCTTTTATAGATAGTCCCCAGCATATTGATACCAAAGGCCACCCAGACCAAGGTGATCGCAATATCGATGGGCCATTCTAATTCTGCGTACTCTTTACCGCTGGTGATCCCAAGGGGTAACGTGATTACTGCCGAAACAATGATGGCCTGCCAACCCCAGAAATGAATTTTGGAGAGCAAGGGAGAAATCATGGGCGTCTTACAGAGCCGAGGAAGAGAATAATAGATCCCCATAAAAAGAGCATTGCCCACGAAAGCGAAAATGACCGCGTTGGTGTGGAGGGGTCGAATCCTCCCAAAGGATAACCATGGACCCAAATTAAATGCCGGGTTGGTGAGCTGCATGGCAATTAACAGGCCCACCATCATGCCCACCACGCCAAAGAGCGTCGAAGCAATCAAAAAATGCAAGACGACCTTATTGTCGTAGCGTATGGTTTCGGTTGACATTCAGTTCCTCCTTAGGATCAAGAATCTTCGTCCAGAATTCTTACGGCTGGGGTCACGAGATCATCAAACTGACCTTTGCGAGCTGACCAAATGAACCCAACCAGAAAGATCAGGGCAACCATGGTGCTCACGGCGATCAGCATAATCATGATCTCCATATCTTTTTATCTTATTAAAAAAGTTTAAAAAACCGCATAGACTTCATTCATAAACCATCTTATGTGCTCAAATAAGATAGAAAGAGATTTTTATCTTATTACTGTCCCCGCCCGAAAAACCTCTTCGCCAGCAACCCGGTCCAACCCACAGAATAGATAAGAATCGTCAATGCGGAAATTGGCATTAGGACTGCACAGACCATGGGAGATATCCGCCCAGAAAAAGCTAAAATAAAACCTAACATATTGTATAACAAAGAAATAGTAAGGCACACCCAAATATTCCTTACGGCCAAACGACAAAATTTTCTAAACTCATGGAGTCTACGGAGTTCACTCTCCTGAATGATCACATCAGAATTTGGAGCAAAACACCCATCCTCCAGGGGCACGGCGATTCCCAAATGAGAAGATTTCATTGCCAAAGAATCGTTTAAGCCATCTCCGACCATGGCCACCCTTTTTCCAGCCTCCACTTTTTCTCTAATTTTTCGAGCTTTGACTTCAGGGCTACATTCGAAATGCATCTCTTCCGCAGACAGATAGCCCCTTAGGAGCTCCTCATCTCTGTTATGGTCGCCACTCAGCAGAGAAAGGCCAACACCGTCCTCCTTTAAAGACTCCAGAGAATCAAGGATTCCATCCCTCAGTAAAGAACGTGGATTGTAAACACCCACAATCTCTCCATCGAGTTCAAGACACACGCCTGAACCCGCTTGCCCAGAAATCCAGACTCGAGACCCAACCCTCACCTTCTTCCCCGCGACCATGGCCTCCATTCCTTTCCCTGGGTGCTCCATGAAGTGTTCAACTGAATCCTCAGGACTCGTCTGAGTGTTTGATCTCATGTCCTCTAGAGCAACCTTCAAAGACTGTGCGACGGGGTGACCAGACTGCTGAATCAAGGCAAGGAGTGGTTCGATAGATGAGCCTAAAGGCTTCTCACTCCACTCTCCGGACATCCGATCAATATGTGTGAGGGTGCCGGTTTTGTCGAAAACAACATGGTCAGTTTCTGCCAAGGTCTCGATCATTGCACCATAACGAACAAAACACCCTCGATCTGCTAGTGCCCTGATGGCTTTACCCAAGGTCAGAGGCGCAGACAACGCCAAAGCACAAGGACAGGCAACGATCAGAATTGCACAAGCACGGTGAAGAGCCTCACCATCCATGCCATGCCAGTAAAATGTGAACCCTGACAGACTCAGGATGACAAGTGTAAAGACTCCTGAAATCCTATCTAAGATTTCCTCCCGACGTGAAGGTCGCTCCTCCCCTCCTCCCCACATTCTCACGAGCTCACTTTCATCCAAGTCCTCTTCTGCTTCTAAGAGGATTTCTCCCCCGCGCTGGATTCCCCCGGCATGAACCCTCTCCTCCACATGTTTCAGCTGCGGTTCTGTTTCTCCGGTGACCATTCTAAAATCAAAAACACCCTCCCCCTTCACCAGATGACTTCTCACTGGCACCAACCCACCACTCTTAAGAAAGTAGTGGTCAGAACATTTGAGCTCGGAAAGGGGAATCGCCTCTCTCTTACCTTTGCGTATCACAGAAAGACTGAGAGGAAAGAAGCGGTGATTGTCCCTTTCAAAAACCAGATGGGTGAAGCTTTTGCGCTGATAAGAGCGACCGACAAGCAAGAAGAAAACTAAACCACATAAGGAATCAAAATAGGGCGTGCCTCTTCCTAAAATCACACTGGTACAGCTCCAAACAAAAAGAACGATGATTCCGAGAGCGATGGGAATATCAACAGAGGGTTTCCACTCCTTAAAAGACAGAAAGGCCGAACGAAATATTGATGACGAAGAGTAAAAAAACGTGGGTAGAGCAAAGATGAGACACAACCACCTGAAGACATTTTCAAAGCCATCCCCCAGAGCTTCGCCACCCAGGTACTCTGGGAAACTGAATAGCATCACATTTCCAAAGCAGAAACCCGCGACGCCCGTCATCATCCACTGCCGACGAAGTTCTAGAGAAGATCCATCTCCCCGATTCTTTGTTGGATGTAGATCAGGAGAATAGCCCAAACGATCCAGATGGCGTACAAGGTCGACAAACTGCCCTTCCCTCGGCATCGCCTCCACTTCCAGTAGCCCCTGATCTAGGTTGACCCTTGCCCAACTCACACCCTCAACCCAGCTGGGCAACTTCTCCAGTAACCAGACACAAGCTCGACAGTGAATCGAAGGAATGAGAAACACATACTGAACCCTGGCCTGATCTCGATATTTTACAAATGCTTCTTCAAAAGCTGGGTTCTGCATAATTTCCCACTGGTCATCAGTCCTCAGTACCTGCACTTGGACTCGTTTAGAATCCTCGACCATCCCGTAATAGTCCTCGAGACCTTCTTTGCCCAAGAAACTGTGAACCGTATCACAGCCTCTACAGCAAAAGTTTAAGCCATCACGCTGTATGGGGTCGTGACTCGGCTCGCCACAGTGAGTACAGGTCTTCAAATGGTGTTGATCTGAGAATTTGTACCCATCTTGCCCTCTTTCTCAGAGAGGGTAGGCCTAAACTAGGTTTATTCTTTAAGCCGATTTCTCGCAGAGACTCATTTCGCACCCATAGCGAAAAGCACGGTCTATTTTACTGAACCGAACCACTTTGAGGGTCAGGCTAAGTCTCCCCTTTTTCAAAGGGCAGACAACACGAAAGCGCTGCCCTTTGTTCATTTCTTTCGCGGTGAGGATTCCTGCACCAGAAGCGCTCATTTCCAGAACACCAGCGGGAATTTCACCTCCCCCAAACTCTTCTTTCTCGCCCACCGTGGGTTTGCGCAGACAGAGCCCACCTTTTAGTCCAACTTTACGTCGAGGATGACGACGCTTCTCGTTGTTGGTGATCATGTTATCGAGCCAAGCAATATTTTCGTCGAGTTCATCCACGGCGCTTTGCTTAATACCTGCGTCTTCTTCCATTGCCCGATCCCTACCCCAAATAATTCATCAAAGCCCACATATCATCTTAAGGCCAGAATTATTTCAAGATGTGAATGTGAAGCTAAGACACATCTGGAAAATTAATTGATGTCCCCCACGGGTTCCTAGAATTCTCTGAGGACATTAAGAATATGGTTATAGCAGACTCACATTCTAGCATACTAGGTTCAGGCTACGCGAACGCTCAACCACCTGGTGGATCTGGGCATCTAGCTCGGTCCGTGGACCCAACTCAATACTCAGCCGCCCTCTATATGGTTGATGTAGCAACGAGGAACATGGACCAGCAGTTTTCCCAATTCCTGACGGTTTTTAGCGATATAGCATAAAACCGGACCGACCCGCAAGGTCGACCAACACCCTCACCCGCGACTGGTCCTCAGGGCATTCTTAGCCCTCGCTCCGAAAAGCTGAAGATCGATAGGTTTATTCCAGAGCTCAGTACAGCCCAGTTCTTTAAGTTTCTCTCTCTTTTCATCGAGAAGCATTGCCGACATCACAACGACGGGAACTTTAATACCCATTCGACTCAGATGCTCAAGAAAGGTTTCTCCATCCATCACCGGCATGCACATATCCAAAAAGATGATCTTCGGCTCCTTTTCCAACACGGCATCCATCGCCCTCTTCCCATTTGTAACTAATCGGTAGGGAATTTTCTCCAACTCGAGTTTTTTCTGAAGAATAAGGGCAGACTCTTCCGTATCCTCAACAATGAGAACGTCGTCTTCTCTCTTTTCTTCGGCTGAACCCTCTGTTTCGTCAGAGCTCCCATCCCAGCTAACGCGCTCCAATTGACCGTCACTGTTTTCTAGAGCTGTTCTCGGAAGAATCAAGCGGAACTCAGTCCCACGCCCCTCCTCGCTGTCTATTTCAAATCTACCTCCGTGACGTTGGACGATCCGATGAGAAATGGATAGCCCCAGGCCATTTCCTTTTAGCTGTTTCTCCGGCGAGTCTTCCTCTGCAAATTCTCCCTTAGTTGAGAAGAATGGCTGAAAAAGCTTTTCTAGATGCTCAGGTGGCATCCCTTTTCCACAGTCCTCGATCGAATAAACATAAAACGAATTGTTCAGAGCTTTTCCTCTGATCTGAAGCTTAGGTGATTCCACGTTGATCATGGCGTCACAGGCGTTGACGAGGAGGTTTAAAATGACTTGGGTCATCTGATGAGAGTCCACCAGAATATCCCAGGGGTCTTCCAAGTCGTTGATCACCTCCACTCCCAGCCCCTTGAGTTTGAAAGCACAGAGCTCCAGTGCATCTTTGGCGATCGAAGAAGGAAGAGTCTGACTTTTTTCTGTGTTGTCCTTGCCAGAAACTGACATGATCTTCGAAACCACTTTGATTTGACGATCAGCACTCGACTGAATACGCTCAAGAAGGTTTTTCAGCTCCGGATCAACACCCCCATACCTCATCAGCGCCAATTCTGAGTATCCTTTAAGAGCTCCCGAAATGTTGTTGAACTCATGAGCCACTCCCTGAACGAGAACCCCTACAGCTGAAAATCTCTCGCTTCTAATAAGAAGTTCTTCGGCTGTCTTTCTTCTTTCAATTTCTTTAAGAAGTCGCAAGTTTTCATTCATCATCAGATGATAGAGTTTCTGCTGATTCACATGGACCTGTATTCGAGCCAAGAGCTCCTCTTTGACAAAGGGCTTGGATAAATGATCTGCGGCTCCACTCTGAAACGCCTCCAACCTGACGTCTTCATCGTTACTCAACGACAGAATGATCACTGGAATGTCTTTTGTATGTTGATTGCTCTTTAACCGACGACACACTTCTGAGCCTGTCAGCTCGGAACTCTTCTGATCTAAGAGAATCAGGTCTGGCAATTCTTTCTCAGCGCACCTCTGAACAGCCTGACCATCAGAAAGACAGACGACTTCATACCCGTTCTCGGATAAAGCAACCTGAATGACATCCCGGTAAAAGGGGTGCTTCTCCAAGCATAGAATTAGAGCATTCTCTCTCAGAAGCCTCTACTCCTCTCTATTAAAACAAAAACAATTCACTATTGGGAACGCATTTTCGAGGACTCGAAAAAGTTCCACTCATTTCTGAGGTTTTTTCATAAATTATGAACCAAACAGTCAGCTAATCTTGAACCAAAACACTTTTCCTTCTAGAATATCTACATGAAAGCCCCCATCCCTCCCAATGTCATTTTCATTCTTCTAGACGACTTAGGCAAGGAGTGGTTGAGCTGCTATGGATCCACCGACCTTAAAACGCCCCATATCAATGAGCTTGCCAAAAAAGGCCTTCGCTTTGATAATGTCTATGCCATGCCTCAGTGCACCCCCTCTAGAATGTGTCTTCTCACGGGACAGTACCCCTATCGCAACGGGTGGGTCAACCACTGGGACGTCCCTCGCTGGGGAGCCGGTGCCAGATACGATATTGATGCCTACCCATGCAATCTCGGAGTGATGATGAGAAAGGCTGGGTACTCAACAGCCTGCTCAGGGAAGTGGCAAATCAACGATTTTCGTACTGAACCTCAGGTTCTTGAAGCATCGGGTTTTGATGAGTGGTGCATGTGGACAGGCTACGAGGCCGATAATCCCCCCAGTGCGGAGCGTTACTGGGACCCCTACATCATCACCCACGACAGAGAGGCCCAAACCTATGAAGGTGCTTTTGGCCCCGACATGTTTTCAGATTTTGTCATCGACTTTGCGAGAAGAAAAAGCGACGAGCAGGCGCCCTTTTTTATCTATTACCCTATGGTGCTGACGCACACCCCTTTCACCACAACGCCTCATGAGCCTAAAGCCGAAAGCAACCTAGATAAACACATGGCCATGGTTAGATATTCCGACCATCTCTTGGGCCGACTCATCGATGCACTGAACAACATGGGCATAAGAGAGAATACGCTGTTGATTTTTACGACCGACAACGGCACAACTCCTGAGATGGTCGGACATCTAGAAAATAGAGCCATCAAAGGAGGAAAAGCCAAAACCATCGAGCCCGGAGTGAACATCCCCTTTATTGCCAACTGGCCAGGAACCATCCCTCCTGATCGAGTTAGTGATGCCTTGGTAGATTTCACCGACATCATCCCTACCCTCGCCGATCTATCTCACCAACCCATCCCAGGCCCAGATCAGGTCGACGGCTCTTCCATCGCACCTTACCTTCGAGGTGAAGTTCAACATACTGCTCGGGAGTGGATTCTCTCCATGGGAGGGCAGAACAATGCTAAGGTCAGCGATCAAGGAGTGGAAAACGAATGGTACTTCCGCGACCGTGTTGTGCGGGACCGACGCTACAAACTCTACGTTGGCACCGATCGCTTCCCTGAAAAACTCATCGATCTCGCTGAAGACCCTGATGAAAAAAATGACATCACAGGAACTGAATCCGAGCAGGCACTCCAAGCAAGGAAAAAATTGGAGGCCCTAATTCCAACTTGGCCAGAAAGAGACTCCGACCCAAAGGTTCTCAATCCTCAACCTCCACAATCTTGGGATAAACCCATTACCGTAAAAAGTCAGGTCTGGAAAAAAGGTTACCCCGAAGGAAATACCTAAACAAATCCTTCTTCATGAAAAAATATCCGAGAAGGCTTCTATCGAACGGTCCAAATCCTCGAGAGGCGTTTCTGGCCCTGGCGACACTCTGATGGTCCCCGTTGGAAACGTTCCAAGGGAACGGTGAGAAAGAGGACTACAATGGAGCCCCACCCTCACAGCAATTCTATGTCGTTCCCAAAGAAGATGGGCTTGAATCCCCATGTCCCCTTCAGTTCTTACTGAAATAGCACTTCCCCCTTTTCGAGGACCGATCACCTCAACTTTTTCAAGAGCTTCGAAGGCAAGGAAAAGCTTTTCTCTCCTCTGATCAAGTGCGTCCTTACGAACAGATAAAGATGCTGAGTCCAACCACTCCAAAGCTTTGCCCAGGCCATGAATGCCAGAAAGGTTCGGTGTACCTGACTCCAATTGATCGGGAAAGACTTCAGGCATTTCAATTTTTTCTGAAGCACTCCCTGTACCTCCTCTCATGAGAGGAAGAGGGCTAACCCCCTCTCCTAGGGCCAAAAAACCAACTCCAGTTGGCCCCCCTAACCCCTTATGTCCTCCACCGGCCAGAGCCATTCCTTCACCAACTTTGAGATCATCTATCCCAACTGATTGGGAGACATCGACTAAGAGAGGAACTTCTTTTTCACGGCAGATTCGATGGATCGCTTCCAGGTTCTGAATTTCACCACTAACGTTCGAGGTGTGGTTAACGACCACCAACTCAACCCTATCATTTTTCAGGGCTGACTCTAATGCTTCAGGAAAAGCTCCTCCAACCGCTGGTAAGGTCTCCCAAATCCAGTCTTCAGTTTGGCGACCATACTCTAGTGGACGAGCAACTGAATTGTGTTCAAGATCTGTGCTAATGACTCGACTGCCTTGCTTCATGAGTCCCTTGATGGCGAGATTCAAAGACTCGGTCGCTCCCGAAGTAAAAATCACCTTTTCTTCATCACAGAGAAGGTGTTCTGCCAACCTCACCCGAGCGTCGAAAATCGCTCTCGAGGCATCAATGCTGATGGGGTATCCTGAACGCCCCGGGTTTCCAAACTCAAGAGCCT
>Ga0233432_10004113_pt1 | contig 13002 bp, 14 predicted proteins | sample SI_122_August201_6_FD_179870 | JGI IMG/M metagenome (GOLD analysis project Ga0233432, IMG submission 179870) | Seawater microbial communities from Saanich Inlet, British Columbia, Canada - SI_122_August2016_10_MG | ecosystem: Environmental > Aquatic > Marine > Inlet | place: Canada: British...
AGCCGCACAGATTGAATAGCTTCCTGGTGCTCAAGGAAGTTGACTATTTGTAATGAAATCATAAAACCTGGTTTCCCGGATTTTTAATTATCACCACCGCCCTGGAAAGCAGACTGCAATAAATGCGTCAGGGTATGCACGTAACGTAATTTGCCATTTTCCACACGGAAAAGATGGGTATCAGGTGAGCCGCTACCGCCATTTGGTCCGCCTGCTCCAAAGGTGCAATACACCACTACCGAACCGATCACTTCATCGACTACGAAACGACGGTTGGCTATATTTACGCCGGCTGGAACACCGACTTCACAGCTGTCGTCGGGAGAACCTCTACCAGTATAGGCGCCACCTTCAATACGAACGCAGGGGAAGCCCCAGGGTACCTGGTCAATTTTTCCTTCAAGGAATGCATCAAGATAAGCATTGGCAGCAGAGATCAATGTTCCGCGCGAGTCGCGCTCTTCAGCTGGAATAGGGCCCCAGTCTTCAGCTGATGAATACTGCAGGTAGGCATCGGCATCAAACAGCCAATACCCGGTAGTCGTCCAGATGATTTCAATCTCTGCAATTTTGTCATGATTAACGCGCATGCGTGTGCCGAGCACATAAGGGGTGTCTTCATCAGTCACAATAACTTCAGTAAAACTCTGGCAGGAGTCTTCATCAAACAAACTAAAATGATAATCAATATTCTGAGCTGTATTAATCAGGCCTTCGTTAATATCCATGCGCTCTTCATTTTCCCAGTAACCTGCGCCACCTGGCAGGGGCAGGGCAGAAATGTCGCCACTGGTCTGCGCTTCAATGTAAAGATCTACTGCATTTTGCAGGCCGCCACGGGTACAGCTTACTTGAGCAAAACTGGCTATTGGAGTAATTGTTGCGCAGGCAAATATAAGCCATTTGAAATAACTGGATTTCATAACAGTCTCCTTTAAATAAATAAGAGCTAAGCGTCTTGTGTTTTAGCAGGCCGGGCCGGGTTATCTTTAATTAGTTCTGCAGCACCATAGTAAACTGTTTCCCGATATTGAGCGATACGTGCTTGACTGATCAGTTAGTCATCAACGATATAAGGATTAAAAACAACAACTTGTGGACAAACGGACTCATTGCTGTCGAATGCATCCTGTTCCCATTCTTCACCCTCGTCTTCAATGGCATCGGCACACCGGTACAGGAAAGAGGCAAGTTCCCGTAGTGCTTCCGGCTCTGCCAACAGAGTTGTTTCTGTCAGAAGTTCCAGTTCTGCGTCTTCATTTTGTGTTCGGCCAAAAATTTTCATAGTGAGTAATTCCTGAGACCTGAAAAATATTTCCGGTCATTTTAAAAATGAATAAAACAGTAGGATTGTAAACTGTTAATGGATTTTAGTTTCTGCTGTTTTCGCCATAACGCGAATAAATAAAGCTGAGTCAAGAAAGCTGTTTAACCAGTATCTGACTGCCGGGTAGATGCAATGATCAAACCAGTTTTTATCTACCATGGCAAACTGGCGTATAAAAGGAAATATGGCAATATCGGCCAGGGTAATATTTTCACTCATTAAATGCGTATTGCTCTGTAAAGTCGTTTCCAGTATCTGTAAAAAATTTTCGCAATTTTGTCGATAATATTCCTGACTAAATTCAGTATGACGATCTGCATATTTATACTTATCCAGCCATGCTTTGAATTCTTCATCATTCTGCCTGATCAATTGCATGGCATACTGTTTTTCTGTTTCAGAATATTGAGAACACCAGTTATCAGGATCATTTTTGGCTAATGCCCACAGAATAATATCCAGACTCTCATCGATCACATTATCGTCAACAAGAAGTACCGGCACCGTTCCCTTACTTGAAAGGTCCAGCATGGCCCGGGGTTTATTTTTTAAGGAGACTTCGTGAACGTTTACTTCTATATCTGAATTAAACAAAGCCATTCGTGCCCTGATGGCATAGGGGCAACGGCGAAAAGAATAAAGTACAGGTAATGACATTTGCTGTCTCAAAAAAGACGCCGGTGTTTTGGCGTCTTACTTACTTGATCGGAAATCCGTCCAGTTTCTGTATGCACTTTTCTTTTGTTAATGCTTCAGTGCCTGTATATGCCGCGCTCATGTGAGAAGGCTTTGAAACCAAAGAAACCATGGTAACTGCCGGTCCCGCTTTGATTGACGCCGCCGAATGGCAATTTGTTTTCCAGGTAATGTGAGAACACACCGTTGATGGTTACACCACCTGATGAAGTTCTGTTGAGTACCTTGTCGATATTGTCCTGATTATTGCTGTACACATACAGCGCTAAAGGTTTGTCGCGAGCCTCAATATAAGCCACGGCTTCATCAAGGTTCTCGTAAGTCATAACAGGCAATATAGGCCCGAAAATTTCTTCCTGCATGATTTGCATATCTGGCGTGACATCCGTAAGTAACGTTGGATGGATGGTGCGGTCAGCTTCCTCAAGTACGCCACCAACAGCAACTTTGGCACCCTTGGCAATGGCATCGTCAAACAGGTTCTTGATGCGCGTAAAATTCTGCGGATTGACGATCTGGGCAATATTTTCCTTCTTGAAATTACCATCCTCATCAAACAGGTTTTCTGTAACCCTGGCCTTAAATGTGTCGACCAGCTCGTCTTTCTGCTGTTCGCGGATAAGCACATAGTCCGGGCAAATACAGGCTTGCCCGCCATTAAACTGTTTGGCACCAGCGAGATCGCCAGCAATTTTTTGCACATCGGCGCCCGCATCAACTATTACCGGAGACTTCCCACCCAGTTCCAGCGTGACACTGGTCAAGTGTTTGGCCGCTGCGGCCATCACCAGCTTTCCTACCCGCGTGCTACCGGTAAAGAAAATGTGATTGAAGGGAAGCTCAAGCAGAGTGGTTGCGACGCCAACATCGCCTTCAAACACAGCGACTTCATTTTCATCGAAGGCTTCCCTGATAATTGTGGCGGCGATACTGGCAGTAGCGGGGCATAGATCGGTGAGCTTGACCATGCAGCAGTTACCAGCGGCAATGGCCGCAGCCAGTGGACCAAGTACCAGACCTAGCGGAAAATTCCAGGGCCCCAGTATCAGGCACACGCCACGCGCTTCCAATACGATACTCGCAGTGTCATCCGGATTCATCGATGGCACCACATTCACCGGTGCCATCCAGTCGTCGAGATTATCGATGTTGCGCTGGATATTAGCCGTGACGTTCATCACTTCGGTAATTCTGATTTCCTGTTCCGGCTTGCGCGTATCCTGTTTTACAGCCACTACGATATCATCGGCGTGTGCCTCTACAGCAGCTTTCAGCTTCTGCAGTTTCGCCTTACGCTGATTGGCACTAGTCGCTTTTATATCCCATTGGTTGGCGCGCTGGAGAGCAAATATGCGATTAATTTCCGCGGAGTCGTTATGGCTGTTATGTGTAGCAGTACTGGACATCAAGTCTTCTCTCTATAAATGTTTGGTGGTTTGCGACTATGCCGGTGATTGGATATTTTGGCAAGTTGAAGCATGGCTCAATAAAGGGATTTTTGGCAGCAGACTATTTTTTAAAACTCCTTTCTTGGACGTGTCGATGGGGTAAGGGAAGTCTCAGCTATCTTGTGCAAGTTACTGCTAACTTTTTCACTGTTCCCGATTTGGTCAGGATTCAGGCCGTCAGATAGAGGATTAAAATCGCATAGCAGGCGAATACCACAGTCAATACGTTAAACCATGCCGGCTTTAATGTGATCAGCAGCATTAAGGTGCCGCCAATCACAGGAAAAATTACCGAAAGCAAAGCAGGGGTGCCGAACAAGGTTATATTGACGTATGGGCCGACACAGAAATAACCGAGCATTGAAAGGGCGGACACCCGACCGAGTGAGCGACTATGAGCCAGAAAGTCGAGCTCGGAGTCGTCTGTAATATCATAGTCCTCTGACGGCAGCGCCAGTTCAGCAGCGCCATAGAGAAAAATTGATCCGATTACTACAACGAAAAAATCTACGAATGCCCATTCCGAGAATTCTCGCAGCTTCCATCCAACCCACCATAGTTGCAGAATAAATAGCATGACACATGCACCCCATAATGCCGTTGCCCAATGAAAGGTGAGGTGCTTATGAGCTCGAACCAGTGCAGCGATAGAGCTGAGCAAGCGTGTAATTGCCAGACCAAGAATGATAGAAATAGCGACAAACACATATTCATGTTGAGTCATGCGGGAATAGTACCTGCGTAGTAATTAAGATTTATCGCTCCGCTAAAAGGCTAGCGCTGGCGTGTTCAGGTCAGACCACGTTTTAATTGCGCTCGGAACGATGTTTGATCGACTTGTTACAGGGCAACAAGCGATATGCTGATTATTGGTTATATTTGTAGTATGTGCCAATAATAAACGCCAATGCCCAAAGCGGCCAGTAAATGTAAGCAATAGCTATCTAATGCTTGTTCACAGGGCCATACTGGGACTGTTACACATCGTCCTGGCTGTTTGGATACAGAGCACTGTGTAGCCACGGTCCTTAAGTTGCTTCAAACTGACTTCAGGCTTAAGTGGTTCCCTCAAGAGGAAAGTACCATGAGTAAAGGACAAGACAGTAAAAAAAATTCGAAAAAGAAACCGCTGTTAACAGCTAAAGAGAAGAAACTGGCAAAGGCAGCCAGGAAATCCACCACCAATGTTTTAGGTAATTGAGTACAGGATGGCCATCGGTTTTTGCGATGGCCATTATTTTGTGAACTTAAATAGCGCTAGTACTACTTTAATTAAACAGCTATACCCGCCAGGGCAGTCATGCCCGCAATAATTGGAAGATGCACAGCACCTTTCCCTCAACAAAAATATACACTCACGTTTCAAGCCGCCATTATTCTGGAGCTGTGAGCCCACCCTTGATCAGTGGTGAATTTCCCAACATGAATCGAAAATGAATCGCGGAAAACCTTTTCTCTTTTTCGTGAGCAAAAGGGTGTCTTGCATCACATTTTTTTGTGTTGGCATAAAACCATTAAGGTGTAATTCAGAATCAAGCCTCTAAGGTCTCGAAAAAACCATGAAGAAAAACGAGAGCCAGAAGAAAGAGGAGAATTATCTTGAAACGCTTACTGCTGATATGTCTGAGTGCTTGTGTCCTGACGGCTTGCGCCAATATGGAGGTAAGCCTGCGCTATCCGGGAACGGCTGCGGCCACATTCAGGGTGCCTGTGTCCTTGCCGGGTAATTACAGTGAAGCTGGTATTGCTTCTTTTTATGCAGACAAGTACCAGGGAAGGCTGACGGCTAATGGAGAACGATTCAATATGTATGAAATGACGGCAGCACACAAGTCCCTGCCTTTTGATACCAGGGTGAGAGTTATTAATGTAAGTAACGGGCGAAGTGTGCTGGTGAGAATCAATGACCGCGGCCCCTTTATCGAGGGCCGCATCATCGATTTGTCATATTCCGCTTTTGCCCGTATTGCTGATCACCGGCAGGGTCTGGCGGATGTGGTGCTTGAAATACTCTGATGCTCGATGCTCAAGAGTATTTCTCTCAATCGGTCACACAACCTTCACTGGCGCTTTTAACCAGCATGGCGTACTTGTAGAGCGCACCCTTGGTGGCAGGCAGTGGTGGTTGTACCCAGGCTGCGCGACGCTTTTCGATTTCTGCAGCGTCGATGGCGACTTCCAGGGAATTGCTTTCTGCATTAATGGTAATCACATCCCCGTTTTCCACCAGGCCAATAAGTCCACCCACCTGAGCTTCAGGAGTGATGTGACCAACTACAAAACCGTGGGTACCGCCAGAGAAGCGGCCATCGGTAATTAGTGCCACGGATTTGCCCAGGCCCTGGCCCATCAGGGCACTGGTGGGTTTTAGCATTTCCGGCATGCCGGGACCACCCTTGGGACCACAGTAGCGGATGACTACCACATCGCCGTCTACAATCTGTTTTTCATGGATAGCTGCGTTTACGGCGGCCTCACCATTAAAAACTTTTGCAGGACCGGTGAAATTAAGACCTTCCTTACCGGTGATCTTGGCCACGGCGCCTTTCTCGGCAAGATTGCCGTAGAGAATACGGATATGGCCACTGTCTTTCAGCGGCGCATCCAGTGGATGGATTATTTGCTGGCCTTCTTCCAGGCCAGGCAACTCACTCAGGTTTTCGGCAATGGTTTTGCCAGTCACTGTCATGCAGTCTCCATGCAGCATGCCAGCGTTCAGTAGCATTTTCATTACTGCCGGAACACCGCCCACTTCACACAGGTCTTCCATCACATACTTGCCGCTGGGTTTCAGATCGGCCAGGAAGGGCGTCTTGTCAGCAATGCGCTGAAAGTCATCGATAGTGATATCAACATTGGCGGCTTTTGCCATGGCGATCAGGTGAATAACCGCATTGGTGGAGCCCCCCAGTACGGTGACTACAGTGATGGCATTTTCAAAGGCTTGTTTGCTAAGAATATCGGATGGCTTGATATCTTTTTCCAACAGGTGGCGCAGGGCCGGACCAACGCGCAGGCAGTCTTGCTCCTTGTCACCGGACACTGCCGGGTAGCTTGAGTTGTAGGGCAGGGACATGCCCAGAGCCTCGATGGCAGAGGCCATGGTGTTGGCGGTATACATACCGCCGCAGGCGCCAGCACCCGGGCAGGCATGTTCAATCACGCCCTGGAATTCGGTGACATCGATACGCCCGGAATTGAATTCTCCGTAAGCTTCGAAGGCGGAGACCACATCCAGTTTCTTGTCCTTGTAGCAGCCCGGTTTGATGGTGCCGCCATAGACCAGTATCGCAGGGCGATCCAGGCGCGCCAGGGCGATCATGGCGCCAGGCATGTTCTTGTCGCAACCGACAATAGCAGCAACGCCGTCATACCATTGGGCGCTCACCACAGTTTCGATACTGTCCGCAATGATGTCCCGGCTGGGCAGACTGTTGCGCATGCCGTCAGTCCCCATGCTGATGCCATCACTCACCCCGATGGTGTGGAAAATCAGCCCGATCATGTCTTCTTCCTGTACACCCTGTTTTACCACCTTCGCCAGATCGTTCAGGTGCATGTTGCAGGGGTTGCCTTCCCAGCCAGTACTGGCAATACCGATTTGCCCCTTGTTCAGATCTTCCCGGGTCAGGCCGATGGCATGCAACATGGCCTGGGCGGCTGGCAGGCTGGGGTCCTGGGTGATAGTGCGGCTGTATTTGTTTAGTGCTTTCATAAATGTACCCGGATATAAGTTTTATAATTCAGTGTAAATAAGCAGGTTTAATTACAGCGATTTAACAAAAATCTTGGAATTTCGCTGATAGTTGTACAGGGATTTTTTCGTCTCTGGCAAACTGCTGAGATCGCTTTGTGCAAACCCTCTTTCCATAAACCAGTGAGGGGTTTTCGTCGTCAATACGAACAGAGAGTCGAGACCGGCCTTTCTGGCATTCTTTTCAATCTGCTCCAGAATTGATTGTCCCATATTCTTTTTTCGATAATCAGGATGAGTAGCAACGCAAGCCAGTTCCCCGGAATTATCTTCCTGGGGATAAAGCGCACCACAGGCGATGATCATCCCTTCACGTTCAATAACCGTAAACTGCCTGATTTCATTTTCCAGTAGCTCTCTTGAGCGCGGCAAGAGCACGCCTTCTTTTTCCAGCGGCTGGATGAGCTCAAGTATGCTGTCGACATCATCACTGTTGGCGTGTCGAATTTGTTCGTAATTTTCCTGAGTGATTAATGTGCCGGCACCGTCGCGGGTAAATAATTCGGTTAACAGGGCGCCATCTTCTGCATAGGAAATTACCTGTGAGCGTTTTACGCCACCTTTACAGGCCTTGGTGCCAAGCTCAAGATTGCGCAATTGTCTATCAAGGCCATTGCTATTAATTTTTTCGGCGATCAGCAACTGGGCTTCTTCGGCATTAAGTTGGCTAATAGCCGCGCCGGCATCATCGAGAATCCCTGCTTCACTGGAATAGATCAACAGTTTGTCGGCTTCCAGACCAATGGCGGTACTTGAGGCCACCTCTTCCACGGTGAGATTGAATACTTCACCACTGGGCGAATAGCCAAGGTTTGACAGCAGCACAATATTATTTGCTACCAGCTGTTTCTTGATAGCTTCGCTATCGACTTTACGCACTTCGCCGGTATGGCAGTAATCGATGCCTTCATGCACGCCATAAGGTTTTGCGATGACGAAATTTCCGCTGACCAGGTTAATTGATGCACCCTGCATGGGCGAGCTAGCCAGGTTCATGGAAAACACCGCTTCCAGGTCGTAACGTAATTTTGCAACAACCTGCTTAATTTGCTCAAGGCTGGCGGCATCGGTAACGCGAAGTCTGTGGTGCAGATCGCCCTGCACATCATCATGTTTTTCGTCGCTTAATCCAGCCGCTTTCAGCGCTGCATCAATCTGCGGTCTGGCACCATGTACCAGCACCAGCTTGACTCCCAGGCTGTTGAGCAGGTTGATGTCGTGGGCGATATTGCTGAAATTGTCATGGGCCAGCGCTTCTCCAGGCAACATGATGACGAACACCTTACCTCGATAAGCGTTTATATAGGATGAAGACTGTCGAAACCACTTCACGTATTGCGTGTTATCAGTAGTCATGAGCTTTTTAAATATCTGGTCCAGCGGTCAAAAAAGGGCAGGTATTGTAACGCAAACGCCTGAAAAATCGAAAGATTTTATACATAGTTCGAAGGTACAAGGTACAAGTCAAAAGGTACAAATTTTTTGTTCTTGTACCTTGCACCTTTTAACTTGTATCTGTCACAAACAATACTGCTTAATCAACTTCCGCAAAATATCAATATAAGGCTGCACCTGATCAAGCGCCATATACTCGTTAGGCTGGTGGGCCTGATCAATACATCCGGGCCCCATGATGATGGTGTCCATGCCAAGTTGCTGCAGAAACGGGCCTTCGGTACCGAAGGCAACGCTTTCCGGAACATGGCCGGTCATGGATTGCACCAGCTTGCCCAGTTCACTGTCGGCATTATCAAAAGGCTCAACACTTTTAACCAGCCTGGTGAGACTGATTTGAGTTTGGTGCTTCGCGGCAATTGGAGTAACGATTTCTTCAATAGCGCTTCTTATTGATTCGCTACTCATGCCTGGCAACAGGCGCACATCAAATTCCAGGTCACAGTGACCGCAGATGCGATTGGGATTGTCACCGCCATGGATGACACCGAGATTCATGGTGGGCACATCAATAGCAAAATGCGGATTTTGATATTGCGACTGCAGTTGCTGCCGAAATAATAATAAAGCACTGATCACTTCATGCATGGCTTCCAGCGCGTTGTGGCCCAGTGCGGGATTTGAAGAATGACCACTTTGTCCCTGCACACGAATTCCTTCCATCATGATGCCCTTGTGCATGGTGATTGGGCGCAGGCTGGTCGGCTCCCCGATTACTGCGGCACGTGCCTTGGGTTTGCCTTGAGCAGCCAGGGTACGGGCGCCCTCCATGGAGCTCTCCTCATCGGCAGTGGCCAGAATGATTAGAGGCTGTTTCAGATCTGCGACCAGAAACTGCTGAATAGCTTCATGAACAATTGCAAAAAAGCCTTTCATGTCTGTGGCGCCCAGACCATAGAGGCGATTGTCTTTATTGGTCATGGTCAGGGGATTGCAGTCCCACAGGGACTCATCAAAGGGCACGGTGTCGGTATGGCCGCTTAGTACCAGTCCACCAGGGCCACTGCCCAGAGTAGCTATCAGATTCGCCTTTTCATGATAGCCATGCACTGGCACAAGCTCACATTGAAAGCCCAGGCCTTCAAAGGTTTCAGCCAGCAAATTAATGACGCCCATATTGCTCTGGTCGATGTTCGGATTAACCGAGCTGACAGAATGCTGGTTAAGCAGCAGGGTAAATAATTCGTGAAATTTATAATTCATTAATCACACTGTTCCTGTATATGATGCTGCCCTTTTCCCTTTGTGACGTCAGGGCCAAATCATTTAAAAAAAGAGTAGGTCAGAAAGTACTTGCGCCCCAATTTTCGCAAGCCATCATTCTTTTGTAACTTGTAACTTGTAACTTGTAACTTGTAACTTGTAACTCAGGGCGCTGAAACCAACATAGCCGCCCGATCACAACGTGCCGCCATAATAAAATCGTTTCTGTGTAAGCCGGCAATAGTATGGGTCCACCAGAGCACGGTGACTTTGCCCCATTCAGTGATGATAACGGGGTGATGGTTTACCTGCTCGGCAATGTTGCCAATTTTTTTGGTGAGTGCGAGTAGCGTTAAATAATCATTGAAACGATATTCTCTTTTCAATTTATCGACATCGTCTTCTTTTACAATGGCCCAGTCAGGCAGGCTTTTAATTAGTTCTTCTGATTCAACTGCACTGACTGCTGACAGATCTTTTCTGCCAGCAGTGACCTGTTCATCGGCTAAAAGCGCCATTTTAATAATCCTGTTTTTATTTTTCAGTGTTATGGTTTTTTCAATACTGCGGTAGTGAGTCGCGCAATACAAACCAGCTTGTCATCTGTGTTGGTAATTTGTATATCCCACACCATGGTTTTGCTGCCGATGTGCAGGGGGCGGGCAGTGCCGGTCACAAAAGGTGGCTTGCCGGGTCGCACGTGGTTGGCATTGATGTCCAGGCCCACGACATAATAGCCGGGCTCACAACATAAAGCAGATGCCATACTGCCGAGGGTTTCAGCCAGCACCACCGAGGCGCCGCCATGAATGATACCCATATGTTGTTGGGTACGTTCATCCACCGGCAAAGTGCCTTTTAGAAAGTCATCACCTATTTCTGTAATCTCCATGCCGAGATGTTCACACATGGTGCCTTTCATCAGACTCCTGGTCTCTTCAATTAAGACAGTTTGTTTCCAGATTGCCAAAGGTGACTCCTGTTCCTGCATATAAAGTGTCATGACCAAATTTTTGTATTGTGAAAAGCTAGCTGCACTGCCCGGGTAAAAAGGCAGTTGTTTTTCCACTGACAAAATAGGCCAGCAGTCCCGCCCATTCTCTTGCATGGGAATTTAGTTTGTCGAGATTATCTGCCAGATCAAAACTTAAGCGCCATTGCCTGCCGGGAGAGGTAACATGATCGACCGGATAGGGAATCACCGTCCAGTCCTGTTGGCAAAAGACGCCCATTGAACGCGGCATATGCGTAGCGGAGGTCACCAGTATCCAGTTCTCGCCGGGCTGAGGCTGCATCAAGGCTTTGCTGTTCACTGCGTTTTCAAAGGTATTTCGCGAGTCACGCTCCATCTCCAACCTGCTGCGCTCAATACCCATGCTTTCCAGAAAATACAGTGCTACATCGGCTTCCTTGTATTCCTGGTCGAGTAGACTGCCGGCGCCACCGGTAAAGATCAGTTCAGCATCGGGATAATTTTTTGCCAGTTCAATGAAAGCGATATAGCGATCCGCTGCGTCACCAAATTCTGGCTGGTTCCAGATAAAGGATTTTAAGGGATCAATAGCGCCGCCTAAAAGAATGATGCCGTGAATGTTATCGGGTAGTTGTGGATTGGCAGGGAAACGATTTTCCAGCGGGCTTGCCAACCAAAGTCCCAGAGGCAGGATAGCTACAAGAGTGAGTAAGACAGCAGCAGTTCCCAGAAGGATTTTTGCCAGATCGATTTTCCTGAAATACACCAGCGCAATGCCCAGCATCAACAACAGATAAATCAGTGTCGCGGGAGAGAGCAAGGCCCAGATTATTTTTGATGCATAAAAAAACAGGGTGTTTAGCATTGAGTGTAATTCATCACCTGAGTATTCAGGCAGAAGCAGGTTTACCCTGAGTAGAATTCAGGAACTAATAATTAACAAAGAGATTATCAGCTAAGGAAGGGATTTTCTCAAACAATCTACAGATGAATTGAATGGCAGGCTCAGTTGCTGGCCATTAGCGCTTTAACTTCATCGAGACTTTTTCCCGTTTGCTCGATGCATAAATCCAGGATATCCAGACCGTAAGTCGCGGTGAGTTTCTTCAGGTTATCAATAGCCGCGCCAAGATCCAGCAAACGCATAATATCAAGATCAGTCACTGCATGAATTTGTTCAAGGCTAAGACCATATTCCCGGCAATAGGAATCCGGAAAAGCGCGAAATCTTTTTTGATTTTCCTTGATGATCAGGGAAGCACATAACTTGTTCAGAGCAATGGCTTCAGATTCAGTTGCCACCATGGTGTCCTGTAATTCCGAAGAATGTGCTGAGAGCATGTCCCGAGCATGTGAAAAAGAGATGATTTTACTCATGGCGACTATGGTGATCTAAACAAGAGGAAGCGACAATCCAATTACTACGGTTGCTTGATTTAGGTCAACAGAAAAAACAGCACAACAGGGAAATTGTTAGAAAGGACCTGTTTTTATACAGGAAGCGTTATATGGGAACTGCTTTGATGCAGGAACTACTTTAATGCAGGAACTACTTTAATGCAGGAACTACTTTGATGCAGGAACTACTTTGATGCAGGAACTACTTTAATGCAGGGACTACTTTGAGGCGTGGCAGACAGAGTGAAGTTTTTCATTATCATTAATATGAATTTCTCTACCATCCACGTTAATGATGCCTTCTTTTTGCAGGCGACTGAAAGTGCGGCTTACTGTTTCAATGGTTAGCCCCAGGAAATTTCCAATATCCATTCTGGACATGGGCAGTCGTAATGACTTGGCGCTCAGGTTGCGGCGACTAAAGCGGTTTGACAGGCTGACCAGTAAAGTAGTTACCCTACCTTCTGCATTTTTCTTGCTCAGAGTCATCATCATCTGGTGATCAGATTCTATCTGCTGGCTCATTAACTGGAAAAAGTGGCGTTGCAGCACAGGAATCTGCAGGGATAGTTCTTCTATTCGCTCAAAAGGGATTTCACAAACCGTGGAGGTTTCCATGGAGACTACATTGCAACCATGAGTGTTGTTTCCAATACCGTCAAAACCGAGGATTTCACCAGGAAGATAAAAACCAGTGACCTGTTCCACGCCATCATCATCCAGCAAATAGGTTTTGATAGACCCCGAA
>Ga0233432_10004114_pt1 | contig 13001 bp, 8 predicted proteins | sample SI_122_August201_6_FD_179870 | JGI IMG/M metagenome (GOLD analysis project Ga0233432, IMG submission 179870) | Seawater microbial communities from Saanich Inlet, British Columbia, Canada - SI_122_August2016_10_MG | ecosystem: Environmental > Aquatic > Marine > Inlet | place: Canada: British...
AGATTTATTAAATTTCGCAATTGCAGAAAAAACGGAGCTTAGGCGCGGGGGGTCCCCCATGGGCCCGCTCGCGTACCCCGCGCCGAGGGCCCCGCAGAGCCTTAGGCAGGGTTTTTCTTGTAATTGCAAAAAATAATGTAGGCTAGGCCTCGGCGGCAAGGCAGGGGTGTACCCAACGCCCCTCGTCTCAACACACCGCAGAGATGAACTTCGCTGCCCTCGTAGTACTGACGACGATGAACAAGGAGTCGTGGGCTGACGCTGTTGAGAAGCAAGATGACACCCTCCCGCCCCTGCCACTGGCATGGCTCAAGGCATCCAACGACACTGTGAAGGTCTGGCAGGAGCCCGAGTGGACTCAGGTGACTCACAAGAAGAAGCGCGGCATCAACAACAAGGCTCTTGGCTCCCAGAGGCGCTAAACAAAATACACGATAGCAGGTGTCTCCTTCGGGAGGCTAAGGCCTGCGTGCCAAACGCGCACAAAAGAGATTATGTCGAAGGTTCACGAGCTCCGTGCCCTCATCGAGATTCTTGACGTGTGCTACACAGATCTTCACGAGCTTCTCATGACCGACCACCCTCCCACTGACCACTTCGAGAAGATCGCTAAGGAGCGTCAGACCATTGAGGACATCGAGTACCTCATCGCGGATGTCAAGGCTGAGATCGCGTGCAAGGAACTTCACAAGTACATGATGAACGAGTACACCATGACTCATCAGATGAACCGACTGACTGTCTAAGAACATTTCAAAGCGACCCTTCGGGGTCCTCCTACGGGAGTGTGATTCATAAGGAGCCATTAATGCCTATCCTTCAGACCAACGTGCTTCCCATTCGCGAGATTAAGATTTGCGATGGTTGGTGTTTGCCCCCTTGCTGGAAGCGCAAGACCATCCCAGCCTGGCTGTGGTGTGATGCCGTGCACGACTTTGCAAAGTGTCAGGTGATCGACACGCCTGGTGCTATTTTTGTTCAGGCTCGCAAACTTCTTGCTGATGCGAACGAAGGTCTCTTTCTTTTCTACCAGCTTGACGATCTTGAAGGAGCTAGGAGATACAAGAAGAAGATCGCTAAGATCCAGGCACTTCTTGAGAAGTACGATTAAGAACATTTGATCCTTTGGGATCCCCTTAGCGGGGTGCACAATGTCCTTGATATGGAGTATACCACTAATGAGAAGAAGGTGTACATCAACGCATGTCAAGAAATCGAGTATGATACTTATCTAAAGGCTTTGCTCAACAAAGAAAAAGAACTCTTAGAGCTTCTAGATCTCTTTCTTGAGGGTGGCAACCATCGTGCAGAAGTACTTGTTTTTAGGCGCGCGGGCATTCGTGACATTTTTAAGCCTAAGATATCTGATGCGAAAAGACAACTTAAAAACTGTGAGAAAAGACTAAATTACAATCTTGACAGGTGTTGAAAATTGCGAAAAAAAATAAAACTTAGCCTTCGTGGCTATAAAAGGGCAAGTATAAAGACATGATGTCCTAACATATTACGGGGGGAACCCGGTAATATAATAGATATTTAAAACTCTTCCAATGTGACTGCTGGTCATAGGGGGTGCTCCACAGACGCACACTTATTAATTAAACCATTTCTGGGCCCCGCCTCACCTGCCGAAGTCCATCAAGGACGGGTGCGATAAGAGACAACATTGGAACACAGAAGTCTGAAAGATGTACCTGGGGCACCGCGAAAGCGGGAGTCCAGTGGGAGAATCCCTGCTGAGGTTTGGCCAACCTCGGGAGTCTAGCACGCGTAGGGGATTCATGCTGGTCTTTATTGATTGGCACCGACGAGCTCGTAAGGGTACATCTTTCAGCATCCTCCACCTGAATGTCTTTCATCAAAATCAGTTGAGCCATGATGTCTCACTGGTTAGCTCCACCGGTACTTCAAGAACTGATCACTCTTCGGAGTGCCAAACTCCACGTGACGAATGTCCAATATGAACTACGCCACTGCCTTACAGGAGTCAAAGAAAGTCAAGAACTCGAAGTATCCAAAGATGGTTTTCAATCTTCGGGATGTGAATAAGGAACCGGAACTTACACACGGAGTTTCAGAACGAACCATGATGTTTCAAAAGTATTATAAAGAATACTCCATGTATATGGTCGAGCACGCATACGCAATTACTCATTCGAATAATTTCAAAAATGGGGTGTATCCTAATCCTCGGCCAAAACACGACATCCAATAAAAACACAACCCTGGGGTTTTCGCGGAGCACGTAATATTAAAATGTTAACAGTTACTCCGGAAAATTACGAAGAAGTCAATTATTTACATGGCGAGATTTTACTATCTCTAAAAGATCTTACATTGTCTTATCAAGAGTTTAGTTTCAGTTCTGGATGGGTTATCAGGGAATATAAACTCAATATTCAAAATAGCGATGGCTATATATATGTATCCGGAACATGTACTACCGGCTGCGCAGTGAAGATCGAGAATGAAAATCTGGAACCTTTTAGATTTCTTATTACACAACTACCCGACATACGAAAAAAGATATTCATTTAAATAATTACACATATATTACACAATAAAATACACATTAGTCTTCGGGCTACAAGAGGTTGAGTATAGAACCACGATGCCCATTCTTGAGATCAATGAGTTTCCCATTCGCGAGATCCAGATCTGTGTCGGATGTTGGTACTGGGGAGGACACAAAGACACCTGGTGTAACAATGTTGACGAATACTCAATTTGTTCTTACATCGACACTCCACAGAGTCATATTGCAGAATCTTATGATCTTCTACGTACATCTCAGATACTACTTTTTGAGATGATGACACAATATGACACAACTGGTATTACAAGGATGAAGGAAATAATTCACGAACTGAAGGACATCATCAAGGTTTACGAAAGACACCTATAAGAATACATTTTTCCCTCGGGGCGCACAAAAGTGCGTGACACATTATTATGAATCGTCTCGAGAGTCTTCCAGATGACATCATCGAGCACATCTTTCGGGTTGAACATTCTTTGAAGTTTCAGAAGTCTTTATCTGCTATTTTATCACCAAATAGACGCAACCCTGATTTTGATACTCACATTTGGTCTGTCTTTTTTTCTACAAATATGACCAAACGAGATCTCCGCGATTGGTACTTGCTTACTCGTTGGACTGAGATTGTTATTGACAATCGTTGTCATCCCAGGATTCTTGATGGATTGGAACCTGAATTTGTTCAAGAAATGTTAAAGTCTAAATATGTTATTCTCTACAAACATCTTCTCTGGATGAAATACATATAAAAAAGTAATCGCGTCTCTTCGGAGCGCACAAAGGTGTGTGAACACTGAATCAATTTTGAGTCAAATGAATTACTTTTACGATCTCCCCGATGATCTTCAAGAAAAGATTTACGGATGTGCTCATAAGTTACTATTAAAACGTACATTTCCGTTTATAGAAACCAAGCCGAATCCTTACGACACTATTATACATAAAACTTTTTGTCAAGCTGGTTATGACCCGGAAGATCTGTATCATTTTAATAATTTCCTTGATTATATCCATGGCAAAGCTTATAACTTTCCATATGAGACTTTACACGAAAACAGGTACATGATGATGATGGATTTCTTAGTGAATTACACCGAATATGAAGACGTTTAATTTTACAAAAAAATATTTACATTAGACCTTTGGGATATAAATGACTGCGTGACACATTATTATGAATTACTTTTACGTTCTCCCCGATGATCTTCAAGAAAAGATTTACAAACACGCACATGAGATACAATCTAAGAACACATTCGGAAAAATAAAAAAGATAGACTTCTGGAGAAGAGATGACATTGGTTATTCCATTATAGCCATGACCAATTTACTTTATAGTCTCGGCGCGACGCAAAAAGAACTCCGAGACTATTACTTTTGTCTTGATTGGTTAGATGGTAAAAGATTGAATATCACAAATGAAGACATAGCTGATAATTTATACTATAATGTTTACTGTGACTATTGGGATCAAGTAGCTGAAAGCGAGTACCACAACGGAGACTACGATTAAAAAATAAATTTTAATTATTTTCCTTTAGAGGTTTAAATAAGTACGTGACAATGGTTTGGACAGATCCTCCTACGTGTAAGGCCTGTGAAACAGAATGCAACTGTTACGTATGTATTTCAGATACATCCTGTAGATCAGATTGTACAAGAAATAATTGTGGTTTTTGTAGTGAATGTAGATTTTCAATTCCTACACTAAGTCATGATGATGATGAACTTAAGATATTTGTACATGATCTCTTTATTGAATCTAAGAAGCAGAAAGAAAGAATAAATAAACTCTTAGATAAAATTGAAATGATTGTATTTGAAAATGAAGCCATTCGCAAAAGATTGAATACATTAGAAATGGCATGTACGTCTAAGCTTAATCCAACTGCGAAACCGTTTGTTCCTAATTAAAATTTTTCTAAAAATTATATATATTAAATTTTATACATTTTATAAATTGAATATCATGTATAAAATTGCTGTTACAAGTGAAGAAAAGCGAGATGTTGTTTTATATTGGGAAAGGATGCGAAAGATAGCAGAAAAGATTCGCGATGAATATGACAGACCCAATGAAAATTCTTTTCATAATAAGTTTATGAGTAAAATTATTAAAAATAAATGCAGACCAGATTTTATGGAACCGTTGTATAATATTAGAACGAAATAAATTATTCATTTACACTATTAGGCTTTGGCCTATTTAAACAATATTCAAACGCATTAGGATTTTGTTTTTCTACTGACATTGGTAAATCTGTATTGTCTATAAAAACCCTTGCGGTTTCATTTATTTCATTTTTATTTATCTCTTTTAAATGAAGGGGTTTGTAATAGTCAAATCCTTCTCTTCTTCTTTTGCGAACTCTAAAAGATTTTGTTAATTTTAATAAAGAATCGAAAATTTTAGTTTCTCTATTGTATATTACAGATGTTTGAGTCATTGTTGCATATTCATCGGGTGTTTCAGCTGCAATACTAAATGGAGCTATGTCACTCATGTATTTACAGTCTAAATTTATATTATACATTAAACCTATTTCTTTAATATTTCTTAAAATTTCTAATATTTCATGTTTATTTTCTTCTGGTTTCGTTATTATTATATCGCAATCATAAACTGGATATTGACTTGAACTATTTATACTTCCAGTTATAAAACAATTGTATAAAATTAATTTTTCAATTTTAACTACTTCTTCTAATGTTTTCAGAAGTGTATCTTTACATACACATTCTATCTTAGGATGATAAATATGTCTAAGGTAACTATTTACATATAATTCGTAATCGTCTCTCATTTAATTATTAAATAGAAAATTAAGGCCAGAAAAAACCGCCGCCGCCTCCCTCCGATGACGAGTCAGATGATGGGTCTTCTGCGTCAAAACTTAAAGTCATTTGATGATATCCATAACCATTTACGTTTCCTATACTAGGATAAGAAGTCAATGTAAGACTGACAGGTAGTGTAGGAAAAAATCCTATTATTCTAATCCCTGTTAGTTCTTCTCTCCAAGATTGGTTGGAACTAGTCATGGTTCTTGTAGACCATATTCCGTTTATATAAAATTGTACAGTTATGTCTAAATAATCGCCAGACGTAACGTTTATATTTACATTTATAGGAAAATCTAAATTATTGGGATTTATTATACCAGATGTACCAGAAGTGGTTGTACCTATTCCGTAATAAGCTATAAAAGTACCATTTGAAAGAAATCCAGCCGCCGAGCCATGTAAAACATTCCGTGAAGTAGTTGTATACATTCCGAAAGTTTTTCCTAAAACATCATTTAATGAAAAAGTATTACTTGAAGCTGTATTTGAGCCATATGTTGCATTCAATAATTGATTTATACTATAATTTGGAGACAATTGGTTAGTAGTAAGTTGTCTTGTAGTTGTAGCCGCCGCTCCAAAATAAGTATTTAAATAGCTCATGTCTCTTGCACCAATAGTTGTTGCCATTTAATTCAATTTAAAATTACATTATATTTATTTTTTCAACAAGTAACTTTACAGTGTCTTGTAATTGTTTAACCTGAGATTTAAGGTCTTTAATTTCTTCTTTTTGGGATTTTATACCTTCTAATAAAACGGCTGTTAGATTTTCATATCTCATTGCCTTATAAGTTTTATCTGTATCAAGTTCTGTATATTCATATACAAGTTCTGGTGCTACCTTTTCAACTTCTTGAGCTATAACACCTATAAGTTTATCAGTGTGACCAATATAATTAAATTTATAACCGTTTATTGAGTCTATTATTTCTTCAGCATTTGTTAGTCTGGTTATGTTTTCCTTTTTATTGATGTCCGAAGCTGAACCATATGCAGTAACGTTTCCAGTTGCTGTAAAATTACCATTACTAGATTCAAATCTAAATCTATTAGCGTTGCTTGAATTTTGGTCTTGGATGTAAAAAGAATCGTCGTTGTTAAGTCTTAGATAAAGATTAGCATTATCGTGAAACATTCTTGCATCAAAATCTGTACCAAAATATAAAAGAGCATTATCATAAAATCTAATATTAGTGCTATTTGTTTGTATATTAATACTTGCTTGTCCTGTTAAATTTAATCCACAAGTATAAAAATCTATAGTTCCATATCCAAAATTATTAGTACCGGTTGTTCTTATCACTCCTGTAACATTTGTTATATTACCTGTACTCGAAATAATTTCTGTACCATCTGCTCTTCTAAGACCTCTTCCAAACTGGACATAGTCTGAAGTTGAAAGACCTGTACCAGAGTCCATATTTGTAACTTCTACGTCTATTACGTTGTAACCTGAAATTAAGTTTTGCGTAGCAGGGGTCATTAACGTGTGTAAAGAAAAATTTGCAGCAGCTGGCATATTGTCGTATAAATGAACGTAATAATTAGAAGACGTATTGACATAAACCTGTAATACTTTTCTTCCATAAGTTGTATCTGAATCTTGAATAACTCGGAAACCAGTAATTCTTGAACCGTGGCCACTACAATTTAAAACGGATACTTGAGAATGTTGGTAACTTCTTGTCCAACACATTCTAATGTAAGAATGGTCCCCAGATTCTCCATCTGTTACAAGAATGTCTCCGCATGTTCTACCAGATGTATTTTCAGCAACTGATACCCATCCTGTCGAACAAGTAGCATTTGTTATAGATGTACGTTTAGCATACAAAGTGGTATCTATTGTATCTGTTGTATGAAACATTACCCAACCTGCGTTTCCATTTCCAGCTGTTTTTCTTCCATAGAATGTGTTGTCATAAAAACTACCAGTTATTTGCATGGCATAATAATTTGAATCATTCGAGTGAGTACATGATATTGTATGTCTCCAAGATGTACCAACTCCGGATGGGTATCCAGTTCCAGTTGAAGAATATTCATAGAAACCCGATTCAGTTCTGACTGATATATCGCTTCTAGAAACAGAGTCTCCAGAAAATACTGGATATCCTTTAGAATGGAAAAGATTATTACATTCTGTTTCCGTATAATATGTTCCATTTAATGTCGATGAAAAATTACCACCTGTTAAAATTATATTTCCATTGTGAAGTAAATTTGAAGACCCATTAGTTGCAAAGGCTATTCCATCATTAGCATCATTTTGACTTGAAATTAAAAGTACGGACCCGCTATGTTGAACCCCAGTTGTGTGTTGGATGTATGCGCGGTCAGACCTATCAGACGTGGCTTCTTTATCGAATCCCGTGAAGTCCAGTGTTCTACCTTGATTTGTTGTTGTAGAATCGCCATCTAGTATTAAATTTCCATGAATGTATTTATGACCCCAGTTTGCTTCTGTTACATCCACTACTGTACAGCTTGCAAGATACCATGTAAATGTATTACTTCCTCCAGAAACATAGACATGTCCTCCGCTCGAGAAAGTTCCTGAGTCTCCGCAATGGGATATTCTAATGTACCACTCCCATTTTCCTGTACCGGTTGTATTTGTTAACCAATAAGATGTATTTCTTGTACCTTGGGCATTTTCTGCGATGACTAAGTTTCTTCCTTCTTCTAATTTAGCTTGAAAGATTTGTACAAATGTATGATTTTCTTCAGATGGTATACTATGAATAAAACCGCCGTGTCCAGGTGAAGTGGCGTTACCATTATTTACTATCTCAAGTACATAATTTGTAGAATTTGGAGCTTTATCTGTAAATGTGGTTCTTGTATGAACTACTCCATTTCCGCCTGAATTGTTATAAACTCCTATTCCATTTGAACCGAATCGAAATTCTTCGTCATCGTATAAATTTCTTCCACAGTGTCTTAGAGCCAAAGCAATTGGGTTAAATGGCCCACGGTCATTTGAATTGCTAGGCATATCCATAAATTTTTTGTTATCACAAGAAAAACTACTTCCAAAAACTGTATCAGATGCTACAACATCTACAAAACTTGCAACTCCATTTGGTTGTATATTCCAACTATTACCAGATATAGGATTTCCTCTTACGTATATATTATCTCCGGAACTGTCTCCTAGATAAGTATTATTACCATATAAATAAGTATTTGAATTATTTGTGTAAAAATCTTGATCTATTCTTACTCTTGAACCTGAGTCGTTATAAAAATAACCTCCCCCGGTACCAACGTAAACTCTTTCTTCACCTTGTATATATTTAGATTTCACGCCCGATGCTACTAAACAAGCACTGTTTGTTGCAGTATGTGCTATTTTGTCTCCAAAGAAATTGAAATACGCACCAAATGTAAATGAATCTATGGGATGGGCATTATTATCGTCATTACATGTTATATAGTTGTCATCTCCTGCTGCGTCATTTAGAAATACTAATTTTGGGGTTACTACCTTTGTTGCTGAATATATAATATTCGCAGATATATCTGGATCAACACCATCTGTTAAACTTGCAGTGGTACCGCAATGAATACTCCCTGGTGTAAAAATTCCATCGTAAGAAAATTCAAACTTAACAGCGTTATTAAATCTGATACTAAATGGGCTATCACCGGTGTCGTCTCCCCAACTTATATAAGGTCTGTAGTTTCCAGATGTATATTGGTCTAATCCAAAGAATACTCCGTCTGAATTTGCTTGAAATTGTATACCATAACCACCTGCTGCGACATACGTAGGAAAGCTGGTTCCACTTGGTACATCATCTGTTCTTCCAATGTGAATCATTGTATCCCATGCTGCGCCGTTTGCTGAATCTGTATAAATAAGATTTAATTTCGGAGTTTGTCCATCAGCGCCTACTATTAAATTGCCAAATGGTACATGGAAAGTACCATCTGTTTCAAGATAAGCTCTTGGAGTTCCATTATTCATTAAAGCTAGTCTATGATTGCTTATTGTACCTATTCTTCCTTCGTTGTGGCCAGTATGCGAATAAATAGTACTAATTATACCGTCACTTACAGATTTTACATCTAATCTTGCATGTGAAGAACCTGCTACATTTAATCTACCATTCCAAGAGCCATCATTGCTTACACTGCCAGTTCCGTTTCCAAATTCATAATAACTCCCTGAAAATGTACACTCAGTAGAAGTTGAAGCTCCTCTTGCAGTTACTGTCGCAAGGGTATCTGTTTCTGTTATGGTTATGTTATTTGGGTCAAAGTTTCCGTTATGCCATAATTTTTTCCACGTTTGCCAATTTGAGGAATCTGTACGCACTCTCATGTAAAAATCACTTCCGTTATAATGAGCTCCTATTTGAACAACTGAAGCAGAGCCACCAACATCCCATGAAAGCAAAGATGCAGACGCACCGGTATAAGATATTGACCTAGAACCTTTTTCTGCTACTTTTGTTGCCGCATGAGAATCTAAGAAAGGATTAGTTGAACTTACGGATACGCTACCTCTGTGAATAAAAACATTGCCTGAAAGTCTTGCATCTGGTACAGTACCTGTTGTAAGGTTAGTTGCATTTAAGTTTGAATTAGTTCTTAAAATGTCCGAGTCATTTGTTGTATCTAAAAGCCTAGCCCATGCGTCGTAGTCTGTATTCCAACCTGTTCTATAATGAAGTCCGTGTTGTTCTGAACCATTGTGAGGACCATAAATTTGTATTTTACCCTGACCGCTTTGTGCAAAACTTAGCGCAAGGCCATATGGATAAGCAGATGGTCCATTTGCAGTAAACGGATTTCCACCAGATGATACAACTGGGTTTATATGAAATTCAGAACCGTTAATGAATGTATTCCAATCTGTATTCGTACCAATAGAACTGCTATGAAATAAACTACTACCTGCTAAAGAAGGAAGTCTCGCTATGTCTATTGTACCTGTTAAATTTGCTGAATTTAAACTAGAACCCGTTCTTAGAATGTCTGAATCTTTTACGGTGTCTAATATTCTGTGCCAAGTGCCTTGAGTTCCGTTGCCATGAATAGTTCTGAAATGCATTTCTGGACTGCTAGCATTTTGAATAGCTATTTGACCTGAATAGTTATAACTAGAAGAATTGGACGCATGTGCTGTATTTATGCACCACCACCAGCCTGTACTAGGCATCCAAGATGCTCCGTTTACATCAAAGAACCCAGACCTCCATTGTGTTATATGAGATGAACTATGTGTTACAGGAGCTGTTGTACTTCCGTTTATTTGTGTACCATATACAAATTTATCTAGACTTACTCCTTGTAAAGAAGAAGCATTTAAAGAGTCTCCGGAGTGTAAAAATGTAACCGTAGAATTTGATACACCATTTGTACTTCTTGTTATACTTCCTCCGTCGAATTTATAGTCGTGATGAGCCCCTGAGTAACCTGCTTGTAAATTTGTTTTAAAATGAATTATACCGTCTGATAACATAAATATAGTTTCTGGATCAACATTTATATTACTATCCGTAAAACTTCTGCCTACATCTCCGTTTGCTAAAACTAAAGAATCATCGGAAGATGTTATCATAAGAGCTCCTCTTCCTGATACCTGAGATATGCTTCCGTTTGCTCCAAATCTCATATAATCAAACTGTTGATTTGTCGGATCATCGGGGATAGAAGTTATATCTGGAAATACTAATGTAGTGTTTTGGTCAAAAACAATTTGACCATTAGAGTCCTTTAGAACAACATCCTTATAAGTTGAATATGCCGTAGTAGAGCCCCAGCCTTGTTGATATATTCTCATACCTATTCCACTTTTATTAAACACTACTAAATTATCACTGCCTCCAGAAGAATCTCCATAACTTCTTAAATGTAAGAAATCCGCCCAAGGAGCTGTATTGTTATTGGCAAATGATGTAAATCCAAACTTCATATGCCGAGCTGATAATTCGGAAGGACTTATTATACGATTATCTTCGTAATACATATTTGCTGCGGTTATATTCGTAATTGACAAACTATTATATGTCCCGGAAACAGTTGCGTCCCCACCCGAATTGCTAAAGCTTGTGGCAGTTGTTAAAACTGCATTTCCAGAATCATACAAAGTTCCACTTGCATTAATGTCTCCAAAAACTTCAAATTCATAATTATTTCCCGAGTATGCACCAAATCTTGCAATTTGTGTATAGCTATTAGCAGTTCCCTGTGATATATCTATAAAAAGAGGTATACCACCGCCCATATCTCTCTTTCTAAATCTGTGTCTCCAACTTCCGTCTGAATAATTTCCAGAACCAGTTTGGAACATTAAACCTCGTCCTGTATCAGCCGATGTTATACTTCCCGTTGATACACATATTGAACCTCCGTATGGTTGAATTTCTACTTCGCCTCCGTTTCCGCCGTTATAAGTTTGTAATTGGAAATGACCATTGTCGGACCTTAATTGTGAGGGTCTAAAATAACACAGGTCTGAAGTTGATGACATTATTGAAAAAGAGTCTGTTATTAAAGTATGAGTTCCACCTACCGTATGGACTGAGGCTGCCCCTGTTGTAACTTTAGTACAATTTAGTACTCCGTTATGAGTATCGTCTATATCAGATCTAAGATAATTGGTACCCGGTTGACCATCTAAAGTTGTTGCATTTATAGAATCACCTGATTTAATTAGTCTTTCCCAGTTACTCCAACCACCTGTGGAATTTGAAGTATCGTAACGATATCTTACATAAATTAAATTGTCTCCTCCGCTGTGATTATATGTATAATATGTTTGTTGTGTATGATAACTATTACCCGGGTCTCTTATAACTTCTAGTATACCAGCTTTTGCGATTGGATAATTTGTACCATTTGAAGCGTCTGCATTAGAATTTTGTGCATACAAACCAGTATTTATCAAATTATTTAAATCATAATTATCTGCTATTTCTACTCCGTTATCTTCGCGGTAGCCAGCGGTCGCATGGTCTCCCCATAAGTATGCAGCGTTCCAGTTTGATATATTAGTTGTTGTAATACCAGATGCTGCAGAAGCCGAGAATATTGGGTCTGTTTCTGAAAAAGATGTAAGATAACCAGCCTGACCATGGTCTCCCCATAAGTATGCAGCATTCCATTGTCCTATTCTAGTATTTGTAACCGAGTTTGTACCAAAGAATAATTCTGTTGAAAAATTAGTTCCATCTTCTTTAAATTCAAATGTTTTAGTAAAAGTACTTAAATTATGAGTACCACCTGTTGTTCCATGTTTTTTGATATAAACTTGAAGGCCAGCTTGTCCTCCTGAAGGCATTTTAATTACTGTCATTCCAGCAGCAGCAGTCCCATTATAATCTGCTATATAATCATTTGTTTGACCGCCTTGATACTCTGCGTTAAAAGTAATTTGACTCGTGTTATTGTGTCCAGTATGGAGTCTAGTATAAGAGCCAAATTTAATATTAGTTACATTAGTAGTAGCTCCTCTAGATGTTACACTCTGTAATGTGTCTGTTTCTGTATAACTTGTTAAATATCCAGCCTGACCGTGGTCTCCCCATAAGTATGCAGCGTTCCAGTTTGATATATTAGTTGATGTAATACCAGATGCCACAGAAGCTGAGAATATTGGATC
>Ga0233432_10004119_pt1 | contig 12994 bp, 12 predicted proteins | sample SI_122_August201_6_FD_179870 | JGI IMG/M metagenome (GOLD analysis project Ga0233432, IMG submission 179870) | Seawater microbial communities from Saanich Inlet, British Columbia, Canada - SI_122_August2016_10_MG | ecosystem: Environmental > Aquatic > Marine > Inlet | place: Canada: British...
TGGTTCCCGGTCCACGGGCCTACACAAGATGGTTCAGTGGCCCCAGGCCAGCTTTCATCAACCTGAATGGGGAGTGTTTTGTCATTGGGCGAGGTTACAAAGTCACCCTGCCGGTCTCAAGAAGTTTTGTCTGGCAGAACCTTTATACTCAATTTTTTCTTGACCAATTAATAAAAAAAGAAATTATCATACAATAAGTGTATATTGTATAAGAATTACGATATTCCTAAATCGCTGGGGTGCTCGTTGAATATTTCAAAAGAACCAGTCCTGATCATCGGTGGTGGACCCGTTGGACTTACGCTGGCATGGCGTTTGTTGCAGACAGGAGTATCCGTTTTGGTATTCGAAGCAGAGTGCGAAATACCTGATCAACTGCGCGCCTCGACCTTTCATCCGCCGACGCTGGATATGTTTGAGGCCTCTGGGATTGCGGCCGAGATAATTGCCAAAGGGCGCATCACGCCGGATTGGCAAATACGGATGTTGACAACAGGCGAAAACGCGCGCTTTGATCTAAGCGTTTTAAAGGATGACACGGGCCATCCCTACAGGTTGCAGTGCCGTCAGGCGGAACTCAGCCGCGCTCTTTTAGCGCGGTTGCCGGATGCGGTTGTGCATTTTGGTTCAGAGGTGTCTGCGGTATCCCAAGACGCTTCCGGTGTTCTTGCCGTTGTGAATGAACAAGAGGTTCGCGGATCGATTATGGTCGGTTGCGATGGCGCGCGTTCTATCGTGCGTAAATCCATAGGTGCTGAGTTTGAAGGCGGCACGTATCCCGAAAACACCATCCTCGCGACCACGCATTTCCCTTTTGAAGACCACATCGAAGATCTATCCGGTGTGAACTACATTTGGAAGCCAAAGGGAACGTTCTCGCTGCTGCGTTTACCCGATGTCTGGCGTGTGTCCTTACATCCAGAGGACGGCCAAAGCCCTGAGGAGGCTATGGACGATGCCTGCATCCGCGCGCAGGTAAAATCAGTCATTCCTGCTGCGCAAAACATTGATATTGATGAGAAAAGAATCTACCGCGTGCACCGCCGCGTGGCAACACATTACCGCAAGAACAGGATGTTCTTGGCGGGTGATGCCGCCCATCTGAACTCGCCCAAAGGTGGCATGGGTATGAACGGCGGCATTCACGATGCGTGGTCATTAGCGGATAAATTGATCGCCATGGTGGGTGGCGATGATCCCATGATTTTGGACAGCTATGAACGCCAACGCAGGGCCGTCGCCTATGACGATATTGTGCAGCAAGCCGATACCAATCGCGCCCGTATGAACACCCTCGATCCCATTGAGCGAGCGGCCCACCTCAAGAACCTGCAAGACATCGCGGCTGATCCCGTCAAGGCCCGCGCCTTTCTGCGCAAGTCCTCAATGATCGACGGTCTGGAACATGCGAAGGCCATCGTGTGACCCGAAGGATCGCGATATTGGGCGGCTGCGGCGGCATCGGGCGTGACTTGGTCGCAGCTTTGCACGACGGCGGCGCAACGCCGATTGTTCTCGACCTTCCCACGTCTCTCAAGGCCCATCCTTTGGACGGTGAAACACATGCTATTGACGCGACTGATGCCGATGCGTTGGTACGTGTGGCCGAGGCAGTAGGCAACATCGACGGCTTCGTAAACCTCTGCGGTTTTATGAGCGAAGCAGAACCACTTGCAACCCATGCACCAGAGACTTGGGCAAGCCTGATTGACGGCAATCTGACCTCTGCCTTCTACGCCGCGCGGGCGTTTTCATCCCGCATCTCTGACGGCGGCGCGATGGTCCTAACGGGATCAGGCTTGGGCCACTTCGCCCGCCCCGGTTATGGAGCCTACGCCGTAGCAAAAGCTGGCATTGCGGCAATGACACGCCAACTCGCGTTAGAACTCGCCCCCAAATGCCGGGTGAATTGCGTCGCCCCGTCAGCTGTAAACACAGCCTTTTTGCGTGGAGGCACGGGCCGCTCTGATGAACAGCAAGCCGAGCGGCTGGACCGCGAGGCTTATGCCAAGACCATTCCATTGGGCCGGATCGCAGAGCCGCGTGACATTACCGGGCCAATCCAATTCCTTCTCTCGCCCGCCGCGGGTTACGTCACCGGGCAGGTACTTCAAGTCAACGGCGGGACGTACATGGGATGACCACAGCATGACATTCAACCTCCCCATCATCCCCCCAAGGCAAGTCACAGGACTGGCAGGCCAAGGCGCAAGCCGTGGGGGCGGCATTGAGATACCTATCTATTACCCGGCAACCGGACAGCAGATTTCGACGTTGATCGAGGATGGTTCCGCTGCTGTAGCACAAGCCGTGGCCATTGCGCGAGACGCATTCGACAAAGGACCTTGGCCGCATCTCAGCGTTGAAAAGCGGATGGAGGTACTGGAAGCTTGCCGCACTAAAATTCTCGAAAACGTCGATGAATTGGCACGGCTGGAATGTGCGGCGACGGGCTTGGTCCTCAAGGAGCTCAAAGCGCGGCATATGGTGCGTGCCGCCTATAATTTTCGATTTTTCGCAGAATACATCAGCCAGTCCAAAGGCGAGGCCTACACCCAAACCGACAATTACATCACAACCGTCACACGTAGGCCCGTTGGCGTTGCCGCATTAATCGCGCCGTGGAACGCGCCTGTTGCCTTGGCCACGATGAAAATCGCGGCGGCATTGGCGTTCGGGAATACCTGCGTGCTGAAACCTTCCGAACAGACCCCACTTTCGCTCGCCCGCTTGGTCGCGCTGTTGAATGATGTATTGCCAGAAGGCGTGTTGAATTTGGTCAATGGCCGTGGCCCTGTGACGGGAGCGGCGTTGGTCGCCAACCCAGATGTCGATCTCATCAGCTTTACCGGCGGCACAGAAACTGGCCGTGCGATCATGTCTGCTGCGGGACAAAACCTTGTGCCTGCAACGATGGAATTGGGCGGCAAATCGGCCAACATCATCTTTGCCTCCGCTGATGTAGAGCGCGCGTTGGACGGGGCTTTGCAGGGGATATTTTCTAATAATGGTCAGCAGTGTTTGGCAGGCTCCCGCATCTTGGTCGAACGCAGTATGTTCGATGAATTCACAGCGCGATTTGCCGAACGTGCCAAGCGGATCAAGGTAGGAGACCCTTTGGATGATGCCACTGAAGTCGGTCCACTGGCATCCGCACCTCACATGAACCGGGTGCTGTCTTTTGCCAATATGGCGCGCGAGGATGGCGGGTCAGTCCTGACAGGAGGAACGCGTCGCGATGATCTTGGCGGTGGGTATTTCATTGAACCAACGGCAGTGCTGGCTACTTCAAATGCCGATCGCTGTGCGCAAGAGGAAATATTTGGCCCCTTCGCCACCTTCCTGCCGTTTGATGATATCGAGGATGCCGTCAGCATCGCCAATGACACCCAATTCGGTCTGGTCAGCTATATCTGGTCGTACCATTTTCCCACCGTCATGCAAACACAAACCCACCTGCGCTCAGGCGTTGTCTGGGTCAACACACCAATGATGCGCGAATTACGTGCGCCCTTTGGCGGGTTCAAATCCTCCGGCGTGGGCCGTGAAGGCGGTGCCTCTTGCGAGCGATTCTACACAGAAGAAGTCACAACATCGACACCGATCAAACCGGTGCAACTGCGCAGATTTGGCGCAGAAACGTAAGGACTGCGACAAGCGGTCACCAACCAACTGGGAGAGTTAAGATGAAGTATTTCAATAATCTACTGGCTGCCGCCGCCCTGTCCGCACTGGCCCTGCCCGCCACCGCACAAGAGATCATCAAGGTTGGCACCTTTGTGGCTGAACAATCCACAGGTGTGGCAAAAGTCATCAAGCCGTGGATGGAAGCCGTAGCCACCGAAACCAATGACGTGAAAATGATGCCGTTTTGGGGCGGTACATTGGGGAAGAACCCGTTCAAACAATTCGAATTGGTGCAGAACGGTGTGGCCGATGTGACATGGGTCTTGCCGGGGTATACGGCTGGGCAATTCCCCGAAATGGGTGTTTTTGAACTGCCATTCCTGTTTCGCACGGCCGAAGAAGCCTCGGTTGTAGGCTGGAAACTGCACGAGATGGGATTGCTGACCGGGTTTGACGGCGTCCATTTGGTCGGCTTTTTCGCGGCCGAACCCAACGCGCTGTTTATGAAAAAAAAGATCGCCAGCCTTGATGACATCGCGAATATGAAAGTGCGCTCTGTTGGGTCGATCCATGCCAGTTGGCTGGAGAGCCTCGGTGCGGCCCCACAAACACTATCTTCGGCTGAAATGAACGAAGGCCTGAACCGCGGCACTGTCGACGGTGCGATCCAAGGTTGGACGGGGATGAAGACCTTCAAATCCCTGCCGTTGGTAGATCAGGCTTATGTTGTGCCAGCCGGTGCAATCCCGTTCTTGCTGCTGATGAACGAGGGCAAATGGAACAGCTTAAGTGCCGATGCGCAGACCGCGATCATGTCTCATGGCGGAGCCAAGATGGCGCAAATAGGTGGGGATGCATACACAGATGTTGGTGAAAGCATTCGTAAGGATGTCGTGGCAGAGGGCCGGATCGAAGTGGTAACGCCGGATCAGGCGACGATTGAGAAGTACGCAGGCAAAGCGAAGACCGTGCATGATGCGTGGATCGCAGCGACGCCAAATGGCCAAGCCGTCTATGACACGGCAGTCAAGCTCTTGGTCGAAATGCGCGGCGCCAGTTGATGAAAATCGCCATGACCCAAGCAAGCAAGCTTGATCGGTTCACACGCAATGTCGCCCTTGTCGGGTTTTGCGGGCTTGTGGTCATGGCGCTTTTAATCACTTGGGACGGCTTTGCTCGATACTTGGGTGCCCCGCGCATCTCGGGGTTCTCGGACTACGGCGAAGTAGTGTTTCCTATCGTCATCGCGTCTTGCTTTCCGGCAGGTTTACTCCGCCAAACCAATGTCACGGTACGCGTTTTTGGCACCATGGGCGGGTTTCGCGTGAACGCGGCGTTAGAGTTGTTTGGTGCCATTATCACACTTGTTTTCTTCGGTCTGCTGGTTTGGCAATTTGTCTTGTTGGCTGGCCAATATAGCGATGGTGGCCGCACCACCCGTACCATAGGCTTGCTCCTTGCACCGTGGTTCTACGTCACCGTGGCGATAATGGCGATCTGTGTGCCGGTGCAAGCCTTCGTCTTTTATAGCTGGCTGCACGCTCTGATCTTTGGTGAAAAACCCGACATCATGGAGTTGCAGCATGACGAATTGGCGGACATCAAACCATGATATCTGATCCCATTACAACCGGACTTTTGGGCCTCACCGCAATGTTTGTGCTGATCGTCTGCCAAGTGCCTGTTGGCATTGCGATGGGTGTGGTCGGCGTCATCGGCACAGGGCTGATCATCGGCTTTGGCCCGGCCCTGACGTTGCTTGCAACCGAACCATCCGGCGCAATGGCCGCTGAAGGGTTAGCGGTGATTGCGATGTTCCTGTTGATGGGCAATCTCGCCCATGTCGGGGGCTTATCGGGCGAATTGTACAGGCTGGCCTACGTTTACCTTGGTCACAAGCGTGGTGGACTCATCTTTGCCACGGTTGGGGCATGCGCGGGATTCGGTGCCATCTGCGGCTCAAGCGTTGCAACCGCAGCAACCATGGCACGGATCGCATTGCCAGAGATGTTGAGCCGAGGTTACGCCAAGCCCCTGGCCGCCGGATCAATCGCGGCGGGTGGTACGCTTGGCATGATTGTGCCGCCCTCTGTTGTGATGATCCTTTATGCCATCTTGACCGAAAATAGCATTATCGCGCTGTTCCTCGCAGCCGTCATTCCCGGCTTGATGGCGGTGGTCTTCTACTTCGTCGCCGTTGCCATCGTCGTGAAACGCAACCCTGAAGTGGCCCCTTTGGGCAGGCAGGCAGACTGGGGCGAACGGCGGCGCGTGACAATGCAAAGCTGGGCAGTGGTTCTGCTCGCTTTCGTCGTTTCCGGCGGCATCTATTCGGGTGTTTTTACCGTCAGCGAAGCTGCCTCTGTCGGTGCTGCGGTTGCCCTACTACTTGCAATCTTTCGCAAACGCTTGACGCGCCCAAAGTTCCTCGCTGCCTTGGGCGACACGGCCAGCAACACTGGGCTGATCTTCGTCATTATCATTGGCGCATCAGTGTTTTCCTACTTTGCTACGCTGTCTGGCCTGCCATCGGCAACCGTTGATTGGATCGAAGGTCTTGGTCTGCCGCCGCTCATGGTGATTGGCTGCCTGATGATCTTCTATCTCATCCTTGGCTCTATCTTTGACACTATCGCCGCCATGGTACTAACCCTGCCTTTTGTCTATCCGCTGGTGGTCAATATGGGCTATGATCCAATTTGGTGGGGCGTGATTAACATTGTAGTCATCGAACTGGGCATGATCACACCACCCATCGGCATCAATGTTTTCGTCCTGCACGGTATGGCCAAAGACCTGCCCCTGCGCACCATCTTTCGCGGCGTCATCCCGTTTATGTTTGCGGATCTGGCGCGTCTGATCGTCCTAATCCTGTTTCCCACACTCAGCCTATGGCTCCCAGGGGTGCTAGGATGGCTCTAATCGAATACGGCAGCAAGGGTCTGATGGGGGTTTTAACCCCGCAAGCCAATACGACGGTTGAGCCCGAGCTGTGGGCGCTGATGCCCGCCCATATGTCGATTATAAACGCTCGGTTGACATCTGACAAAGACACCATCGAAGCGCGTCTAGTTGATTATACCAAACGGTTTGAGAGCACTGCGACCCAGTTTGCCAACGCGCCAATCTCAGTCATCGCCGCCGCCTGCACCGGAGCCTCTTACTTGATCGGGGCAGAAGCCGAAGCTAAGATCGTGGCACAGATGGAACGTAGCTATGGCGTCCCCTTCATCACCGCGGCTTTGGCCTCTGTCGCAGCCCTGCGCGTAATGAACGCCTGCAAGATCGCATTACTCAGCCCCTATCCTGACAGCCTGAACACTGCCTGTAAGTCGTATTGGGAAAGTTTTGGCTTCGAGGTCATCGCAAAAGCAGGGCCAAAGTTGGAAACCGACGCCTTCCATCCAATCTATGCGATGACAGATGGCGGGGTTTATAGGGCTTACGAACAGCTATCAGACAGCGGTGCAGACGCAGTTTTGATGTTGGGAACCGGTATGGCAACGTTGCGCCCATTGCTGGCAGGGCATGAGCAGGGATTGATGCCTGCGATCTCCTGCAACTTGGCTTTGGTTTGGGCGGCAGCGCAGGCGCGACATTGGGCAGACCTTGAAGACATGCACTTGGCTGGATGGCGGACTGGGCTGGCTTGGAGCGAGCGTTTGAACGTATTGTTCCCAAAAAAGTGACACCCCATATTCAGGATTCACGAGATTTCTCGTAGGAAAATGTATGGACATTCCGGACAGTGTCGTGATCAAACCAAAGAAAACACGCATCAGATTGCTGCCACAGCCTGAATCTATGCGCTCAATAGTTGGCGCCACTCAGCGAGAGCAGCGGCTCGGTTCAGCTTTAAATTAGTGCGTGGGTAGAGAGATGACCGTCCTGCAGGCCCACACCCAGTCCCTGTTGCGCCTTTGGCGGACCAGAGTGGCCTAGAGAGGTGAATGGGGGGGTATGTAGCAAAATGGAGAGTGTTTTGTCATCCAAAGACGCCAAAAATTAGCGTAATCCCCCCCCGAAACTAAGGAAATGCGGAAGTAGAATTTTTTGGCAAGATATCTCTTCCGCTAAGACTGCCTGCGCTTAGACAGCGAAGCTACAGCAACCGCTGCTAAAACTATGAGGCCAACTAAGATTTCGCGTAAATAACTATCGACCCTTAATTGTGTCATGCCATTATCAAGCACGCCCAAAATAAGCACCCCGACGAGTGTATAGACCACCTTAGGCTCACCTCGGCCACTCATAGTCATACCTAGAAATACCGCGGCGATAGCATCCAGCATTAAGCCAGAACCCTGAGTCGGATTTGCAGAGGCTACTCGTGCAGCGTACATAAGGCCCGCTCCTGCAGCTCCAAGTCCAGTTAATGAAAATGCTATAAGACGAAGCCGAACAACTTTAATGCCTGCCAAATGAGAAGCTTCTTTATTTCCACCGATCGCATAAAGGCGCCTCCCAAAGTTTGTATGCTCTAAGATGCCCCAACAAATAAAAATCACCAGACCAGCAGTTATTGTTAACATTGGAATCTTGATATCACCAACTTCTACGCCAGCTCGCGCGAAGCCAGAGAAGCTTGCAGGAATATCGCGCCCAAAGATCGTCTTACCGTCCGAAAGCAGGAAGGCCATTCCTGAGAAAACTGTCAGTGAACCTAGAGTTGCTACGAAAGGTAATATACCCACTACAGAGACCAAGAACCCATTAAATAGTCCCCCCAAGACACCCACCAAAAGCGCTGCACTCAATCCAACCCATACAGGATAGCCCGCGGTAAAAATCATAGCGGCGACAATCCCGGACAGTGAAGCCATTGATCCCACAGAGAGGTCAAAGTCATTCATTACCATTACAATTGTCATCGTTGCAGCAACGACTGCCAACATTGAGAGTTGCTGGCTGATATTAATGAGGTTACGTGCTGTCATAAATGTATCAGGAAGCTTCAACGCGAAGAACAACACGATCAAGGCAAAACCTAAAAGTGTTCCAGATTGACGGAGTTTCTGCATCATTTTTAAGTCGCCTCATGGCTAGTGTAGAAGTGAGAAAGCAGATCAGCGCTTGTCATGTCGCCACGCTCTAGAAAATGAGCCTGACGCCCTCCTTGCATTACTAAAACTCGGTCGCACATGCCCAAAACTTCCGGTAAGTCAGTTGAAGTAAGGATGACGGCGCAGCCTTTGACACTCAACTCACGAACAAGAAGATAGATGTCGTACTTTGCCCCGATATCTACACCGCGTGTTGGTTCATCTAGTAGGAGAAGTGTGGGGTTGTCTTGTATTGCTCTTGCAAAGACAATCTTCTGCTGGTTACCCCCAGAAAGTTGTCCAACTGGCTGAGAAACACCGTTTGATTTCAGTTGTACCTTCCCACCGAGTTCAAGGGCATCCTTGTTTTCAAGCCAAGGTTTGGCAAAGAAGCCATACTTACTCAAATGAGGGAGTACTATGTTTGCTCGGACAGACATATCTAAACAAAGGGCCTCTCCTCGGCGTTCACCAGGAATGTAGGCAACACTACGCGCCCATGCGTCTGAGGGAGAGAGAGGCAGCTCTTCGCCATTGAATGAAGCAGTTCCGCTCTTTATTTTTTCAATACCCATAAAAAGCTTCAACAATTGGGTCTGTCCTGCTTCCGCCAAGCCAGAGACACCCAGTATCTCTCCTGCGCGTATATCAAAGCATAGACCCTGCAGATTAGTAGTATCAACGTTTTTAAGACTTACGACAGTTTTTGTTCCAATTGAGACTTCGCGTTTTGGGTACGCATCTTTGAAGTCACGTCCAGTCATTGCCTCGATAATATCAGCCTTTGAAGTCTTGGATATCTCGTTAGAGGTAACAAACTTACCATCTCGCAACACAGTCACATCATCACAAATCCTAAGGATCTCATCTATTCGATGCGATACGTAAAGAATTGCCATTCCTCTTTCTTTCAATCGCTCAATAACGTCAAATAGCATTTCAGATTCTTCGCCAGTCAACGCAGCCGTTGGCTCATCAAGAACGTAAAGAACTGGTTCATTCTGATCTGCAGAAACAAGCGCAGCAGCGATCTTGATCATCATTTTATCGCCTGAAGGCAAATCTCCAGCAGGTGAAGTTACATCAATATGAGTTGCTCCCAAAAAAGCCAGCGCTTCTTCCGCTTGGACTTGTACTTTATTCCAATCGACAGCAAAGCCAAATCTAAGGGGAAGATCTCGACCAAGCAGTATATTCTCGGCCACAGAAACCTGCGGAACAATATTCAACTCTTGATGAATAAAACGAAAACCAGCCTCATGCGCATCTTTTGCGTTATTCAGTGCTAGCGGGATTCCATTCTTATTTACGCTAATGCTGTCAGCCTTAAGAACACCTGCTATTAATTTAATCAGTGTAGATTTACCTGCACCGTTTTCGCCCATTAGAGCATGAACTCTACCACTACACAGGTTGAGTGTCACATCGGCTAAAGCGGGAACTCCACCGAATGCTTTGGACATATTCGTGAATATCAGGCTATGCATTTAAACATCTTTAACATTAAAATGGCAGGATCTTAGAGCTTTAGCCCTTTCACCCTGCCACCAATCAGAAACTATACAAAAGTAGATCTATTATTGACCTGCATTATTAGCAGTAACCATCTTCGTTGGAACGTATATGACGCGTGCGCGTTGCTCTAAACCTGAGATTGCGCCAGCAACCACATCAGCTGCGGCAGCTCCCATCGCTCCAAAGTCCTGAGCGATTGATGCTTCAAAGTTTCCAGCCAATGCTATGGCATCACGAGCTTGCGGATTTGCATCAATACCAGTGATGACAATGCCCTCACCAGCACGTCCAGCGCCTTCTATAGCCTGTAATGCACCAAGTGCTGGTTGGTCCCATGCCGCCCATACTGCAGCAATTGAGCCTGGCTCTGGGTTTGCAGCAAGTATAGCTTCCATTTTAGCGCGACTGTCTGCGATACCACCGTCAGAAACGTCAGGAGTTACTCTATCAAGCACTTCAATGTCAGGAAAGTTACCGAAGATGGCGTCAGCTACTACTCCACGAATTTGAACTGGTGGGAAAGCATCAAAGACGAACATGACCACTTTGCCCGCGCCCTCAATCCTATTTGCTATATAAACGGATGTTTCTGCAGCCATAGCATACCCATTGGAAGTAACATTAGCAACGAGCAGAGGATCTGTGCCAGCGTCAAGACCTACGACAGGTATGCCTGCGTCTTTAGCACTCAGAAGGCCTGCATTCACTTGTGCGGGATCCACCGCAATAACTATTGCGTCGACGTTTTGAGTAATTGAGTCTTCAATTCGACTGATCACTGCGGCTACATCACCTGCCGTGTCTATAACATTGACTTCCCATCCCCTTTCAGATGCAGAGGCCTCAAATCCTTCAATAGCCATCTGGGTACCAGGCTGCGCTAGATAGGGTGTTATCACAGCAACAGTCTCAGCCCATCCGGATGACGCTGTAAACGCGAGCAATGATAAAGCCGTTTTCAATAATGTTTTCATAAATCTTCTCCTGATGTGTTAGACCTTACTGTGTAGCAGTAAATTCTCATGCAAAGCAGTTTGTCAACGAAGTGAGTATAACTGACCGCAAAAGGTTAAGAACATCGAGCTTGTTAGCCCTCACCTAGATGCGTCAATCGCTTTCCAATATTCGCATTTGCCTTAATTGCATCTTTGTAAATCTCAAATACAGATGCATAGATCTCAACCTGTTTGGGATCTGGTATGTTTGGCGCGCTATATTGAGAAAGAGCAGTGCTGGCTTCCTCAAAATTAGAATATATCCCGGTACCAATAGCTGCGAGAGTCACTGCCCCAGAGATACCAGGTTCGCCAGAAGCCAGCCTTTGAAGAGGTTTATTTAACACATCCGCCCTAATCTGGGTCCAAGCTTGCGATCTGAAACCACCACCACCACAAGAAATAATGTCGCTGTCGACATCCGCAGATATCTTTAGAGTTTCTAATGCTTGTCGCGCTGCAAAAGCCACCCCCTCATAAACAGCTCGAGCAAAGTCAGGTAATAGGGTCTGGCGACTGACACCCAAAAAAGCGCCACGCAGGTCAGGGTCCCAGTAAGGAGCACGCTCTCCCTCAAGCTGAGGCAGAAACAAAGGGGTGGCTGCACCGCGCGAATTTTCAGCAACCAGTGCAGACATTTTTTTCATGGTGATCCCGTTAACCTGCGTAAACCACACCTTTGCGTCACCACCATTTTGCGTTGGGGCTGCATGTACTCTGAGGCCATGAGACTCTGGAAACACAATCGCGCCAGGAGTTGGCACAACCTTGGTCGAAGAAATACCTAGGATTTCACTGGTCCCACTCAAGTATATACTTGAGTGCTCCTTAGCGCCACCAGTTCCGACTAATCCTGCCCAAGCGTCCATAGTCCCAGAAACAATAGGGGTTCCCCTAAGCGGCCCTTGCTTTACGTACCCTGCAATATCTGTGATGGCTACCAAAGGAGCCATCCGCTCAGCAGCTCCTGGGACAAGCGCCAGAACCTCTAGGAGGTAATTCAGGTCTTTATCAACAAGACCAATATTTGACAGAGGGTCGGTAGATACTTTTCCTGTGAGTTTCAGTATGCAGTAATCTTTTGGCAGCATTACCCAACGGGTTTTATCCCAAATATCAGGCCTACATTTTGCGACCCAAGCCATCCTTGAAATTACGTGGCTGGCATCAATCGGCATCGGCGCGCCCCACCAAGCTTCTTTTTGCGCCACGGTTATTTGTGCATCAAGAGCCGTAGCCTCACCACTCGCACGACGATCTTTCCAAAGTATGGCAGGGCAAAGTGCGTTTCCGTCAGCATCAACAAAAACGTGTGTATTGACCTGACTGCATAAGCCAATAGCTGCTACTTGATCTAGTCCTAAACTGCTAAGTGCCTTGTCAATCAGCCTAACCCAATCTTCAGGGTTTTGCTCAACAATAGTGTCCCCAGTTCTCTTAGTCTGATAGCTTTCCACAAAGCTTGAATGGACGGTCCCTGATTGATCCAATACCGCTGCTTTTACCGAAGTCGTCCCTACGTCAATTCCGATTAATTTGTCATTTAGCATCAAATTTATCCACTTTAGATTCTAACAACGATATCAGATAAGGTTTTTGGAGCTAGACGTATTTTCAATGGTGTTGTCAGACAAAGTCTAACAGGTCTCAAAGTACCACGATCACACAAATCTATGAAGCGCAGATTTGAAACCACTCAATAAGAGCGGCACTGCGTTTTTGCTTATAAGTCTGTCTGCTTTCTAGATGCCTTTCATGATTGAAGTGGTTGTATATCTGGGCGTGATAACTGGTAAATTTCTGGAGCATTGCACA
>Ga0233432_10004121_pt1 | contig 12993 bp, 12 predicted proteins | sample SI_122_August201_6_FD_179870 | JGI IMG/M metagenome (GOLD analysis project Ga0233432, IMG submission 179870) | Seawater microbial communities from Saanich Inlet, British Columbia, Canada - SI_122_August2016_10_MG | ecosystem: Environmental > Aquatic > Marine > Inlet | place: Canada: British...
AATCTTCCATAAAAGATGCAGACTGGGCTATAGAACGATTATTTTCATCAAATTTTACATAAGTAGTCATTATCTATCTCCAAATATTGTCGCACACGCTGTATAAATTTCTTCAGGATTTGCAGCGCTCTCAGTTGCTGAAGGTGTTCTTGCTTGATGCAATGCATATAACATTCGTAAATCACAAATAATATTAGGGTTACTAAAAGTAGTATGCAAATTATAAAACAAACTGTGCTCCATAAATCTATGAGTCGTCTGATAAGCATGAGCAGTATTTAAAAGTACTAAAATTGTAGTATTTGCAGGAACACTAATAGAATTTGTACCCCAAGAACCAGTTCCACTCCCAGCGGTTTGTAGCTGCGTCCACGTACCTCCTGTAACTGTTGAATATGCAGTACCGCTACTGTTTGTCGGAGTAAAATAGCCTAAAGAAGCAGCATTATAAGTAGTATAAGCAGTATACATAGCAGCTATGTTTATTGTGGTAGCAGACGCAGAAGTGTTACGAATAGGTAATACTCTCCAAGACAATCCTCCGTAACTGGTACTATTCTCATCATACCACCAGTCTCTGCCGACCCACCCTACTCTATTTCCATTTGCATATTGTACCAGTCTTTGTACTTCAAGTCCTGAGTTTCCCACATAAGTACTTTGACTAGTTCCATCGGGGTACCCGTCTCCTAAAAGCATATTAAAACCTTGGGTGCTGTTAGTCGTGTTCGAAAAAAACTGGTCATGACGATAAGTAGTCCAAGGCCCAGTGCTACTCCAATCTCCCGTGCTGTAACTGTTACTTTGAGCGGTACTAGTTACCATAGTACCGTAAACCAGGCCTTCTGCACTTAACAAAGAAGGTACCACTGCGGGGGGCGCTGCCCAGCTAGTACTAGTTCCATCGGTGCTTAAATAATTACCGTTCGAACCGCTAGTAGTAGGAAGAGGAAACGCTCCAAATTGCAGTTGTCCGCTTCCATCAGTAGTTAATGGCTTATTTGCCGTTCCATCTGCCGCAGGCATTGCTAAAGGAGAGAAAGATAAAGTTCCAGTAGTACTTCCTACTATAGGTTGATTGTTTAAAGCAGCATCTGTACTTGGAATAGTAAGCACATCCCCCCCATTTGCTTGTATTTGGTCTACAATAATTTTAGACATTTATATAATTCTCCTATAAATCTTATACCCCATAGGGTACCCTTTATTTGTTGAGTAAAAATTCTGGTTGTATGATGTTCCAATTTTTAAGTACTTATGACTTTCAGTTTGAGACGCTGAAAAATTACTAAAGTAACCCTCCGCTATATACTGCCCATCTGTTCTAGCAGGAGTTTCTTTATACTTAAACCTTAAATAATTATAAGCATTTGAACCTGAAGGCAAAAACTTTGAAAGATGAAAAGTAAACTCAATTTCCCAAGGCACCAGCATTTGACTATAGCTCTGATTGTTGTCAGACCATTTTCCTACATAAGCGGAATTTGACGTTCCTAATTGCCGTCCATTAGTAGAATTAACACTTTGCATAAGACTTGGATCACTATTAGTACCTGTCATTAAAGGACTGTAGAAGCTTCCTTGAATACTATAATTTGCAGCTGTTCCTGCAGAGTCAACTTCTTGATCACTATTACTACTACTCCACCATATCTTCGAGTTTCCAGAATTCTGTGCTGCTGTATACATATTAGCGGGATTTAATAAAAGTAATTTATACTCATAAGTAGCCGGATACTCATCCCTATCAAAAACAAAAGCTTTAAAACCTAAATCCTCTCCGCCCGCATACTCTTTCTCGCTTATAAGCTCCCAATCTCTATCATACTTTAAATTATTTGTAGCAATCAAGGAATTAACAATAGGAGTTGCGCTACTTTCAGTAAGAAAGCCAACAGCAACCCCCGAAGCAGAATTTAAAACATTTTTTCTTGGCATAAATTAAACCTCTACGTACATAACCGTTGCGCCTATTTTAGCATTAGAAGCTGCATTTTCTACATATATACAGTCGCCAGGAGCTAGTATTACTCCTGTTCTCTCAAAGGTTCCTGCTTGCTCTGATTTTTCTAAAAGGCCCGAATCAGGAACAGAGTTTATTCCTGATTCAAACTTATCCCAATTTCCTGTTCCAAAATAATAAGTAGGAGCTGCTCCCGTATTGTCAATCGCTAGCGTAGAGTAGCTAGAAGGATTTGGAACAGCAGGAAATACACTTTCTAAATACTGTGCTGCTGTTTTCCAAGATATTAAATCAGTAGAATAATATAAAGCATCTTGATCGGTAATTGTAACCCACAAATTTTGACCAATTTTTGAAGGCTGTTGTGAAGAATCTGTTCCAAAAGGATAATCGGCTTCTTTACTCAGTATTGCACTTGCAGCAGTAAAGCTATTATAAGCGTCAAAATTTGTGCCGTTCGGGAAAAATGTACTCTTAGGCCCGCTAAAAATTCCTTCTGATTTTGAAGCAATATAGTATTTATCTGCGGTTTTATTATATTTTATCCACTGAAAATCTTCTGGCCCTGCTTGGGTTATTCTAAAACCGCCGTTACTACTATCACTCCGTGTCGTTAAATACCGATTGCCACTACTAACAGCTTCTGTGAAATGAATTGGGCCACTCATGTCATTTGAGTTTGTATTACCATTATTAGCAGGATTAAACCAACAGTAATTTGTGGATGTCCAAGTTCCTCCAGTTACAACAAACACACCTCTTTCGGCTTGTAGCATTTTACAGAAAGGAGTGTCTATATCGTAACTAATAGGATTGTTAGAGCTTATAATATTATATAGAGTTGAATTCGAAGTGCCATTGCCCTCTTGTAAAGTATAATTGCCGTTATTAAGGTAAGGAGCGGCATAAGTCATATAGGAATTGCTGTTTACACCAAGAGTTCCAGCAGTATACCAATCATGACACTGGGGATAATTATTTGAGAAGTAGCCCGGCGCGCCGCTCCAACCAGTAGCAGTGGCGTTGCCTGGGTGAGTATGAGACCCCGCTTCGGACTGAGTATGGGTGCGCCCTTCTATCCACATATTGTTATAATTAGCCCAAAGATCTGATCCATCTAACCACCAATAATTAATGCTACCCCTTACGTACCAATAAGGAAAAGTAGTTACTTTACCATCAAAATAGTCCGAAGGATTTATAAACATCCACGGATCTATGCAAGTATATCGATGAGTCCTTCTCTCATCATTTGAAGAGGCTGGGATAGCTCCAGTTCCTTGCTGATATCTAATAGTATTGGCAGTAGGATCTTGAAAGTAAAAAGAATTACCAGCATCCCCCCAAGTACTTTGATGACTTCCTCCATCTAGAAAACGAGTAACAGAGCCTCCGGGAGTAGAAGAGGCTACCGCTTCATTTAAAGAAACATTATTCGTAGCATGTAATTTTATTGTAATTGGAGGATTTACCGTTTCATCAGTTGAACATAGATTTATTGAACATACTTGAACACTGCTAGAAGTATTTTGATAAATCATCCCCGTTGCTGTTTCTGTTATTAAAGTTGAGCTTCTTCCAGCCATTATAATACTCCTAAGAAAATAAGTTTTCCTGTGCTTTGATACTTATCTGCCTCCGTAACAACGGCTCCAGGAAGCAGTGGATTTTCTACTCCGTGTATCGTATAAGCAGAAGGAACAGTAAGAGTTGCAGTATCTGCTATATAAAAATTATCATAAAAAATGTGATGATTAGCTAAAGTAGTGTCCGCCTCTGCATAGTTACCATCAGTTCCAATTTCTGATACTTCTGCAACGTGCAATGTTGCATTTGATGCCATACCTTGCCAATTTTGTCCTACCGAAAAAGGAGTAGGAACAACTTCATAGTGTTTAAATATATAAGAAGCTATTGACGTATCTGCAATTACATAACTGTCTAACTCAGCACCCCCACCACTTGCAGCAGCAGAATCAATTTGAGTTTGAACATCGTCAGAAACTGAATCGAAAAAGTTTATTACTGAAGCAGCATCTGCTAGGTCTCGAGCTTTTGACATTAGTTACTCCTTAATTTTATATGGTATAATTTTACATGGGTTTACATCTTTAGTCAAGAAATTTTTTTTACAAAGTATCATATTATGCTATTGCTAAGAAAATGTAGTTTCCACCAGAATTGTTAAGCCCATCAAAAGAAGCACCTGATGTTACTGTAAATCCACTCGATAGTGGGTCAATGTAGTCAGTGTTAGTGACTTCAGCGTCTTCAGTATTTAAAGTTCTATACGGGTCGTTACCTGCAACAATACCTCTCGCGCTGTCCCAAACGTACCAATCGCCAGTAGAGTCTGTACGCTTGATAAGAATAAATCTAGCACCTGCCGAGAAGCCACAGTCTACGTTTAAGTCAGCACCTGTGCCTGTGTAGCTGCCTACTTTGCTTACTCCTGCTAGTGTGGCGAAGAGGTAGGCTATGTAGGTGTCGCCAGAACCATTTACACTTGCGTCTGTTCCTAATGTAATTTGCGTTGCTGTTGGCAACGTGCTTTGCCATAAACCAAAGGTAGCTACACCCGCATTTCCATTTAGTGTTAAATAGTCATCTATATCTATACCGCTTGCCCAAACAGCCCATACTCTTGCACTATTTCTTCTTTTAACAATCATTAGTTCTGGCGCAACGCCTAAGTTATGATTAATGGTTGCATTACTACCAGTACCAGTATAAGCCACCACATCCATGAAGCCTGTGGCGCGTTTAAAGTTGTAAGAAACATAGGTACGAGCAGAACTATTATATTGCGTATATGCAGTACCTGTTTTAAATTCAATACCTGTTTGATTATCAAAACCTAAATAATCACTATAAACTGTTTGTTGTGCATCGGTTGTTCTGGTTTCTAAAGGATAAGCACCTGTTAATCTGGACGCTATAAGATTAGAAGAACCCGCTTCACGAACAATGTTTAAGTGAGTGTCAATAGCAAAGTTTGTACCTATGATTCTTGTAGAAGCATTACCTGTATAAGCAATTGGATCAAAAACCTCAGTCCCAGACTCAGGAGTCTTCATTGGTCTGCGGATGGCTATGTAGATGTAGGTGTTGCCTTGTATATTTGGTTCGCCACCTGACCCACTAGAAAATCCAGTGCTTGTTACGTTAAAAGCAGAAGAGTCATTGTCCGCATCACTTGTGTTGGGTCGTAATTCTTTGTCTGCTCCAGTAGCATGGAAACCACGCATCGTGTCTACAAGTAGCCAGTTTTTTCCTCCGCCGCCTGTAGTTACATTTTTAACCAGTAGCCACTGCGGCTCAAAACCAAGATCAACGCTAACTACATAAGGCGCAGTATCCCCGCTACCCGTATAACTCCCGCACTTAATAATATTCTCGCTGCCATCGTCTCCAAAGCCACCTGCGTCTGAGGCGAATAGGTAGGCTACAAAAGTGCCTCCGCTTGCGTTTACTCTATCTGCTCTAACGTAAAAATTGCTGTCTGTAGGAGCTGAAGGAAACACTGTGCCGTCTTCATTTTCAGCCGTTGTATTGTTAAGTCTTAAATAATAATCTGAACTTGTTAATCCATTGTGATAGCAAGACCAATCACTTGCTGAATCAGTTCTTTTAATTATTATAAATCCGGGCGTACTGCCAAGATTGTGTGCAACTGTTTGTCCGGGGGCTGCATCACCTGTTCCAGTATAAGTCACAACATCAAAGAACTTCTCAGCCTTGCGGAATGTCCATGAGGCGAAAGTTTGACTAGGGTTATTAACACCATTAAGGGCGCCAAGTGAAAAGCCGTCACTATTAAATGACGTAAATGATGTTGCGGCAGTAGTCTCGCCACCGGTTGTATTTGAATATAATTGTTTTGTTGCTCCTCTTTCTGTATCAAATAACTGATGGCTATAGCCTATATCTCTAGCTTTAATCCAAGTAAGACCACCTTCGCCAGACAAATCAATACCATTGGTTATGGTATGTGCCGCTCCAGTACCGTCATACAAATAAGTCGAGAAGACATCCTCAGCGTATAGAGACTCACCTGCATTACCCGCAGCAGCTGTTAGAGCTTTAGTTAATTTGCTCATGCGTTACTCCTAAACGTAGCTGCCAGTGTACGCACCGTAGAGTACGGAGGAGACTTTCCAGAGCACCAGTGTGTCTTTCGCAGTCAGCGTAGGAGCGACATTGCCGCCAGAGGTTACCCAAGTCATTGTAGGCCACGTTACTGTGTAACTAGCACCTGCTTCGAGCTGTAGGACGATTGCGTCACCAGAGCTTAACGAGTCTGTGAAGGCTGTGTTAGCTGCGAGAGTCTTGGTCTGTACTGCGCCGTTAGTAGCGTCAAAGGCTGTGCCTGACAGAGCGTATACAGTGTCTCTAACTGTCTTGTTGGTAAGAGTCTGAGTGTTGGTGGACGTTGTGGTGTTAGCGTCATAGGCTTGAACCGTAGAGCCAATATCAGTATCTACAACAACATTAGAGCCTCCATTTTGAAGCGTCCCAGTGAAGTTAGCCGTAGTGTCAGAATAAGAAGCATAGGCGCCAGTATCTACAAGATAACCAAGACTATTCCAGACTGTAGAGCCGTCACCAATCTTAATTTTACTTGTATCAGTTTCCGTACCTAATTCACCTTGAGCAAGTGTAGGATTGGCTGAAGTCCAGTTAGCGGCAGTATCTCGTCTAAGTTGTATTATATCAGCCATTTGCTGAGCCTCCATTTATTGATTGTGCAGAAGTGTAAACGCTGTTTGCGAACCCACCGTCTGAGTTAATAACTTGAACAATTGTAGTATAAGTTGTATGTGCAATTATTTCGACTATATCTCCCACTGCAACTGCAGGAGAAACTACAATGCTTGTTCCATTAGTAGCAGTAAAGTCGGTTCCAACTAGTAGTTTAATACCGTTTAAGTATACGTCAACATAGCCTATCGTATAAGTTGCATTAAAAGTAGTTTGACTAGCGGTGGCAGTATATGTAGTCCTAGTATATACAAATTCTGGCAAAGCCAGTTCATCCCATGCAGCAACACTACCGTTAGTAGTTAAATACTTACCCGCATTTCCAGTCTGAGAAGGTAGTCCATCTATTCCTGTAAGCCCAGAGCCATCTCCAATAAAAGCATTCGCAGTAATAGTAGTACCTAGAATATCTATCTCATCTAAGTAAAAAGCGCAAATAACAATAGATGTTCCTGCAGCAGCTCCTGTAGCTAATACTATAGAAGTTCCATTTGTTGCAGTATAATCACTACTGTCTAGTAAGACACCATTTAAGTATACTTGTAGTTGATTTACTGTGTAGGCAAGAGTAGCGGAATTATTGTCGCTACCAGAAAAAGTAGTTTGAGAGGCCGTTGCAGTATAAGCATACGTATTTACCCCTTTTGTAAGCACAAGATTTTCTACAGCAGCAGAGCCCATTGCAACTATTTGAACAATGTCTCCGCTAGAAGTTCCCGCCGCTAAAACAATAGAAGTTCTATTGGTAGCAGTGTATTCTGTTCCATCTATTAACTTTACGCCATTTAGGTAAACGTCAACAAACCCAGGAGAGTAGCTCAAAGTTCCAGAGTTATCGTCGGAACCCGTAAAAGTAGTCTGTGCAGAAGTAGCAGTATAAATATACTTTGTATATACGCTAGAAGTCGGATCTGCCAGTCCGACTTCTACAATGCTTTGAGTTCCGTTATCTTTCTTGATGTACATTTTGCCATCATAAGTATTGATAGCAACTTCGCCCAGCTCTAATTGACCTGTACTAGGGACGGTGCCCTGCGTAGCAGAACGTTTTAATTTAATCGTCTGTGCCATTTGGCTCTCCTAATATTGCGTATATACGCTGGAGTTTAACTATTTAGAATGTTCCGCCATCTAATTGAGTAACAGAAAGAACGCCTGCAAGGTAGGATAAGCCATCTCCTGCAAGGGAAGATTTAAGTTGTAAGTCGCCAGAGCTAATCTCAATACCTCCAGCACTAGCAACATTTACACTAAACTCACTACCTGTTAAAGTTAGTCCTGAACCTGCAGTATAAGTGCCTGCTCCTGAGAACTGTACAAAAGATACTGCATCTGTGCCTACAGTAGCTACTGGCTCACTTAATACCCAACCTGTATCGGCGTACTGAGTGCCATGAGTAACAAATATGAAGTCACCTCCCGCCATTTCTGTGGGAGTATTAAAATCTTCAGCACGAGTAAGGACAGTAGCTGAAGTAAATACATAAATACCATTGTGAGCAGTAGTTGCTTCGCCAGCAACAACAATGCGATCCCCAGTAGTAATATCTGTGTCGCCATCAATATCTCCGCCAGCAACATTTAGACCTGTAGATAAAGTTAGAGTAGCACCTACTCCAGAACTTCCATTATTATAAGTAACGGTATCCCCAGTTATAGTAGCAAGAGAACTTGCAAGAATAGCATGGGCGGCAGCATGTACATGCAACCCTTCTGCAACTGCATCCACATAACTTTTAGTAGCTGCATCAGAACCATTTACAGGGTCTAGCAGTCCTGTAATACGAGAGCTATTAACAGATACAGAGCCAGAGCCATTAGGATTAAGAGATATGTCTCCATTAGTATCCGTAGATGCAATTTGATTACCATTAAAGTTTAAATTATCAACAGTAAGTTCTGTTACTCCTGCCAAAGAAGTAGAAGTAGCCCCAAGCTCTAGAGTAGTGGAGCCTAAAGTTACAGATGAATTTGCAAGTTTTGCATTTGTAATTGCACCCGTGGCAATAGTAAAATCACCAGTTGCAGAAGTATAAGTAATACCTCCAGAAGCTGTAAAATGAGAACGAATCTCTGCTGCAGAAGGTCCAGTATAAGTAATAACTCCAGTACTAGAGTTATATGCTAAAGAGCCATCTCCCCCTGCGTCAGTAACACTAATAGCTGAACGTGAACGAGTATCTGTATAGTAAAGGTTTGTTGCACCTTCAGATAAATCGTCAGTATCGGCTAATGCAAGTTTTGAATCAAACATTGCTTCGCCGCGTGCAGTCGTCCAATAAAGGTTACTTACCCCTTCGGATACATTATCAGTTGTTTTGTTAGCTAAATCAGTATCAAAGTCAGCCGATTTGTAAGTCGTTACACTAAATTCACCGGTTGTGCTGTTATAGCTTAAATCACCCGCTGCACTAAAGAGCCCTCGAACTTCTGCATCTGTACGCTCTGTAAAAGAGAACTCTCCAGTAGTAGAGTTATAGGATAAATCTCCTGCAGCACTAACTAATCCACGTATTTCTGCGTCTGAAAGACCTGTAAAAGTAACTTCATTATTTGTAACAGTAGTGGTAATATTTGTACCACCAGTAAAAGTAAGAGTTTCCCCTGTAGTAAACGTATCCGAGCTAGTACCATCAGATAAAGTAAAGCTTCCAGAAGGAATAGCTGCCCAAGAAAGTTGTCCACTACCGTTTGTCTTTAGAAAGGAATTTGCTAGACCATCTGCTTGAGGCCAATTTTGTCCGTCAAGGATTAAATCGCCAGTGCCATTTGGAGTAATTGAAATATTACCATTAGTATCTGTAGAAGTAATAGCATTACCGTTTAAAGTAATATTATCAACATTTAAGACATCTAGCTTACTATTAGAATCTACTATAAGAGCGCTACTTGCAGTTACTGTACCCGCAGTATGATCTAGTAAGTCTGTGAAAAACTTACCCCCAATAGCGTCTATGTCCCCGAGACCCCCTCCAGGACGTCCTACAAATAGCTTATTACTATTTGAAGAATACGCTAATTCTCCATTTTGCAAGCTAGAAGGAGCGGCTGTAGTAGTACTTCTTTTAATTTTTAATATTTGAGTCATCTAAAAATTCCATTGGGCTAGAAAGCCCCTGCGTCCACCGTATCGGAATTAGGAGAGTCGTTGCCTATCATTATAGGAACCCACTCTACTACTCCTGGACTTGTTTCTCGGTAGACATAGAGTTGCTCCGTGTCTGGGTTATACCATTGGTCTCCTTGCTCAATATTAGAACCAGTAGGAGTATCTACAGAACGAAAAGACTGATCTGCAAGTTGTTCTATTGCTTCTTGTAAATTATTAGCAGTTATAGTATTATAAGGTGTTACAGTAATATCTGAGGCTACAGCCGTAACCGTAGGAACCGCAGCTGTACTTAAAGTAAGCTCTACAGTACTGCCCCCTATATTTAAGGAAGTTCCAGAAGTAATTTCAAGAGTAATTGCCATTATCGTGTAATTTCTCGGGTTACTGTAGCTTGCCCCTGTATCAATCGAAGTACAAACGCATCACTACCTGTAAATATTTCTAAGTCGTAAAAATATACTCCAGCAGCAATAGCTCCTGTAGTAGCATTTGACATTGACATTCTAATCTTGCCCGCAGAAGCATCGATTACAGAGCAAGTAAAAGTAGAAGTGACATCTGCTGCATCTTTAGTTTTTCTTAGCTGAGCACGAGCAGAATAACCCGAAAGATCTTTTACAACTCCGTCCTCTTTCATAATCATTTCAAGAACGAAATCCGCTCCTTGATCTAGATTAAAATTGTAAGTAGCTGCACTCATTTAAAATTCTCCATGGTGAAATTATAGCAAAGCAAACATTTTAAGTCAAGAAATATTTTTGGTTAGGTATTTGGTTATACTACTTCGTACCTAACCAATCCAATTTCGTTTTCCCTTTTCAAAAGTTCAATTTCGTGCATAGCTTTTAATTGCTCTAAAAATTCTGTTCCACCATTTGCCTCTATAACCCAGTTTGCCAATGTATCTGCGGACACTTGATCTACAGGAATAAAAGTATCCTGAGAAAGTGCAGTTACATCTAATACTGCTTCAACTAATCCCTGCGTTGAGACCCCGTTGCGAGAAAAGTTAATTTTTAATAATGCTTTTCCTACTACATTTGTAAACGTTTCTCTCTCAGGATAAACGAATAAGTCTAGTATTTCATAAGTTGTTTCTATCATGTTGCTGTTGCTCCATAAAAATTGCTAAGTGATATTTGCCCACTTGTGGGAACACTTGTATTGATATTAACTACTGTTGATGTAGTTTGCTCTCTTCTTATTGACCATATATAGTAATTAGCGCCTGCAAAAGGTATATTTGTAAAAGTAGCTGTAGTACTTCTATAATATGTCCAACCTCCTGTAGTATAGCTAGAAGGACTGCCCAAAGATGAGCCAGAAAATTCTACTACTTGAGTATCACTATTCCAAAAAATTCTAACCGTATATGGAGAGGTCTGTCTCTGAGCCCAACCGTTCAAAGGGCTAGAAAGACTTGCTGCTCCAAAATTTGAGGAACTCGGCCCTGGCTGATAAGTAGTGACAAAAGTAGTTCGAGTAGAAGGTACAAGACCCCCTCCTCGATAGTACTCACTTATACTTATTGGATTTGATCCTCCGAACTCATTTTGAAGATTAAGAAGGCTTATCGCCCCACTAGTTTGAAGAGCCATTTTTTAGCTCCTCTACTTCTGCTTTTAATTCTTTAATTGCTTCTACTAACAAGCCTACAAGATTACCGTAAGCTAGTGTCATTGTTCCGTTGTTTTCCCCTACTGCTTCTGGAAGTACCTTTTCGACGTCTTGAGCTATAAGACCTGTTTGTCTTTCCCCTGTATCTTTTCTATCAAAAGTATACCCCGTCAAAGCCTGCACTTTTGCGAGTGCATTAGGTATTGCTTGTAAGTTTTCCTTGAGCTTCGCATCTGAATAGGCTGTGATATTGCTACCAGCCGTAACACTTCCACCAACGATCCAGTTTCCATCAATAAATCCTGTGCCATCTGATTGCAACGTCATGCCTGACGAGCCATAGCCGCCGCCAATATAAGTAGTACCTCCAAACTGTGCAATACCCGTAGTAGAAATACTGGAACCAGAGATACTCGAAGTAACACTTAGCGTGCTGCCAAAATTAACTGCCCCTCTTGTATACATTGCGCCGTTGGCTTTTACCCAAAAATCTTCTGCACCAAATGATCCGCCACCCCCTGCTCGTATAAGATAACTTTGATAAGGAAAGCTTGTAGTATTATACTGACAAATATCTAACCACATATCTGAATTACTATAGTTGAATAAGTTGCCTCCATCCATTGCAAAAGTTGCAGCCGCACCTGATCTAGCCCCAACAAATATTCCTCTACTATCATAGTCCCCACTATTGCTCAATGCGGTTAAACCAATTTTATTACCGCTTGTTGCACTAGAGTAAAATATTCCTGCGGTATCATAACTAGTAATGCCTAAGAAATTTAGGTTTGATGCCCCTACTGCAAAATAAAAAGGATCAGCTGTTGCGCCTTGAGTAAACGTATTACTAATTTTTTCTGCAACGATACTATTAGCAGTAATCTTGCCCCCATCTATAGTAGTAACATTGCTATTAATATCTGTAGCAGCTTCTCCAGAGCCTAGTTTTGTAGTAGGGTCAAAACTACTAGACCCATCAGTCAAAGTTCCAGAACTAAAAGTAACAAGACCTGCAAAGTTATGCCCAAGAGTAGGAGAGCCAAATACTAAGGTTCCACTCTGACTTAAAGAGCCAACTTCTATAGTACTTGTAGAGGTCGACTGTACCACTCTATACCTACAATAGTAGTATTCTGAGTTAGATCCTGGAGTCATCTGTGGAGGACTCTGTTGCCACCCACTAAGCATACCCACAATACTTCCGTTTGACCAATAGTAGTATACACTTCCATCGTCGGGGCTATTAGGAGCTGTACTAACTGCGGTATTATAGTAAACATATCCTTCTGCTGTTCTTAAGCCGTCATCTCCATTTGTTCCATTTGTTCCATTTGTTCCATTTGTTCCATTTGTTCCAGTTGCTCCAGTTGCTCCAGTTGCTCCAGTTGCTCCAGTATCCCCTACAAACTTAATATATGTTAATCCCGCCGGAACTGAAGTAGGAGCTGTGCCTACCCACTCATAAAAATTAACAAATTCTTGATTAGAATAGGTAAATGTAGCATTAGCACCCGCAGCACTAGTAGCATATATAGGTATT
>Ga0233432_10004122_pt1 | contig 12993 bp, 7 predicted proteins | sample SI_122_August201_6_FD_179870 | JGI IMG/M metagenome (GOLD analysis project Ga0233432, IMG submission 179870) | Seawater microbial communities from Saanich Inlet, British Columbia, Canada - SI_122_August2016_10_MG | ecosystem: Environmental > Aquatic > Marine > Inlet | place: Canada: British...
CTCGGCCGCTACAGCAATGGAAACTTCGTACTGACGCGCGCGGAAGCGGAAATTCGCCCAAGCAAAGGCAAGCCCGTGCCGGTCAAGCTGACCCGTCGCGTGGCGGACTATTCCCAGAAGGGGTGGGACATCAGCTTCGTCAACAACGGGAACCGCAAAAATGGTTGGGCTGTGAATGGCCCGACCCGGCGCAAGCCGATCAAGGCCATGTTCCTTGCGGATTCTCCGATCAAGGTATCGAAGGATGGTAGACTCGTGGTCCGATTCTTTCACGAAACTCTCAACCAGCACAACATGGGACGCTTCCGTCTCTCCCTGACTGCGGACAAGGGGGCTTCCTTGGACGGCAAGCCCGGGCTTGCACCGGAAATATCCTCTCTCCTAGCCAAGGCCGACGACGCTCTGAAGCCGGCTGAAAAAGCCAAACTGGAAAAGCATTTCACATCGACCGCGCCTAGCCCCGCGACCCAAGCCAAGTCGAAGGTGGAGCAAGCCAAGAAGGCTTTGGAAAACTTCAAGAATTCCCTCCCGAGCACTATGGTGATGAAGGAAAAGGCCACGCCCAAGGATGCCTTTATCCTTAACCGGGGAGAATACGATCAACCAACCGAGAAGGTGGGCCGAAACCTGCCCGCGGTCTTGCCTCCTTTGCCGGAGGGCGAGCCGGTCAACCGCTTAGGTTTGGCCCGCTGGCTGGTATCGGGTGAGCATCCTTTGACTGCCCGGGTTTGGGTCAACCGGACCTGGGAACGTCTGTTTGGTTTCGGGATCGTGAAGACCTCGGAGAATTTCGGTTCGCAGGCGGAGTGGCCCATGCATCCCGAGTTGCTCGATTGGTTGGCGGTGGAGTTCGCCAAGCCGACCGTTTTGCCGAAGGTGGCGGGCAAGCCGTCCAAGCCTTGGGACATGAAGGGGATGATCAAGTTCCTCATGATGAGCCGGGCCTATCGCCAGAGCTCGAGTGCTCCGGAGGAATTGTACCGCAAGGATCCCGAAAACCGCCTGCTTGCCCGGGGTCCGCGTTTCCGCCTGACGGGAGAATTGGTCCGCGACCAGGCTTTGGCGGCGAGTGGTTTGCTGGTACCCAAGATCGGAGGGCCGAGCACACGTCCTTATATGCCGGCGGGTGTGTGGTCGGAAACCAACCGGTATGGAAACCTGAAGAATTACAAGGCGGATACAGGCGAGGGTTTGTACCGTCGGAGCATGTATACGATCTGGAAGCGCACCGCCGCCCCGCCTTCCATGCTTTTGTTCGATGCTCCGAACCGGGAGATCTGCATGCCCAAGCGGTCTCGTACCAATACCCCTTTGCAAGCTTTGGCTTTGATGAACGAGGTGACTTACGTGGAGGCCGCCCGGGCTCTTGCTCAACGAATGATGAAGGAGGGAGGAGATTCGGTGGAGTCGAGGATTGTTACGGGTTTTCGTCTGGTCACCGCCCGAACGCCTGACGAGGCCACTTTGAATATTCTCAAAGAGGGTTTCGAGGGAAGGATCAAGGAATTCGAAAAAGACCCCGAGTCCGCCAAAGCCCTCATTATGGAGGGCACTTCCAAGCCCGATCCTTCGCTCCCCGCTCCCGAACTGGCCGCCTACTCGGCCACCGCAAGCATACTCCTCAACCTCGACCGCGTGATCACCAAGGACTGAACTTTTACGACGATGAACGATTTCAACAACCTTCTCCTTTCCAAGACCGACCTGAGCGCCACGCAGGATTTCCTCAACCGGCGTGTCTTTTTACGCAATGGGGCAGCGGCCTTGAGCGCCACCGCTCTGGCCGGGTTACTACCCAAACAGGCCCAGGCCGGACCGGGGGATACCTTCCCAAATTTTCCCGCCAAGGCCAAGCGGGTGATCTATCTCTTCCAGTCGGGGGCTCCTTCCCAGATGGACTTGTTCGATCCCAAGCCGGGTATGAAGGAACATCATGGAAAGGATTTGCCCGACAGTATACGAAAGGGCCAGCGTCTGACCACCATGACTTCGGGTCAGAAGAATTTCCCCATCGCTCCCAGTATTTTCAAGTTCGCCCGGCAGGGAAAGTCCGGACATTGGATGAGCGAGGTTCTCCCTCATCTTTCCAAGGAGGCGGACGAGTTGTGCTTCATCAAGTCGATGCATACCGAGGCGATCAACCATGACCCGGCCATTACCTTTTGCCAAACCGGGCACCAGTTGGCCGGTCGGCCAAGTTTGGGGTCCTGGCTGAGTTACGGTCTTGGCACCGAGAACAAGGATTTACCCGCATATGTGGTGATGACTTCTTGGGGCACGGGCCGGCCCAACGACCAACCTTTGTACGACCGTTTATGGGGAGCCGGCTTTCTGCCCACTCAGCATCAGGGGGTGAAGTTTAGGAACTCGGGCGATCCGGTCCTTTACCTTTCCGATCCGAAGGGGATCAACCGAAAGATGAGAAGGAACATGCTCGACGAGATCGCCAAGTTGAACCGCAAGGATCGGCAAGTGGTGGGCGATCCCGAGATCGATGCCCGTATTTCCCAGTACGAGATGGCTTTCCGCATGCAGTCGAGCGTGCCCGACCTAACCGACGTCTCCAAGGAACCCAAGCATATTTTAGACAGCTATGGCCCGGACGTCTTGAAGCCCGGAACTTATGCCGCGAATTGTTTGCTCGCCCGCCGTATGGCGGAGCGCGACGTGCGGTGTATCCAACTCTTCCACATGGGGTGGGATCACCACGGGGGATTGCCCAATGCGGTCAAGGGACAATGCCGGGACGTCGACCAACCGACCGCTGCCTTGATTGCCGATCTTCGCCAACGCGGACTTTTGGAGGATACCCTGATCGTATGGGGCGGGGAGTTCGGCCGAACGATTTATTCGCAGGGCAAGTTGACGGCGACTAATTACGGCCGGGACCATCACCCCCGTTGCTTCTCGGTCTTTTTGGCGGGGGCCGGAATCAAGAAGGGTTATTCCCTAGGGGCCACCGACGACTACTGCTACAACATCACGGAGGATCCCGTGCACGTGCACGACTTGAACGCTACCATCATGCACTTGTTGGGCGTCGATCACAAGAAACTCACTTACCGTTTCCAGGGGCGCGACTACCGTTTGACCGACATCCACGGGCATTTGATCAAAAAGATCATGGCCTGAGGTGTGTTTTCTCTCTTGGGGCTTACCGCGGAAGGTGATCAATCCGATTCTTGCCTAGGGCTGGTTTGGCTTATGCCCTTGTTCTGCTTCCATCGATTGCCCGAAGGGCTTCTTCCGCACCCATGGGAAGAGAAATAGCTCCTTGAGGAACTTGGGAGTCTCTTGGGTTGATCCGGAGGAAAGTACCTCCGGATGATTTCCACGCCTGTTCGCAGGTCATGCGGACGGTAGGGATACTTGACCCCGCTCCGAGCTCTATGATGCATAGGTCGGGATTTTCGTTTTCCATCAACCATTTGTTCAGTCCCCTGTTTTGTAGATTTGTGCGGGTCGGATCCCATTCCCAATCCGAAAACATGAGGATGTTGGGTCGGGCCAAGCCTCCGCAACAAGGGCAGGTAGGCAAAGGATCCTTGGCTCGGAGAGTTTCTTCATCGATTTCAACGCGCAGGCTCGGTTCGACCGCCCAAATCGGCTGTCCGCATTGATCGACACATTGCAGATGCATGAGGGAACCGTGGCATTCGTTCACTTCATGTCCCGGAAAGCCGGATTGTTGAAAATGCCCATCGACGTTGGAGGTAAAGACAAAGGCCGCAAGGTTTTGTTCCCTGATCCACTTCAGGAGAAGAGAAAACCCGAAGTGCGGTTCGGCTTGGCGATAAAGGCTCAGCCGGTGTCCGTAGAAGCCCCAAGCTAGTTCGGGTGATTCCCGGAACCAGCGTGGGTTGGCCATTTCTTCGAAGCGTATTCCGAGCTTGGCCAAAGGAGGGTAGGCTTCCCAAAAGCCGGAAGTTCCACGAAAGTCCGGCAAACCGGAATCCACCCCCATGCCGGCACCCGCTCCGATCATAAGGGATTTTGCTCCGGAAAGTACATCGGAAAAGGACTGGATGTCTAATTTTTGTTTCTCTTTCATTTCCAAAATAATGAAATAGTTAGCTTTTATCTTTGAATAGAGACATCCATGGTTGTTAGTTTGCAAGAGGCTTTTACAAACTGATTTTGAAACACAATTTAGATAGCGTTGTCACGACTATCCTGTTTTCCCTTTTGGGGTTATCGGGTTGTGTTACCGTACCCAAGGGGGTTCCGGCCTCGGCTTCGACTATAGATTTAAATGAAAGTAGGAGCTCATTGGGTTTGCCGAAAAACGAGGATGTGGTTGCCAATCCGGTTACACCGCTCCTTCAAAGGTCGGGTGGTTTGGCCCTTTCCCCGGAAGGCGTGCTTTACTTTGCAAATCATAAGAAATTGGGAACGATCGGAAAATACGAATTGGGCAAAACCAAGGAACCAGAAACTTTCATCGATCTTTCAGAGTGGATTTCAGCTTCGGGAGACCGCGATCTGCGGGTCGAGGGTTTGCGTCTTGATAAGAACAACCGGTTGCTTGTTGCGGAGGCAGGAACGGGCAAGTTGTTGAGGATTTCTCCCGATGCTCGGAAACTTGAAATACTCGCCGACTCTTACGATGGATACCGTTTTGCAACGGTCAAGGATCTGGCCATCGGACCGAATGGTGATTTGTACGCTAGTTCACCTTATTCAGGAACGGTCTACCGTATCCGGCCCGACACCGGTTACGTTGGAATACTCAACGAGGATCTTGTCCGAGTTGAGGGACTGGCCATAAGCCCAGACGGGAAAAGGTTGGTTGCGGCCGAACCGGATGCCTCGCGGATCGTCGTATTTGACATTCCCGAAGAGTTGGAACCCGTTACCTCATGGACTTTGGTTGATTTTTCACCTTCCGGGGTCGAGCCAAAGGGGGTCGTCTTTGATGAAGATGGCAGGTTATTCGTGGCCTTGGGTAATCGCGAAGAGATTCGCGTATTCGATCTGGGCAAAGGGGAAGAACTGGTCGTGTACAATGCGGGAGGGGTTGCCGAGAGCATTACCTACCGAGACGGATCGCTTTTTATTTCAGGTGGTGACCGCATCCGCAGGATGCGCTTGCGTGCGAAATAAGCGGACCGTCATTCCTGGGTCGGCACTACCTTTATCACTCCACCCATCAGTCGGGCGAGCTTCTGAAAAGCCTAATCTTTTTCATCCTTGCAAGGTAGTGGGGAAGGTTTTTCACAAGCTTTTTTCTTTGGTGATAACTTCTCTTTGACTTAGAGGGCGTAGCCTTCAAATTGAATGGAGGTTTTAACCTTTTAAACGTTATGGATGAGGATTTTCTTCACTTATTTGAGGAGTCGCCAGCTTTGCGGCTCATGCGGGGTCGGCTAGGGTCATTTGTCGTGGGCTTCTTTTTGAAGACCTTCAAGCACTGGGGTGTGGTCGAGGCTTCCGAGGAGGAACTTGCAGCTACCCTTTCCGAGCATATTGAACAGATGAGGGAGCTTGAGGATTTTGATGCCCCCAAGCGACTGCCTCAGGAGTATCTCGACGAATGGTGCGACGAAGACCATCGTTACCTGACCAAGGTGTACAGCGAAGAGCATGAGGAATATGTCTTCCGGTTGACGAGGCATTCCGAAAAAGCAATTAGCTGGCTACAGGATCTTTTGGCTATGCAGCAGCGCGGTTATGCGACGACCGAATCGCGTTTCAACCGGATTATGCTGGAGATGCAAAGCCTAGCCCAAGGCGTCAACGCCGACCCTGAAGCCCGCATTAGGGAATTGGTTCGTAAGCGGGAGGATCTCGATGAGGAGATCAGGAGGATTCAGGAAACCGGAGAGGCTCCGATCTTTGGTGAGGATGTTATTCGTGATCAAGTGTACGACCTGTCCGATTTGGTGGAGCATTTCCTTTCGGATTTTCGGGCCATCGAAGAGTTTTTCAAGGATCATGCCCGGGAAATTTCAACCCTATATGCGCAGGGGGAGGCATCCAAGGGAGATATAGTGGAGCATGTTCTCGATTCGGATGATGAGCTCAGAGCCTGTGACCAAGGAAAAAGCTATTTCGGCTTTCGTAATATGATGACCAATCCTTCCCTTGCCCGGAAGCTTAGAAACCTGGCCGAGCAAACCTCCCAAATTGCCCGCAAGCGCGGACTGGATCCGAATAAAACCTTTTCTGATCTGGGGGATCGCCTTTTCGGGGAAGCTGGGGCTGCTCACGGGGCTTACGGAAGGATCAGCCGTAAATTGAGGCAGGTGGTTGGCGAGCATGCCGGAGGGGGCGGACGCCATGTCCGGGATACCTTGTCAAGAATTCGTCGTCAGGCGTTCCGTTTGCGCGATCAGCCGCCCGAAGACTGGGTATTTGAAATAGAAATCAGACCGCAATTCTTTGGCCTTATGGAGGCGGAGTTTTGGGAACCGAAGGCAGTCGAGCCTTTTGCGGCGATTAAAAAAGCTGCTTCCGAGAATTCCGATTGGATGAACGAAATCCTTCATTCCGTCGGGGAACCCCTTGATTTGAGCAAGTTCAGGGATCGCGTGGACGAGGTCCTCGTCAAACAAGAAACAGCTAGCCTTTCGGAGATGGTTGAGATGTATCCCTTGGAACGCGGGATCGTGGACGTCGTTTGTTACCGGGTGATCGCTGGCGAGGAAAGTTGCCACGAGATTATCCGGGACGAGGTGGTACACATTGACTTGAACCGTCCCGCTCAACCCCGATATGTCGAGGTCGAACAACTTATTTTTCAACGACACAGCCTATGAATCCTGCAATTACACACAGACACGTTATCGTACGACTTCTCAACGGACCCATTTATCAAGAAGACCTTGATTTGTGGGGCCGGCTTGGTGCCGAATGGGACAAGATCAAAAATCATTTCATCGAGATGGGTATGGAAGTCGCCCGGGACGACAACGCTGGGTACGCATTTATCCGCCAATGTGAGGAAGAAGAGGAGGGGGCTGAAAACTGGGATGATTCGGCAAGTGCTCCTTTGCCACGAGTCCTACGGCGCACCCGGTTGAGTTATCACCAGACTATTTTTATGGTTCTTCTGCGCGAGGAGTTGATGCGTTTCGAGCAAAGTCAGGAAGAAGGAGATCACTTATACAGGTCGGCCCTTGATTTGCGCGAGATCATGGTTTCCTATTACCCCGAATTACATGACGAAAAAAAGGTACACCGTCAAATCTCCGCACTCATTACCAAGTTCGAAGAGTGGGGGATTTTAAAGAAGGTACGTGACCGGGACGAGGGGCTCTATCGGGTAGAGCGGATAATCAAAGCGAAGTTACCACCTGAAAAACTGGCCGAAGTGCGTGACCAAATCAAGAGGCGCTTGCCTGAAATCGATGACGAAACGGAGGAAGAAGATGCTTGAATCTCAACTTGAACTAGAATTTTCACCGGATAAGTCCACAGCAGGCTATCGCCTGCACGAGTTATCGGTCCTTAATTGGGGTACTTTCCATAAACAGGCCTATTCAATGCGTCCAGATGGTCGGACTTCCATGATCACCGGGAGGAATGGCTCTGGTAAGTCTACAATCGTTGATGCTCTACTTACGCTTTTGGTCCCCAACAGGGTGCGTAATTATAATGTAGCGTCCAGCCAGGCGGGTAGCCGCGAGAGAAACGAACGGGATTATGTTCTGGGGGCTTATTCGGAAATTCATGACGCAACCACCGGACAGGGACGCAAGGAAACACTTCGTCAACCAGGGGAATCCTACACGGTCCTGCTTGCTTGGTTTTATAATGAGGCTTACAAGACGGATGTTTCCGTTGCACAGGTTTTGTGGTGCCTGCCAAGTGGAAAAGTCGAGAAGATTTACCTGGTTGAAAAGCGAAAACTTTCCATCGAGGAAGACTTCAATGAGTTGGGTGATGTCGATAATATCCGCCGGATCATTAAGGAGAGAGGACTGACGACTTTTGATTCTTTTACTGCCTACCATAAGAAGTTTGAGTCCATGCTTTTTATGGATACGGATCTCGGGAATCGTTCCCCGATGTCCATTTTCAATCAGGCCGTCTGCATCAAGGATGTAAAGGACCTGACCCAGTTTATTCGAGAGCACATGCTGGACGATGGTGGCTCAAAGGAGAAACTTTTAGCTTTGCAGGAAAGATTTGATGATTTACGCAGTACTCACCGGCGAATCGAAACGGCGGCTTATCAACTCGAGCAACTTGATGAGATCAAGGAAACTCATTCTTCTTTTGTAGCGGGTGTAGAAAAGAGGAATCACGCGGAGGATTTGCACCGGGCCACCGAGCCTTTCTTCGCCCAATCCGAGTTGGATCAGAGGATTGAATGGGTAGACGAGCTGAAGCATCAGGAGGAGGCCGAAAGAGCCCGCCTCAAAACCGCTAGGCTTGAAGTCGATCGTTTGAGGGAAAAACTTAATCACTTGGAGCGGGCCTTGTCAGATAGCGACGAAAATAGAAGACTTGAGCAAGTCGGTGCCGAAATGGACCGCTTACGGGACAAAAAAGAGGTCGTTACGAAACGTGCCGCTACTTTCGAACGTCATTTATCATCTTGGGAAAAAGGAACAAACATTCAAGAAGAGGAAGATTTTCTTACGCTGCGCCGCGAACTTGATACGCAACTTCCCCGTCTCGAGGCAAAGGTTTCTGAATTGGATGAAAAAATCCCGGAGATTTCCTATCTTCTTCGTAAAGCGAACGAGCGCGTTGAGGCACTGGAAGATGAACGAAGCTATTTGTTGGAAGCCAACTCCAATGTTCCTCATGAAATCGCTCGGCTGAGGAATGCATTGGCGGTTCACTTGGACCGTGATGTGGCCGAACTGCCTTTCATTGCAGAGTTAACACAGGTCGTTCCCGATGAAGACAAATGGACGGGGCCAATCGAGCGACTGCTTCGTCCTTTTTCACTAACCGTTGTGCTTCCACCTAAATTAGCCAAGGATGCGGAATCTTACCTCGAGGAAAACCAATTGGGTGAACGGCTTGCTTTCGTTTGTCCACACCCCGATCCGAAGGAACCGAAATTACACGACGATTCCTTAGTGGCCAAATTATCCATCCGTACAGAGATGGAAGAAGTCAGGCAAGTTTGGTTGCGGTCTGCTTTGGCTGAGCGGTTTCCGCACCTTTGCAAAGAAAAGCGTGATGCTTCTTTCACGAAGGCCAAATTTGCTTTGACCTTGGATGGCTTAGTCAAGTCCGATAGCGTTTTACGGGAGAAAGACGACACCTTCTTTGTAGAGGATGCAGGCAATTGGGTCATGGGTTGGGACGTGGGCCTTAAGCAGAAAAGCTTAGATGATTCCCTTACCAAATGGAGAAAAGAAGTCGATCAGTCAGGTCGGGCAATGAGGGAGGCGGAATCGGAAAGACAGACCATGCGGTCGAAGTTACGTGCTGGTGCCCAATTACAGGCCTGTGCCAATGAGTTTTCAGATATCGATCGATTGGGCCTGGCCACCCGAATTGCTGACTTGGAGGAGGAAGAACGTGTAATTGTGGGTGGCTCGAACATATTGAAGAAGTTGAAAGACGATCGTGACAGTGCAGATGAGAAACTTGAAACGGCTCAAGGTACGAGAGACGAAGTCCTTCAGCGAATCGGGGGCGTTGAGGCGAGAGCGGAAAGAAATGAATCTCGAATCAGTTCCTTGAAAGCTCTTCTTCAGAGGACGAAGCAGGAATTTATGCCTGCGGTGGAAGATGGAAAAGAGCTGTCTGAAGAGGAAATGGAGGAGGCTGAGGAGAGACTTCAAGCGCTTTTTGCCGACATCGAGAAGGAGTTTGGCCTACCCCCGGAGGAACCTGATGCTATTGAGGAATCGGCCCGTAATGCGACCCACAAGCTTGAAGCGAAAATTCAAAAGCTTGAATCTGGACTTGATAAGTTCCGTGACAAGAATGTTGCGGCCATGCAGCGCTTTATTGCGGATGCCCGAAACCAAGCTTTTCGCGACGAGTTGACGCTTGATCTCGAAGACGGATACAACGATGCGACCTACGCCTCTTTTGAGGAAATCCGCCGTCAAATTGAGGAGGAAGACTTAGCCAAGAATCGGGAGCGTTTCGAGGAACTCTTGCGCGTTCAGGTGCCCGAGGAAGTTTCCGGATTCAGCGAGGCTCTCGAATCTCACCGGGATCGCATTCGCAAACGTATCAACGAGTTGAACGAGCATCTCTCCCGCGTTACCTTCGACCGTAAGGAGGAGACCTACATTCAACTGAAGTTTGAGGATGCTGGAGACGACGGGGTGCGCCGTTTCAAGAAATTGCGCAGGCATGCCTTGGAGGGAGACTTGGAAGCGGATGACGAGGATGAACGTAGACGTGAGCGTTATCATAGAGTGGAACAATTCCTTGCGGAACTCGAACAGGACATAAACTGGACAGAACGGGTGATCGATGTCCGAAATTGGTTCCGGTTCAGAGCTGATGAGTTTTATAAGGACGAAGAGACCTTGCGCCAAAGTTACAGCGGGGCGGCGGGTAAATCGGGTGGAGAGAAAAACCGTCTAGCTTCTACGATCCTCGCTACCGCAATCGCTTACCAGTATGGTATAGATGTGGGTGGTAAGCAGACTGAAACCTTTAGGTTGGTTGCTGTGGATGAGATGTTCAGTAAGACTGATGATGAGTTTTCCCAATTCCTGCTCGATTTGTTCAAGGAGTTTCATCTGCAGTTGTTAATTGTTCAGCCCTTGGACGCGAAGATTCATGTCGTACAAAAATATGTCGAGAGGTACCATATCGTTGAAAGACGAGATGGCGTTTCCTTCGTAGGGGACTTGAGCGTTAGCGAATATATTGGCGAACAAGTCGCAGAGCAGGAGAAAGATTCAGCCATAGAGACAGGTGAGGCGGTCGACTCCGAATAGGCCTTTGGCTCACCTCTCATTTGATTTAATTCTTTCACACATTGCCTCTCGTCTTGACGAGATAAAACCTTCTGCTACCTATCATCTATCATGAGTTCTTATATTCCTGATTCCAGTCGCTACGATGGACGAATGCCTTACCGCAAATGTGGTCGGTGGGGTTTGAAATTACCTGCTATTACCTTGGGTTGTTGGCATAATTTCGGTGGCGATTCTCCGACTGTAAACCAACGGGAGATGATTTATTCAGCCTTTGATGCGGGTATTACTCACTTTGACCTAGCTAATAATTATGGCTCTCCTTACGGTTCCGCGGAGGAAAATGTAGGCACTATTCTCAAGAATCTTCCGCGTGACGAAATTCTGATTACAAGCAAAGCCGGTTACGATATGTGGCCTGGGCCCTATGGAGAATGGGGTTCGAGGAAATATCTTATGGCTAGCCTGGATCAATCACTCAAACGGATGAAAGTGGATTATTTCGACCTATTTTATTCTCATCGCTTTGATCCCGACACGCCGTTGGACGAAACGATGGGAGCCTTGGATTCAGCAGTGAGTCATGGGAAAGCTCTTTATACAGGTATTAGCAGTTACTCCGAGTCCTTGACTCGCAAAGCCTATGGAGTAACGAAGGAAAACGGTTTTGCCCCCTTGGCCATTCATCAACCGAATTATTCCATGCTAAATCGATGGGTTGAGGACGGACTGACCGATACATGTGAGGAGCTTGGGCTTGGCATTATCGCTTTTTGTCCCCTTTTTCAGGGTCTCTTGACGGACAAGTATTTGGATGGTATTCCCGACGGCTCAAGGGCAAGTCTTGATAAATCGCCCTTGCGTAAGAACGAAGTGAGTGAACAAAATATTCGAGTTATCCGAGAGTTGAACGATCATGCTCTTGAGAGAGGGCAGACCTTGGCCCAAATGGCCTTGTCCTGGGTCTTGCGTGATAAGCGAGTGACAAGTGCCCTCATTGGAGCAAGTTCAGCTTCTCAGATCCGCGAGAACATAAAATCTGTCGAGCAGACAGACTTTACCGCAGACGAACTTCAGAAGCTCGATCGCATTCTAGAGAAGATTAATTTGCCCAAGTCACTTTGGTCGACGCAATAGGGTCGGGCAGGGCTGATAGTCACCCTCTCCGTCGTAAGCTCTCCAGAACTCCCTTTAGTTATCCTTTAGGGTAAAAGTCCTTCGATCAAATTGGTCGAGTAATTGAGGTAACGAGCCTCACCGTTTTTATTGGGCAGGAGGTAAATCCAATTTCCAATATTAGACTGGTACATAAACGGATATACTTGCTTGTTAAACCAGATCCAAGCCCTGGTCTCGGACCATGCCCAAATGCCATTAAAGTTGTCGGAAGCAGGATACAACCATCCATGTGTAAAATGGTATATCCAACCATTATTGAAAGCCTTGTAACGGCCGAACCAAGGATTTCGTATCCATCCACCACCTTCCTGAATCGAATCGACAGCGAGAATCGAAAGGGCTTCCTGATAGGATGTTTGGTTTTGTGCGTTCAGGTTGTTAGCTTCAATCTTACGAATATTTCCAAAATTTATTTGTCCTCGGCTTTCTGCGTAGGCTTTGAAATAGAGAACTTGGTTGGAAGTCGGTACAAAGTTAGTGCTGAAAGACCCGGAAGGGTTCTTTTCGGCGGAAATCTTTTGGATTAAAGGATCATTCGGGGAAATCTGCATGCTTGATGAAACCAAAAATCCAACTTCGATTGGGTGCATATTGGAAGTGCTTAGATCAAGTAATTCACCAGTAAGAAGGATTGAGGAGTTAAGAACTTGATGACCAAGCGTCTTGACTTGGCTGATTTCATTAGCCGAGGGAATTGGGTCGTAGCCATCCCCAGGCGTTTGGTAGTCTGTTCCGGGAGTCTGGTACCCGTGACTCGGCGTTTGGTAGGCTGTGCCGGTGCCGGGAGTCTGGTAACCGTGACTCGGCGTTTGGTAGCCTGTTCCGGGAGTCTGGTAACCGTTGCTTGGTGTTTGGTATCCGTTATTGGGAGTCTGATAACCGCTAACGCTTGACTGGTAGTTGACCGACAGGGTCTGAACGATGGGCGGGTTGTGCAGGTTGCCTGCTTGGTCGAGCAGTGCGACTT
>Ga0233432_10004123_pt1 | contig 12992 bp, 8 predicted proteins | sample SI_122_August201_6_FD_179870 | JGI IMG/M metagenome (GOLD analysis project Ga0233432, IMG submission 179870) | Seawater microbial communities from Saanich Inlet, British Columbia, Canada - SI_122_August2016_10_MG | ecosystem: Environmental > Aquatic > Marine > Inlet | place: Canada: British...
ATAGTTCTCTGTTATCATCTTAACCTCAATAAACTCAAAGTCCAAATCACCGTTTAAATTCCCCAATTCTACAAAAGACGATTCGCTACTTTCAGAAATAGTATCCTGACCAAGAAAGCCCCAAGCAGCAGTAAGAGCAATTCCTTCGATTGAAATACTACTAGAAATATCATCATTTACAGAAACGGTCACCAACTCATCTGATGAATCTATTTTTGCAAAAGACTCTACATAAATGGTATTATATTCGTTTCCGTCTTTGCCTGTTAAATCAAACTCATAACCAGACAAAGAAATTACCTCATCAATAGAGCCTCCTGCTGGAACTTCTCTTAAAATGTAAAGCTCTTGACCATTAAGAGTAGCACTTGGAATACGGTATTCGAAAGTGAGAGCCGTGTTTAAGTCGCTCTCTATATTCATCACAATGTCACCCTCACTCATCAAAACTCTATCAAGTTGTGCGTCACCAGCATCAAAAGTAAAAGTAGTATCATCATCCACTAATACCTGAAAAGGGGTATTTATTAAAGCCTGTTGCATTAGAATATCTTTTATTTCAACCGAAGCTAATAATTGATCGGAGTAATCTACACTAAATGAAGATGAAGGTGTAGCCAAATCGGCATTTGAAATTAGGATCTCTATATCACCATACATAGTTTTTCCTGATAAGTCAATGATATTATTGTAAGTGGAGTTTGATGCAAGGACTGGAATCGTAAATGAACTTAAGAAAACAACAGCACCAACATCGGTAAGCGTTCTAAGTTTTACAGAAATATTTTCAAGGTCAACATCAAATCCATTAGTTAATTCAAAATCTAAGGTGCCATCATCAAAATATATCATGTGAAAATCGTCTGTAGCATCATACTGAATTGTTTTGTTTTGAATAATTCCTGGAATTTGCTGATTAAATGGCGGGAAATTTACGTCAACAAAAGCTCCATCTGCTAAATTAAAAGGATTTACAGAAATAACCTCTTCAAAACTTATTCCCTGTGAAAAGGAAATGTTAGGTATATCTACACTCCCTAATGCCGCTGAATTATTAAAAGAAATAGAATTAACAGAAACCAAATCGTCAAAGCTATATTCCACTAAATCCTGCTGAAATACTAGTATCAAACTTTTATCTCCTAAAGAATCTGTAGAAACAGTTGAATCATTGAGCAATTCCTTAAAGCCCAAATCACCTGAGGCTATGGGAGCACTAACAGCAACATCCCAACTTGGAACTTCGTAATCTTCTTTAAATTCACAAGAAGACAAAACAATAATAAAATATAAGGTGAAAATCTTTAAGAATGTATTCATAATGTTAGTTAGGTTTGTTTGGCAAATTTAAATTCATTTGACTTCTTTTACGCACTTTTTTTTAGATAAGTTTCAAGAAATATAAACAAACTGACAATTTTTCAGTCAACTTACCTGTTTTAATCAATAAATGTCAGATTAAAATATTGTGGCATTAAAATTGCAGTAACTTAAAATAAAAAACAAGATATGGCAAAGCAAGGAAACATCAATGTTCAGACGGAAAACATATTCCCAATCATTAAACAGTTTTTATATTCTGATCACGAAATATTTCTAAGAGAATTGGTGTCAAATGCTGTTGATGCTACTCAAAAAATGAAAACCCTCAAATCTCTTGGCGAACTTAAAGCCAATATTAACAAATTAAGAGTAGAGGTAATCATTGACAAAAAGAAAGAAACTCTAACCATTAGAGATAATGGAATTGGAATGACCGAGGAGGAAGTTGACAAATATATCAACCAAATTGCTTTTTCAGGAGCTGAAGAATTCGTAAATAAATACAAGGATTCAGATGCGAAAAATACAATTATTGGACATTTTGGGCTAGGCTTTTACTCATCTTTCATGGTCTCTAAAGAGGTAGAAATAATCACTAAAAGTCAAAAGCCAAATAGCGCTGCAGTAAAATGGACCTGTGATGGCTCACCAAATTATACTATTGAAGAAACGACAAAAAAGACAAAAGGAACAGATATCATTTTACATATTGACGAAGATTCAAAAGAATTTTTGGAGGAATCAAGAATAAGTGCAATCCTAAATAAATATTGTAAGTTCCTTCCTGTTGATGTTAAATTTGGAACTAAAACAATAACTGTTGATGATCCAAGTGGAGCAAAAAATGATGAAGGAAAAATCAAACAAGTTGAAGAAGAAGTTGATAACATCATTAATAACACTTCTCCTGCTTGGACAAAATTACCACAAGACTTAAAGGATGAAGATTACTCTGGTTTTTACAGAGAGTTATATCCGATGGAGTTCAACGAACCTATATTTAATATTCACCTAAATGTAGATTACCCGTTCAACCTCACAGGAATATTATATTTCCCAAAACTTAAAAATAATTTAGAGGTTCAGAAAAACAAAATAAACCTTTACAGCAATCAAGTCTACATTACGGATAATGTCGAAAATATTGTTCCAGAATTCCTTACCTTACTACATGGTGTAATCGACTCTCCAGACATCCCATTAAACGTATCAAGGTCATATCTTCAAGCTGATGGTAACGTCAAAAAAATATCAAAATACATTACCAAAAAAGTTGGTGATAAACTACATTCAATGTTCAAAAATGATAGAGAAGATTTTGAGAAAAAGTGGGACGATGTAAAAGTGTTTATTGAATACGGTATGTTGACTGAGGACAAGTTTTTCGAAAAATCAAAAGAATACTTCCTACTAAAAAATACAGATTCCGTTTACTCAACGTTCAGCGAACTCATTGATAGAGTAAAAGCCAATCAAACCAATAAAGACGGTAAAACCATCTTACTCTACACTCATAACAAGGAAGAACAAGATAGTTTCGTCTCAATGGCAACACAAAAAGACTATGAAGTGCTAGAATTAGAAGGTCCTTTAGTAAGTCATTTGATTTCTAAGTTAGAGTCTGAAAATAGTGAAGTGCAATTTACTAGAGTTGATGCTGACACTGTCGACAAACTCATTCAAAAAGAAGACAATACACCTTCTTTACTAAGTGAAAAAGAACAAGAAACATTAAAAGAATTAGTTGAGAAAAAAGTTGACGACAATAAGTTCAGTGTTCAGGTAGAAAGCCTTTCTACAGACGACGCTCCCTTCATACTCACACAAAGTGAATTTATGAGGCGAATGAAAGAGCAACAACAGCTTTCTGGCGGAATGAACATGTTTGGCGAACTTCCTGAAAACTATAATCTAGTTGTCAACTCTAACCATAATTTGATAGGTCATCTTTTGAACTCTAAAGATGATAAAAAACAATCTGAACTTGTACAACAATTTTTAGATTTAGCCTTACTATCTCATGGCCTATTGAAAGGAAAAAAATTAACAGATTTTATCACTAGAAGTGTAGGGATGATAAAATAAATTACATGTCAAATTATATTATAATTCGTGATGAACTCGTAAGCAATTATCTATAAGACATTATACTACGAATATAAAGCAGTATATTTGTTCTTCACCAAGTTATATCATGAATTTTAGAACCTTTAACATATATAAAAACTTATCCATACAGATGTTACTATTGACATTGTTTTTAATGTCAACTACTTTTGTGTTTGGACAAGTTGTAATTAACGAATATTCTGCAGCAAATTTCGACGGATTTGCTGACAATTATGGTGATAGCGAAGATTGGTTTGAAATCTACAACAACTCTGCAGCTAACGTAGATTTAAACAACTACTATCTCAGTGATAAAGCTAATAATCTTACAAAATGGCAGTTCAGTTCTACAGTTGTTATTCCTCCCAACGATCATCTTGTAGTTTACTGTTCAGGCAGAAATGAAATAACAGGAAATAATGTCCACACTAGCTTTAAACTCCACCAGACTAAAGGAAACGAATGGGTGATTCTTACAGCTCCTGATGGAGTTACAGTAGTAGATTCCGTTTTTATAAGACCTTGCCTTACCAATATGTCTAGAGGAAGGACAACTGACGGTGAAGCTAATTGGAGTGTTTTTGTAGACCCTACACCAGATGCAGTAAACGTCAATGATTTTGATGACTATTCTTTTACACCAACATTTGACCCTCAACCAGGTATTTATCCTGCAGCAACTAATGTAACTATACCAACTACTCCAGGTACAACAATATATTACACAACAGATGGTAGTGTTCCAGATGATTCAGACAATGTATATACTGGTACAATCGCAATTAATAATACTACTGTACTAAAGGCTGTTTCATACAGTGACGAACAACAAATATTACCAAGTTTCATGGAATATGGAACTTATTTTATTGATGTTTCTCACAATATGAAAATTCTCTCAGTTTCAGGAAGAGAGTCTGATAATATGGGTGACCCTGAATTATACGAGCTAATTGCTGGAGGGAATCAAGTAGAACCAAAAGGAACATTTGAAATCTATAATTCTGACGGAAGTTTATTTGATAAGGCTAGAGGAGAATTTAATGAGCATGGTAATGACTCTTGGGCTTATGCACAAAGAGGCTTTGACTATATCACAAGAGATCAGTTTGGATACAACTACGCCATTAAAGGGGAAGTATTTAATGATGTTGACAGAGACCGTTTCCAAAGATTTATTGTAAAATGTGCCGCCAATGACAACTACCCATTTTCATATGGAAGCTCTGGAGCTCACATCAGAGACGCTTATGTGCAATCATTATCTCAAGTAGCTGGTTTAAGGCTTGACGAACGTTCTTACGAACCTTGTATAATGTACTTAAACGGCGAATATTGGGGTGTTTACGAATTAAGAGAAAAGGCTGATGACCTTGACTATACAGACCACTACTACGACCAAGATTCGGTTGAATTCCTTAAAACGTGGGGCGGGACATGGGCAGATGTATTAACTACTGACCAAATTCCAGGAGATGTATTTGCAAGTTGGGATCAAACAAGGAACTATATCACAACAAATGATATGAGCGTCCAAGCCAATTACGATTATGCAAAGAGCATATTCAATACTGGAAGTCTTATTGATTATTACATCCTCAACACCTACACTGTAAATGCCGACTGGCTGAACTGGAACACCGCTTGGTGGCACGGGTTAAAAGAAGATGGGGATAAGAAAAAATGGCGTTATGTCCTATGGGATATGGATAATACATTTGACCACGGAGCTAACTATACAGGGCTACCTAATACTGATTTTGACGCAGACCCTTGTGACGCAGAAAGCTTTGGAAATATTGGCGGTCAAGGTCACATTCCGATCTGGAACGCCTTTTTAGAAAGCGAAGAGTTTTTTGACGACTACATAAACCGATGGTCAAACCTTTCAAACTCATATTTATCGTGTGACTTCATGATTCAACACCTTGATAGTCTAATTGATAACATTGAACCAGAAATGCAAGCCCAAATAGATATGTGGGGCGGAACCTATGAAGAATGGGCTGAGAATGTCCAATATATGAGAGACTTTATGAGTGAGCGATGTAGTGTCTTAAATGCTGCTATCGTAGATTGCTATGACGTGGAAGGCCCTTATGAAGTAACTGTTGTAATCAATGGAATTGGAGAAGTAGATTTCAACAACTTCTTTGACGTAAATAATTTAAACACGCCATTCAGTGGCGAATACTTTGGTGGTGTAGATATTGATTTTAGTGTTACTAGTGGGAACTTTTCAAGTTATGAAATAGTTAGTGCTATACCTTATGCATATAATCCGACAGATACAGATTTTTCAATAGAACTTGAAAGTGATATTACTGTAATATTTTACTTCGATGCCAATGATTTAACCTTTTTAGTTGAACCAGCTGGCTCAGGAAATATGTCCATTGATGGAAATACTATTTCAACTTTCCCACACAACGAGAGCCATATTGACGGCGTGAATTTATTACTAGGTGCTCAACCAAATGTTGGTTGGGAAATGGCGTACTGGAGCAGTAATAACCACTCCTTCACACCGAATACAACAAATGAAGATGTAAATATTACTGTAAATAATGACGACACAATCGTCCTCCATTTAAATCAACAAACATTTGACATCACATACATTGTTGAACCAACAAATTCAGATGTTAGTCTTCTAATAAACGGAGAAAGCATTTCAATTTTTCCACACACAACAACTGAAACATATGGCACAAATATTGGCTTGGAAGCAAGGTCCAATATCTTTTGGGAATTTAAATACTTTACCTCTTCAAATGGCTATATTGTTGGAGAATCTATTTCACCCTTCCAAAATTTCAATGTAAATAAAGGCGATACTATCGTTGTACATTTTGATGAAAATATATTTTATAATGTTGACTACAGTATATCTCCGCTAAATAGTGGGCGAATAATTGCAAGCGATACTAATATCATAGAGAATCAACAGATAATAACATATTTAGCTGAAGAAGCGGTAAACTTACAAGCTCAGCCAATTGACGGATGGAGATTTTCTCACTGGACTATTGAAAACAACACTCTTCAACCTAGTGATGATGAAATAAATGTCAACTTCACCGTCAATTCCGAAGATAATATTGTAGCCCACTTCAAGGAATTGTTTGAAGTATATGTTCCGAATTCGTTTACCCCTTCAAACGGTGACAAAATGCACAATACATTTGAAGTGTCTATATTTTCAATGGAAGGCGTTAACTATTCCTTCGAAGTATTTAACAGATTTGGCGAACGTATTTTCTTTAGTGATGACGAAACTGAATCTTGGGATGGTTCATACAAAAATGGCATTCAAGTTCCTGCGGGAGTATACATCTACAATTTATACGTGCAATCACTATTCACCGGTAGAAGTATGAATAGGCAAGGCACAATTACCATATTGAGATAATATTGCTCTTTTCGATTATTTCTTCTTCTTTTTAGAGAGAAGGATAAAACACTTTATTGACTGTATTTTGACTAACTTTGCACCACATTATGGCAGTAATCGACATCAAAAACATCGCAAGGCATTTCACAGTAGGAAATGAAGTAATAAAAGCCCTCAAAACTATTGACCTTTCAATAGAAAAAAACGAATTTGTTGCTCTAATGGGGCAATCAGGTTCTGGAAAATCTACTCTAATGAATATTCTTGGCTGCCTAGATACACCAACTAAAGGCAGTTACTCTCTTGCTAACAATAACGTCAGCCAATTAAACGACAATAGCTTAGCTGAGATCAGAAACAAAGAAATAGGCTTTGTATTCCAAAGTTTTAACCTATTACCAAAGTCTACTGCTCTTGAAAATGTAATGCTACCCTTAATTTATGCTGGATATAATAGCGAAGAGAGAGAAAAGATGGCCTTAGATGCTCTTGAAAAAGTAAGTCTTTCAGACAGAGTTACGCATAGACCAAACGAACTCTCAGGTGGGCAAAGGCAAAGAGTAGCAGTAGCCAGAGCACTTGTAAACAATCCTTCAATAATTTTAGCAGACGAACCAACTGGAAACCTAGATAGTGCTACTTCTGTTGAAATAATGGCACTCTTTCAAGAAATTCATAAAAATGGTAACACGGTAATCATCGTAACTCATGAAGATGAAATCGCACAATATGCTCATAGAATCGTAAGACTGAAAGACGGTGAAATTGAAAGCGATACCATTAATAAATCACCAATAAATTCATAAGCTTATGAAAGTATATACAAAAAAAGGCGATAAAGGAACAACTCAATTGATAGGAGGAAAACGAGTTCCAAAAAATCACGATAGAATTGATGCTTATGGAACGGTAGATGAATTAAACTCTTACATGGGTCTACTTAGAGACCAAAGTGTTGGAAAAGAAACTCATGAACTCATAATTACAATTCAAAATAAGCTATTCACTATTGGAGCTCTACTTGCCAATCAGGATGACAACAACAAAATGAAGTTACCACTTATAGAGGAAAAAGATGTAACTCAACTTGAAAATGAAATCGATAAAATGAATGAATCATTACCAGAAATGCGATCCTTCATTTTGCCAGGCGGTCATACAACAGTATCTCTTTGCCACATTGCTCGATGTGTATGCAGACGTGCAGAACGCTTAACTATTCAAATTGATGAAAACGTATTACAAGTTGAAATAATTTTAAAATACCTTAACCGACTCTCTGATTACCTATTTGTTTTAAGCAGGTATCTATCTAAAAATCTTGATGCAAAAGAAATCCCTTGGATTTCAGCTAAGTAAAAAAACCCTTGCCTATTTCACTAAAAAAATTACTTTTGCAAAAATTTTAACTATGTATTGGACTTTAGAATTAGCCTCAAAACTAGAAGACGCGCCTTGGCCAGCGAACAAAGATGAGTTAATTGATTTTGCTATTCGCTCTGGTGCACCAATGGAAGTTGTAGAAAACCTACAAGAACTTGAAGACGACGGTGAAATGTTTGATTCAATAGAAGATATTTGGCCAGACTACCCAGATAAAGACGACTTCTTCTTTAATGAAGATGAGTACTAACATTTTCTAGCCGCTACAAGCGGCTTTTTTTATGCTATTAAGCAAGCAATCCCTCAAAAAAAAGTAAATTTGTGGATTGTAACACATCTTAATTTTAAGTAATGGGAATATTTGATTTTGCTACTAAGGTTTTTGGGAACAAATACGATAAAGATTTAAAAGAAATCAATCCTATAATTGAAAAAATCAAAAGTGTATACCCTTCAATACAATCTCTAAGCAATGATGAACTTAGATCCAAAACCGCTAGTTTCAAACAACAAATTGAAGAGGCTACTAAAGACACTTACAAAGAAATTGATACCCTTAAAGAAAAAGCCGAGAGTACAGATATAGAGCTTCAACAAAAAGAATCAATATATGCTGATATTGATACTCTAGAAAAGAATGTTGTTGAAAAAACAGAAGAAGTTCTTGAACAAATTCTTCCTGAAGCCTTCGCTGTTGTAAAAGAAACTGCCCAACGATTTTCTAATGGAAATATAGAAGTTACTGCAAGTGATTTTGACAAAGACCTCGCTGCTATTTATGGTAATGTTGAAATAAAAGGCGAAAAAGCTATTTTTCATAACAAATGGATAGCCGCAGGAAATGAAATCGTTTGGGATATGGTTCATTACGATGTGCAACTAATTGGTGGCTATGTACTTCACTCAGGCAAAATTGCAGAGATGCAAACTGGTGAGGGAAAAACACTATCGGCAACTCTACCCGTTTATTTAAATGCACTGTCTGGCAAAGGCGTTCACCTTGTAACAGTAAATGATTACTTAGCCAAAAGAGACTGCGAGTGGATGGGACCTTTATACCAATTTCATGGATTATCCATTGACTGTATAGATAGGCATCAACCAAATTCAGAAGACAGAAGAAATGCATATTTAGCTGATATTACCTACGGTACAAATAACGAGTTTGGTTTCGATTATCTTAGAGATAATATGGCTAGACGTCCACAAGATTTGGTTCAACGTCCACACAATTACGCAATTGTAGATGAGGTCGATTCAGTTCTAATTGATGATGCCAGAACACCACTTATAATTTCTGGTCCAACACCAACTGGCGACAAGCATGAATTTAACGAACTAAAGCATAAAATAAGTGCTTTGGTTGACGCTCAAAAGAAATTTATAAATACTGTTTTAGCAGATGCTAAAAAGCTCATAAAAGAAGGCGACAACAAAGAAGGTGGCTTTAAACTATTAAGAGCGTACAGAGGGTTGCCTAAAAATAAAGCATTAATAAAATTCCTTAGTGAAGATGGTGTAAGAGCACTCCTTCAAAAAACAGAGAATTTTTACATGCAAGACCAAGGCAAAGAAATGCCAATAGTCGATGAAGATTTATTCTTCGTTATCGATGAACAGCATAATTCTATCGAACTTACCGACAAAGGTATTGACCTAATTACAAGCAGTACTGACGATAGCAACTTCTTTATTATGCCTGATGTAGGCTCAGAAATTGCCGACCTCGAGAAAGCAGAATTAAACGATAAAGATAAGCTCATCAAAAAAGAAGCTTTGATGAGAGATTACTCTATAAAAAGTGAAAGAATACATTCCGTCAATCAGTTATTGAAAGCCTATACCTTATTCGAAAAGGACGTTGAATATGTATTGATGGACAATAAGGTTAAAATTGTTGACGAACAAACTGGTCGTATCATGGACGGCAGACGTTATTCTGACGGACTCCATCAAGCTATTGAAGCAAAAGAAAATGTGAAGATTGAAGCTGCTACGCAAACGTTTGCTACCATTACACTTCAGAACTATTTTAGAATGTACAACAAGCTTTCTGGTATGACTGGAACTGCAGAAACTGAAGCTGGTGAATTTTGGGACATCTACGAATTGGATGTTGTGGTTATTCCAACAAATAGACCCATACAACGAGACGATAAAGAAGACAAAGTTTATAAAACTGGTCGTGAAAAATATAATGCGGTAATTGATGAAATTGTTGAAATCAGCTCACAAGGGCGTCCTATACTAGTGGGTACTACTTCTGTTGAGATTTCTGAACTATTGAGCCGATTGCTCACCATGAAAAACATCAAACACAATGTCCTTAATGCTAAACTTCACCAAAAAGAAGCCGACATTGTAGCAGAAGCGGGAAAAGCTGGAAACGTTACTATCGCCACAAACATGGCAGGTCGTGGAACAGATATTAAACTAAGTGATGAGGTAAAGGAAAATGGTGGTTTAGCAATTATTGGTACAGAACGTCACGATTCAAGACGTGTAGACCGACAGCTTAGAGGACGTGCCGGTCGACAAGGTGATCCAGGTTCATCGCAATTTTTCGTTTCCTTAGAAGACAACTTAATGCGACTATTTGGCTCGGATAGAATTGCCAAAATGATGGACCGTATGGGCTTAGAAGAAGGTGAGGTTATTCAGCATTCAATGATTACCAAATCCATCGAAAGAGCACAGAAAAAAGTTGAAGAAAACAACTTCGGAATTCGTAAACGATTACTAGAGTACGATGACGTAATGAACGCCCAACGTACAGTAATTTATAAAAAGAGAAAACACGCCTTATTTGGAGATCGACTAGCTGTTGATATTGACAATATGATATACGATACTTGTGAAAGTATCGCTACCGAATACCAAGCTTTGCAAGACTTTGACGGCTTCAAATTAGAGCTCATTCGATTCCTCAGCATTGAGTGTCCAGTTAATGAAGAAGATTTCAAACAATTGAATACAGACCAATTAACTGAAAAAATATACCAATCATCAATTGAGAATTATAAAGTCAAAAACTCAGTAATTGGCAAAAAGACTTTCCCAGTAATAAAAGATGTTTTTGAAAAGCAATCGGCAACCTATGAAAATATTGTAATTCCATTTACTGACGGACTAAAAACCCTACAGGTTGTCACTAATCTAAAAGAAGCCTACGAAACTGAAGGCGGAAACATTCCATTATCGATTGAAAAAGGCGTAACTCTTGCCATTATAGATAGTTCATGGAAAGAGAACTTAAGAGAATTAGATGACCTAAAACAATCCGTTCAGAATGCCACCTATGAGCAAAAAGACCCCTTACTTATTTATAAGTTTGAGTCCTTTAACCTCTTTAAGCAAATGATGGAACAGGTTAATAAAGATATCGTTTCTTTCTTGACAAAAGCTAATCTACCAGAGCAAACCTCTGTAAAACAAGAGCAACAACAAACCCAAGAAAAACTTCAAACTGGAAGACAAGATATTGGAGGGGACTCAAATCAAGGCTCTAAGCCTAAGCCAAAAGTACAGCCTGTTCGAGTAGAGCAAAAAGTAGGAAGGAACGAACCTTGTCCGTGCGGAAGTGGAAAAAAATTCAAACAATGTCACGGAAAGTAACTAAGCCATTAGCTTTTTCCATTTGAAGTAACCTACAAAAGACATGATGAAATACACCAAGATAAGGCCAGCATAAATGTCTAGTCCCTTATCGAAATAAAGCCCAATAGTAAGCCCATTGATAACTATCCAATATTTCCATGAAGATAAGACCTTCTTTGCTTCAAGAAAAGTGGCAAGAAAACTAAAAACAGTCGTAAAAGAATCTATGTAGGGCCGTTCTGCATCTGTATAGGTATTAAAAAACCAAGCCAAAGAAAATGCTAGAACACATGATGATAAAATATAATAGACATGATTGACTGGGTTCACGTCACTGATTCTTAATACTGAATCGTCTTTACTTTTTCGACTCCATAAATAATAACCATAAAAGCCAACAACCACATAATACGAATACAATATAGCCTCAGAATATAGCTTGGTATGAACGAATAAAAAGATGCTCAATAAAGACCCCAATATGCCGAAAATCCAACACTCTATTCTTTCCTTAATTAATAGCCATATGTATATCAGTCCAAATACAACTGCTAAAACTTCTATGATAAAATATAAATCCAAAATTTTAATAAAATGAATATGCAAATAGAACTAAAAAATGGATATTTTCAAACAAATCAACTAATAGAAAAAAATCCTATTGAAAAATCATTCATTGAATTTATACAACAAGATGACTCCTACAAGAATAAATTTTTGCAAAAGCATTACACTTATGGATTTGACGGTTATTCTTAAATGGGGCAAGAAGACAGCACGAATCAATACCCACATGATTTACTTCATTCATTTGTATTCTCTGAGTTCCACTCCACAAATAAGTACCCCAAAGAATTTCACCACTATTTAAAACACTCTTTTAAAAATACCATAAAGTTGGTAAGACATATAGAGGAGAAAGTAATTGACACTCTTCAATTAGAAAAGAACATACCAATTAAAAAATTTCATTCGAAATATATTAGTCATATGGCATCAAGCAATTTTTATCCGAAAAGGGGTAATATTAATGAGAGCACACTCCTATCTGAACACAAAGACGTTTCTCTTTTCAGCATATTTCCATTTGGGATTAAGGAAGGATTAGTTTTGCAAAGTCCACAGGGAAAATGGCAAGAGATTGCCCCAACAAATAAGATAATTGGTTTTTACGGCTATTTAATTG
>Ga0233432_10004125_pt1 | contig 12992 bp, 9 predicted proteins | sample SI_122_August201_6_FD_179870 | JGI IMG/M metagenome (GOLD analysis project Ga0233432, IMG submission 179870) | Seawater microbial communities from Saanich Inlet, British Columbia, Canada - SI_122_August2016_10_MG | ecosystem: Environmental > Aquatic > Marine > Inlet | place: Canada: British...
GCCATGCATGGTTCCGCATCGAGTAGCTTTCACCTCTCCCGAAATTATCCCATTATCTCGGCGGGAGGAAAGAACCTTGGCTTTGCCAATGGCCGTTTTCTCAACTACGTCGGCTTTCGCGAGGATGGTAGCCTTCCTGGTGCCGGAGTCATAAGTGATGCCGGGTGGAGAAGCAAAGTGGGGCAAGAAGAACCCCCGCTTGCCAAGCTCTTCGTGAGCATCCTTCAGAGACTCGGAGTCGGGACCGATTCATTTGCGGGATATTCCGGGACTTTGGAACGAGTCTGAAGAAGGACTTAGGGGTCTCTCTGTTAAGAGCGGTTCCAATGTCCTTCCAGGGGATTATCATCGGTTTGTCCGCCAGTGGAATTTTCCTCATTGGAGAAAGTTGATATTTTAGATATGTTGGTTAGAGTTTAATAATCCAAAATCTTTCACAAAAATGCACACAAATTACATCCCGCCTAAGCGCAAGACCAAGGTCGTCTTCGTGCAACTCGGTTCGCCCGAAGCTCCGACCCCTAAAGCACTTCGAAAGTACCTGCGAAACTTTCTTGGCGATCCTCGGGTGATCGACATTCCTGCTTGGAAATGGAAGATAATTCTCAACTGCTTCGTGTTGCCTTTTCGGCCTGCGAAATCTGCTAAACTCTACGAAAGAATTTGGGACGGAAAGAGTTTTCCCCTCATCACCAATACGGAGAATTTTACCAACAGCGTTCGGGATGAACTGAAAAAAATCGACCCCGAGAGCTATGTCGAGGTGAACCATGCCTTTCTCCTTTCCCCTCCTTACGTCAATGAGGTGTACGATAGTTGGGAAGAAGATTTGAAGAATAATGTCGGTGCCACGAAGTTGATGGTCATACCGATGTTTCCTCAGTATTCGGAAAGTACGATTGCATCCGGAGTAGACGCTCTTGCCAAGGAATTGTCCCAACGGGTTAAGATTCCCACCTTCGAGGTTATTACGAATTTTCATCGTACCCATGCCTTTATAGATAATTCCGTAACCCAGCTGGATGCCAAGGTAGAGGAACTGAAGAAAGAGGGCATCGAGATCGATAAATTGGTCATTTCCTTCCATGGAATGCAGAAAAGACGGGTCGTATTCAAGGGGGACGACTACTATCGGCACTGCTATGAGACCTACCGCCTGATCGTCGACCGTCTCAAACATCTCAATCCCGACCAAACCGTGATGACCTTCCAGAGCCGTTTCGGATCCGAGGAATGGATTACTCCTTACACCGAGGATACGGTAGAGAAATTGATTGAGGATGGGAACAAGGAATTGATGATTTATTCACCCAGTTTCGTGGCGGACTGTCTGGAGACGACGGACGAACTCGGTCACGAATTGGCGGAAGATGCCAAGGAGTGGGGCGGGAACGTTTACCCGGTCGAGTGCCTGAATACCAACGAGCAGTGGTGCAAGGATTTTGCCAAGTACGTATTGGCCCAAGCCGAGGGTTCGGCTCAAGACAAGGAAGACATCGAATATCAGATGAAGGCCGAGGATTACGAGCATATGCCCGTATTGGCTATGAATCAGTCGTAAGCGAACGCCAGTCCTCGTCCGTTCTTTTTTGCACTCCGGGCCTCTTTTAGGCTCGTTGAACTTGGTCTCCTGATCATAAAATGAGAGGATGAATAAATCATCCGTCCTGTTTCTATCCGCATTGCTTTTTCCTACCTTGGGCGCTTATGCTCAACATCATGAAAAGAAGGTGGAATCCGATCCATCGATTCCTCCCGTGGTCACGCCAAGTGTTCATGGCAACCCTGATAAAGCCGGTATGCCACCCTCCGATGCGATCGTATTGTTCGACGGAAAGAATTTCAATGAGTGGGAAACCACCAAGGGCGAAGAGGTAAAATGGAAGCTGGTGGACGGAGCCATGGAAGTTGTTCGCGGAACCGGAACCATACAGACGAAAAAGAAGCTGGGCTATGGCCAGTATCACGTCGAATGGCGAACTCCCAAGGAAGTTAAAGGCAATGGACAGGGCCGGGGGAATTCCGGGTTTTTTCCATTGAGCGGGCCGGAGGTTCAGGTTCTGGATTCTTACCAAAATTCAACCTATTCCCATGGTCAGGCGGGATCGATCTACAACCGCTATCCACCTTTGGTGAACGCCTGTCGGGCGCCCGGGGTGTGGCAGACCTACGATGTTATCGTCCATGCTCCGATTCTGGACAACAATGGAAAATATGTTCGTAAAAGCGCTTACACGGTTTTGCATAATGGCGTTTTGATCCAAGACAATATGGAAGTGGGAGGAAGAAAGGGAAATACGAGTAACCTCCGCCTGCAGGATCATGGCAACCCGGTTCGTTACCGTAATATCTGGTACCGACCCTATCGTGATCCGATTCCCATGAAGAAAAAGTAAGAACTTTTCCAAAACCTTAAAATGAATTCTTTTACAAAACTAGCCGTTCTTCCCTTTCTTGTTTTCGCAAGTGTCCTTTGGGGTGCCGATCAACGCCCAAACGTCGTCTGGATCTTTGCCGAAGACACCTCCCCTTGGATGGGAACCTATGGGCATGAGGCCAACAGGTTGGGTTCCCCCCACATCGATTCGATTGCCAAAGCGGGCGTGCGCTTCGATCGGGCTTACGTGCCGGCTCCCGTCTGCTCGGCATGTCGGTCTTCGATGATGGTCGGCGCGAACCAGATCCGGTTCGGCTCTCATGAGCACCGCTCGTCCCGGGCCAAGGACGCTCAGCTTTATTTGCCCAAAGGTGTGAAGCTTCTGCCTCAAATCCTCAAGGAAGCCGGTTACTCGACCTTCAACCATGGGAAGACCGATTACAACTTCGTATGGGAAAACGAGAAGGTCTACTCGAAGATCAAACTCAAGGGACAGGCCGACAGTTGGGAAATCCTCAAGAAGAACCAGCCCTTCTTCATTCAATTCCAAACCAAGGGTGGAAAAATCAATACCGGGAAACTAGCTGCGGACAGGCGTACCGACCTTTCCAAGGTTACCGTACCCGCCGATTACCCTCAGAATGACCTATACCGCAAAGTCGTGGCTCAGCATTGCGATGCGATTCGAGTCGATGACGATCACATCGGGAAAATCCTAGCTGGTCTCAAGGGGTCGGGACTCGAAGAGAACACCGTTGTGGTTTATTTATCCGATCACGGAGCCAATCACTTGGTCCGGCATAAACAGATGCCGACGGAGGGCGGATTACATGTTCCCTTTATGCTCATGGGACCCGAGAAATGGGTGCCCAAGCAAGGTGCCCGCAAGGACTTGGTCAGCACCTTGGACCTGACTGCGACCACCTTAAGTTGGGCGGGAATCAAGCTGCCCGATTGGTACGAAGGCCGCAATCTTTTCGCCAAGGGCTTCAAGCCCCGTCAGTGGGTGGCCTCAGCCAAGGACCGGCTGGATCATACCATTGACCGGGTTCGTACCATCCGGACCGACAAGTTCCGCTACACCCGGAATTACAAGCTCGACCGTATCTTGCTCCAACCGCAGTACAGGGATAGCAAGGACTACCTCAAGAACCTTAAAGAACTCTACGCCAACGGCAAACTTTCCGCCGACCTCAAAAGGATTTACTTCGGAGAAAGACCCAAGGAGGAATTCTACGACGTATCGAAGGATCCCGCTCAGGTACGCAACTTGGTCGGCGATCCCAAGTTCGCCAAGGAACTCAACCGTCATCGCAAGTTGCTTGACGCCTGGCTGGCCAAGGGGGACCGGGGAGAAGGAGAGGAATCCCCCAATGCGCTCCGTCATAATGGGGACGATTGGCAAGGTGGGCGCGGGGTGAACCCGGAATACGAAATCAACCGCCAAGACAACGATGGCGACGGATTGTCCGACAAGTGGGAGAAGCTCAACGGCCGGGACCCACAGGACGGACGCCTCGCCTATGAATTCGATTGCGGTGGTTGGCAGACCGAAGGCTGGCAGGGAAAGGGAGTACGCGACAATATTGCGGGCTTTCAGGGTTATCTGCAATTCCGTCTTCCCGGCAAACCCGGTTCTTTAGTCCGCAAGGGACTCAAGGTCAAACCCAATGGATCCGACCAAGCACTGCTCATTAAGTTGCGGGCAGATGCACCTCTTGAGATCGAGGCCTTGGCCAATGGCAAATCCCTTGGTTCCGTCATGAAAGTTTCTCCCTCCAAACAATTCAAGGAAGTTCGGCTTCCGCTCACAGGTAATGCGAATTGGAAAACCATTATCAAATCCCTCGAGATCAAGCTCAAGGGCTCGGAAGGAACCAGCCTTGAAGTGGATTTAATTGAGGTTAAGCGTTCTTGAGTGCCGAGGGTGAGGACAGTGCTTTCATGGCATCACCCTCCCTCATGACTTCGAGAGAGAAAATCAAACATGAATAAGAAATACAGTTACTGCATCCTTCTCTTTTTCCTTTTGGTGCAAGTGGTTGCTTCGTTTGCGAAGAAGCCATCGGATTCACCCAATATCCTGTTTGTTTTTAGCGATGATCATGCATGGCAGTCAATTGGAGCTTACGGTGGAAGACTTAAGGAAGTGGCCCATACTCCGCATATCGACAAGCTGGCGAGTGAAGGAATGCTCTTCAGGAAATGTTTCGTAGCCAATGCGCTTTGTGGTCCTAGCCGGGCTGCCGTTCTTACCGGTAAATACGGGCACAGAAACGGGGTCACCTGGAATAAAAATACCAACTTCGATGGATCTCAGCAGACTTTTCCAAAGATGATGCGCCAAAACGGGTACCAAACCGCAATCATCGGGAAGTGGCATCTGGCATCGGTTCCAACGGGGTTTGATTACTTCGACGTCATGAAGGGACAGGGTCGGTATTATAATCCTTTTCTTCAGAGGGGTAATGCGGAAGGATTGCAGGATACCAGGACGGTGGTTGGTTATAATTCGGATATTGTGGGCGACCTGACGATCGAATGGCTGAAAAACGGTCGGGATAAAAGCAAACCTTTCATGCTGATGTCGCAGTTCAAGGCCACACACCATGGATTTTGTCCGGGTCCGGAAGAATATGATCTGTACGACGACGTTCATATTCCCGAACCTGATAATTTATTTGATGATTTTTCCTACCGTGGGACTGCGATACGCGAGCAAACTTTGACTCTTTATAAAAACTTGTCTCATGGGATTCTGGTCGGTGACCCAGGGGAGTTAGGCAAACTCAACCCGAAGCAAAGAAAAGCCTGGAATGCTTATCGCTCAAAATTTTCCAAACCTTTTCAGGCGATGAATTTGAACTGGAATGACCAAAGCAGGGAGCTTTCCCGTTTCAAGTATCAGGCCCTTCTCAAAAACTTTCTGGCTGCGGGGGCCGGTATCGATAAGAATGTGGGTCGTATCCGCGCTTTTCTTCAAGAAAATGATTTGGCGGATAACACAATTGTCATCTACATGGCGGATCATGGATTCTTTCTGGGTGAACATGGATTTTTCGATAAGCGGTTTATGTACGAGGAGTCACTCAGAACCGCGTTCATCGTCCATTGGCCGGGTAAGGTCGAGGCGGGCGTTGTGAACGATCAAGACATTGTGTCCAATATTGATATAGCCAGCACCTTTCTGGAGATGGCGGGAATTGAAATCCCTCACGAGATTCAAGGCAGAAGCATGGTTCCCGTCCTCCAAGGCAAAACTCCAGATAATTGGAGAAAGACTTTTCTTTACACCTATCACGAACTGGCGAACCATAACGTACAGCCCCATTTCGGGGTGACGGACGGACGTAACAAACTGATTTATTACCCAAAGTACAACGAGTGGGAATTCTTTGATCTTAAAAAAGATCCTCAAGAAATGATTAGTCAATATTTCATACCTGAGAACAAGACAGTTATAACAAAACTTAAAAAAGAGTTGATGCGACTGAGAAACCAATATCATTGCCCCCCCACCATCACTCCCAGAAATATGAATAAAAAAGCGAATTGGGCTTATGAAAAACGAACGAAGCCACTTTGAGCAAGAACGGGATGGATGACCTGAATAAATGGTAACCAAGCTTTGTTTGACCCATATGAAAGCTATTCCTTTGCTTGTTCTGGCGACCCTTTTACCTGTCTTTGCGGACACTCATGCGAGCGAAAAGGGTAACCGAAATCATGTTTTATCCGTTCGGGCCAGCGTGATCAATCCATTGGCCCGGGAGCACCCTGAAATCAAATTCACCTTCGCCGAGGTCAAGGGCAAGCACCAGGATTTGCAGCATGCCATCGTTGACACCCGTGTCGCGTCCCGCGATCGCTTGGTGATTTGGTTGATGAGTTACAACTGGGAGCTATCCGAGTACTTGGCTAGTTTGGGTTTGCACCTGATCCAGCCTCATTATGCCAACCGTTGGTTTTCCACTGTACCAAAGGAAACGCACGATACCGGAGAATGCCTGGGGAACATCCGCTTGGAGGCAGCCACCGGGGAGGACCACAGTCCACTCGTAAAGATTCCCAAGCCCGATGGTTTGGCCGCCCGTTCCCTGAAATTCGTCCAATGGTTGGCCAAGGAAAACCCGCAAGGGAAATGGGAGCGTTTCCTCAATGAAAAACAAACGGATCTACGATGGGACAAGGTCATCCTTTCGGGCAGTTCTCATGGGTCGACCACCTCCGCCCGTTTTGCCAAGCATCAAAAGGTCGCCCGGGTGGTAGCGTTTGCGGGGCCGCGCGATCAGTTGGAATCCTGGCAAAGCTTGCCTTCCGCCACCCCCGCCAACCGGTACTTCGCTTTCACTCACGTACTCGACAAGGGATGGACGGCCAATCACTACTGTCGCTCCTGGCAAATGCTCGGGTTGGCGAAGTTCGGCCCCTTGGTGAACGTGGAGAAAGCCGAGCCCCCTTTCGGAAACTCGAGGCGTCTGATTACCGACTTCGACGTAGATGGGAACGCCAACAAAGCGCATGGCATCGTGGTTCGCGATGGGCGTTGGAAGGAAGTCTGGGAATATCTTTACACTCATCCGGTCGACAAGGTGGGCAAACCCGTCCCACCCGATCCGGATTGCACGATGAAGATTCTTCCGAATTAATGGTATCGTCCCAAAACTAAATTTTATGTCTGCCGATTCGATTACCATCACCGATTTACGGATCACGCCGGTTGCGATTGCCGATCCGCCGATCCGCAGTTCCTACGGGTTACATCAGCCTTACGCTTTGCGCACCATTATTGAATTCGTAAGCTCGGACGGAATCATCGGGGTGAGCGAGACCTATGGTGGGGAAGAACCCATGAAGGCCCTCGAGGAGATCCGAGATCAGATTATCGGAGCCGATCCGTACCGTTTGACCGGAACCCTGTCGTCTTTGGTGCAAGGCCGTGAGTATGGAGGCGATGCGTCTCAAACCTATCTTGTTCCCGGAGAAAACCCCCTTGATGCCACATCCAGAACCTATGCCGCTGTGGAAGTGGGCTGCCTCGACTTGATCGGGAAATCAGTCGGGGTTCCGGTCTGCGACCTGATCGGGGGCCGGGTGAGAGACAAAGTTCCCTTCTCCGCTTATCCTTTTTACAAGCATGCTGGTGGGGGAGGCGAGGGCGAGGATGCCCGACCGGACAAGTATGGGGAGTGCCTTACGCCCGAAACCCTCGTCGCTCAGGTAGTGAAAATGCGCGAGGAGTACGGATTCGGATCGATCAAGTTCAAGGCCGGCGTTTTGCCACCCGAGGAGGAAATCGAGACAGTGAAGGGACTGTACCGCGAACTTGGGCCGGAGGTCCCCTTGCGTATTGACCCGAACTCCGCCTGGACGGTCGATACCTCGGTACGCGTTGGGCGGGAATTGGCCGAGGAACTCGGCCGGGGAGGATACCTGGAGGATCCGACGGCTACCATCGACGGAATGGCCGAAGTCCGCCGCCGCCTGCTGGCCGAGGGGATCGAAACCCCCCTTGCGAGCAATGTGGCGGTCACCTGTTTCGGGGATATCCCGAAGTCCGTTTCCAAGGATGCCGTCCAGATTATTCTATGCGATCATCATTACTGGGGAGGGATGCGTCAGGTGCAAATGCTGGCTAATCTTTGCAAGACCTTTGGCATGGGCATGTCCATGCATTCCAACAATCACCTCGGGGTTTCCCTTATGGGCATGGCCCACGTGGCGGCCGCTACTCCGCACCTGACTTATGCCTGCGATACCCATTACCCCTGGCAGAGCGAGGAGGACGAAGTGGTTCTCGGAGGTCGCGTGCCGATCGTGGACGGATCCGTCGAAATCCCCGACCGTCCCGGATTGGGGGTCGAACTGGATTATGATCAACTGGCCCGAGGCAAGGAACGCTACGAAAAGTGCCCTTATCACAAACGCGATGATGCCGCTGAAATGCGCAAGCATGTCGACCCAAACTGGGAAAGAAAACTCCCTCGCTGGTAGTGCATTTGGCTACTCTGCTGAACCCTGTTTTAACAAAAGATAGTAATTATCGATTTTATATTTGGTATGCAGTTGATATTTGGTAATATGCTAGCAGTTATCCATGATCAACCCGTTTCAATTAACTACCCAGATAGGCGTATTGCTACAGGCTATAGTCTTTTCCTGCTTGCTTAGTTGCTCGGAGTCACCGACTGATACTGATCCCATTGCTGCAGTGGAAAAGGCTGGTTTGGACGACCCTTCTCTTTCTGCGGCTCTAAAGATTGACCAATTATTAGAGGCTCATTTGGGCAAAGAGCAACTCAAGCCAAACCCAACGATCAGAGATGAAGTATTTGTACGACGGGTTTATCTTGGAATTATTGGCCGGATTCCGACGATCGCGGAAAGTAACAGGTTTCTGAATTCTGGGGATTCGGACAAACACTCCAGTTTGATTAATGAATTATTGAAAAACGATGCCGGATACACAGCTCATCACTTCCAGTTCTGGGCTGACATTCTGCGCCTCCGGGTCAACGTACACTGGAGTCATGAGTACAAGGCTTGGATCAGGGAGCAAATCCGAATCAATACGCACTACGACGATCTGGTGAAAAAGCTCGTCAGCGGCCATGGACTGGTTTTCGATAACCCGGCGGCGGCTTACTACATCCGCGATACGGGTATGGACCTCGATAACATGTCGAACACGGCTCGTATTTTCCTCGGCACTCGCATGGAATGCGCTCAATGCCATGATCACCCTTTCGACAAATGGACACAGATGGATTTCTTCAAGATGGCGGCCTTTACTTACGGGTTCGATCATCGCGGTGGGAACGCCAATCGCAGTGCCGTCCACACGGCTTTGAGGCAGGAGGAGGATGCCGCTTATCAACAAGCCGTAGGGATTGAAAAGTTTCCCAAGCTGAAAAGCGAGGAGGCTCTTGATGAATACTTAGCCAAGCCCAAAATCATGAAAGTCATCGAAAAGATGGGTTTGACCAAGGCCCAATTTCGAAAGCGGGCTCTTCTGGGGATTCAGGCCCGAACCGTGGTCGAGCAACAAAATGAATCCACCTATGGGTCGATTGGCAAGTTGTTCAATATAACCACCTACCTTGAAGTAAGGCACCTCAATGATACGCAATTACGATTGCCCCACGACTACCAATATGAGGACGGGAAACCTCATGACCCGGTGTCCCCCGCCACCCTGTTCGGAGGATCCGTTGCGCTCACCTCAGATCCGATGGAACGAAAGAAAGCCTATGCAAATTGGCTTACCGGACCTGAAAATCCACGTTTTACCCGCGTGATTGTAAACCGTCTTTGGAAGCGCACCTTTGGCCACGGAATTTTTGAGCCGGTTGATAATTTGACTGATCGTACTGCCATCAGTCAGCCTGAACTGCTTGATTTTCTGGAAAACCTCATGAGGGAACTCGACTATGATATCCGGGCCTTTCAAAAAGTTCTATTCAACACCGAACTGTTTCGTCGGGAGATGCACGGTGAGGATCATCCCCTCGGAAAGCCTTATCCTTTCACCGGCCCGTTGATGACCCGGATGAGCGCGGAGCAAATCTGGGATTCAATAGCCGCCCTGGTGCTTCCCGATATTGACACCCACGACCCCAGTCAGGCCAAAGACTTACAGAGACTGGCCCGAATGCGGGCGATTTATCACAGCCTGAATGAACGACCCCTCGAAGAGGTGCTGCCGCGGATGAAGCAAGTGGGTGGACTGCGCCGGATATTCCAAGACGAACAAAACGATTATGATAAACGCATCACCGTTGCGTATGATTCCGGAAACAGTGCGAAAGCAAAGGAATTGACGGAAGAATTAAAGGACAAGCTTCGGGAAATGGAAAAACGCGGTCGGGAAATCGTTCTGGTGGATCTAAAGGATGGACAAGCCATGAGCCCAGAGACTTCGATGATGATGGGAAATTCTATCCCAGCCAAAGCGGAAGCCTCGGTTTCTCGAGCTCTGAAAGCGAAACCAAGGAAAGCGCCCGAAGGCCTGGATAAGAATGAGCGAAACCGGTGGGAGAAACGCGAGCGGGATAATTTGCAGGAATTCCGGCAAACTGCAAAGCAGATGGCTCGGGCGGTTACGCTTACTTCACCGGCTCCCCGAGGGCATTTCTTGCGTGCTTTTGGTCAGTCGGATCGCGAAATGATCGAGAATGCGATTTTTGACGCTTCCGTTCCACAGGCACTCTATTTACTCAACAGTTCATTAAGTGTTGCGATTCACAATCCAAATTCAGTGCTTGGTACGCAACTCGAAGCGGCCTCCTCTCCCAGTGAGAAATTTGATCTGGTTTATCGATCCATGCTCACCCGCAACTCAACTGAACGTGAATCGGCGCGGATACTGACCGATTACGAAAACTATCAGGATGAAACCATCGAAGACCTCGTCTGGGCCTTACTCAATTCACCCGAATTTCTCTTCATTCAATGATTAAAAACGATTTGAACCGCCGTCACTTTCTTCAACTCGCCGCTGCCAGTTTTCTCGGCGTGACTTCGAACGATTTGTTCTCGGCACCGGGTGAAGTAAGTACCTTGCCGCTTCGGACCAACCCCGCCAAGCAAATGATTTATCTCTTTATGGCCGGCGGGATGAGTCATCTTGATACTTTCGATCTCAAGCCGGGTCATGAGAACCAAGGTTCCACCTCGCCCATCAACACGAAGGTGGACGGAATGCAGTTTTCAAGACATCTGCCGGACTTGGCCCGACATGCCGATAAACTTTGCGTGGTCAATTCCCTCACCTCGACCGCGGGTGACCATGAAAAGGGAAACTACTTCATGCATACCAGTTATGAGCAGCGGGCGACGATTCGTCACCCCGGAATCGGGGCATGGAACCACAAAATGAATGGGAAGATAAACCCAACCCTGCCAGCGTCGGTTTTCATCGGTCGCGAAAGCCGGTTCCATGGAAGCGGTGGCTTCTTCGACCCGGAGTTCGAACCCTTGGCGATCAGTGAACCGAGTAAAGGACTTCAACACACCCGCACAAAAATCCGCGACGACCGCTTCCTGCGTCGTCGAAACTTGGCAAATGACCTCTATTCCGAATTTCTTGAACGTTATCAATCCAAGCCGGTTCGCGCCTATGGCGATATGTATGACGATGCCGTCCGTCTCATGGAGAGTCCCGATTTGGCAGCTTTCAATATCAACCGGGAAGATAAGAAGACCCGTGACCGTTATGGCGAAGAACCATTTGGCCAGGGTTGCCTCTTGGCCCGGCGTTTGATCGAACACAACGTTCGCAGCGTCGAAGTAAGTTTCGGTGGTTGGGATACGCACCAAGGAAACTTCACTTCGCTTCCCTTGTTGTGTCAAACAATGGACCGTGCCGTTGCCGCTTTGCTCGACGACCTGCAACGGATCGGTAAGTTGGATGATACGGTCGTCGTCCTGACAACGGAATTCGGCCGCACCCCGATCGTGAACAAAAACCTCGGACGCGATCACTATCCGAATGCCTTTACCAGTGTCCTCGCCGGTGGCGGATTCAAAGGTGGATACGTTCATGGAAAAACTTCCGAAGGAGCCGAAGAAGTAATCGAGGGTTCAATGACCATACCTGATTTCAACGCCACCATTGCCTACTCCTTGGGTATTCCGGTTGATCATGTCCTTTACAGTCCAACCGTTCGCCCTTTCACGGTGGCCCACAAAGGAAAACCGCAAACCGCGCTGTTTGCCTGAAGCTGGTTGGAGAGATGATGTTCAGATCCAACAAGATACCAATCAATTTGGTTCTTATTGTGTTTTGGGCCCTTGCCGTGGGATTGCTCGGGCAAAACAAAGAGAAGAAATACAGGAAGCATGATCCTTGTTCGGCAGAAATGTCGGCCCAACGGATCGAAGTCGCGATTCGTGAGCGTATTCGCAAGCCTGAGGGAGAAATCACCCAAGCTGATTATCATCGTATTACCTACCTGTCGCTCACCGGGATGGGGCTTACGGACATCGCTTTATTGGCTAAACTCAAGAAACTCAAAAACCTGAATTTGGGCTACAATGAAATCTCCGACCTGACGCCATTGGCCGGGCTTGGCGAATTGGAGAAATTACACCTTGGTTCAAACCAAATCAGGGATCTCAGCCCCTTGGGAAATTTGAAGAAACTCAAATTCATTTCTCTTTTCCGAAATCAAATTTCAGATCTTACACCCATTGTTCATTGGACCCAGGCTCAGCACCTGGCTTTGTATTGCAATCCGGTTTCGGATCTAAGACCCCTTCATGGACTCGCCAAACTTGACAAAGTGAAACTCCAAGGGAATCCGGTTTCAGCTGAAATGCTCGATGCCGCCCGCAAGGCTCGACCCGGGTGCGATTTCCAATGGCAAGCAACTCAGCACGTATTTGATCAGCACAGTCCCTTTCATCGAGGCCCCGTCGAACGTCATTTGAAGTTGCCGGAAAGCAAAATTCAGCGGGGAAACGGCCCGTTTTCCAAAACCTTTCGGACGAAGTATCCTGTTGAAGTTCTCATCGGTAAGTAATGCAAATCCCCGAAGGCTTTTGTTCATGGTAGTGAAACTCCTCAAGCTCTTTTTAGAATACAGCTTTGCAGTTGTCATTTTGGTTGGGCTTT
>Ga0233432_10004127_pt1 | contig 12984 bp, 8 predicted proteins | sample SI_122_August201_6_FD_179870 | JGI IMG/M metagenome (GOLD analysis project Ga0233432, IMG submission 179870) | Seawater microbial communities from Saanich Inlet, British Columbia, Canada - SI_122_August2016_10_MG | ecosystem: Environmental > Aquatic > Marine > Inlet | place: Canada: British...
TGGCGACTGAATCACTTGAATAAGACTATCAACCGTCAACTGAACTTCTTCGCTCGAAATATTGCCCAATCCATTAGCTACCACAACTGAATACTGGCCTTCATGAGAACGTAACAACTCCAAGAAAAGCAATTCCGACTCATTCGCTCCCTCTATAGGCTCTCCATTGAACATCCACTGGTAGCTTGGTTCCGGATACGCATCAACTTCTACACTCAGTGCCGTAATACCGCCAATAAATTCACTTGTATCCACTGGCTGATAACGAATAATCGGAGCACTGGTCACCGCAATTTCAAATGCTTCAATCGCCTCCCCCGAACCATCGCCTACCGTTATTGTTGCGGTCGTTGCTCCCAAAAATCCATCACCCGGAACCGCAGTCAAGGTCCTATTGCTCCCAGTTCCTTCGATAGAAATATTTTCTATCGGCAGCAATGCGGTATTCGAAGAAGAAACGCCAATCGTCAAATCACCTGCTGCCGTTTCCACATCCTCTACACTAAAGGCAATAGGATCAATCAATGACCCAAGAGTTGTCGACACATCCGCAATCGAAGAAATTACGGGAACCGTTACGGATTGAACGTCTAGTGTGAAAGATTCGCTTGTGGCCTGCGTTCCATCGCTCACCGTGATCGTCACGGTACTCGTTCCACTCGCTCCGCTAACCGGAGTCAAATCGAACGTACGTTCCGAACCACTCCCGCCTAATACGATCCCACTATCTGCTAGTAGATCCTGATTCGACGAACTAGCAGATAGGGCCAAATCGGCCGCGTTCGTCTCGTTATCGCCAACCGTGATTTGAATCACACCCGAATTCCCGCCTTCCAATATAGCTACATTCGACAAACCACTAATCACTGGAGCATCGTTAGACTCGCTTACCAACCCATTGGCCGTGTTGGTATATCCAGAACTTCCATACTCGTTAAATGCATTGACGCGGTAATAGTAGGCTTGATTCTCTGCAACAGTCGTATCCAAGAACGTCGCTACGTTAGCATCTACAGTTCCAACTTGTTCGAAATTCACTCCATCGATCGCTCGTTCGACTTTAAAGCCATCTTCGTTATCTGAGTTGTCGTTCCAAGTAAGAGTCAGCTGCCCAGCCATTACGCCATTTGCAAGGAGAACCACCAAAAACGTGGCGATCGTTTTCTCCCAAAAACCCTCTAATAGGCTAGGGGATTTTACTTGGACGTATCCGATGTTTGGTGTTTGGGTAAATGTCTTGCCGTTCATGCTTACGACCAGACTTCGCCCCTTTGTAGAGAAAGCTTAAGCCGCACACAGCAATATGAAGGATATCCTAGTCCCCCTTAGTAAGGGCGCTCAAGACTCTCTAGAGTCCGTTACTGCTCAAACTTGCGGGATTTACTCATGCTAGCCATGAGTAATCTTCCCAAACCAAGAAAAAGGCCCAATACTCCCCGGTAAATGCCCCACGCCTTAGAGGATGTCCAATAAGCCACAACGCAATGAATACTTGATGCCAAATTCGTTTCCTCCCAGAGGAAAACCTAATATAGGTCGTCTCGCTGAGGCGAAATTTGTATAAATTGGCGGTTCAGCGACCCGCCCTACAAATATAAAAGTGCCTTATTGGAAAGCCTCTTTGTGGTTCCCTATGAAATCTCGTACATCTCGATCAAGACTTCTCCAGAACCGAAACCATTCCCGGCAGCAACCGCCGAATACAACCCTGGATTAAGTCACAGAGCCTGAGCCGCGGATTTCGAGCCCTTTTAAAATGGGAGGGCTCCTACTTGACCTGCCAGATTCCTTAAAAAACGTGCTCGGAGGTCTATTTTATCTCCAACAAACGGAAACCCGTTTTCATTTTCCGCCATTTATTCACGCTTAAGAGAAAAAGTTTTACCAAAAAGCTCCGACTTAAGAGAAAGCGATGGCACTACTATCAACAAAACAAGCGTCCTCTTCAAAAGGAGGACTTCGTCACACGAACGATGGCGTCTCCGTGGGATTTTGGGAATCTCAACGCTTGGCTAAGGAAAAATCCTACGAAAAGAAGGCGAAACGTCACAACATCAAACTCGACCAGTTGGCAATATTCACTCAGCAGCTTGCTTCCATGCTGGAAGCCGGCCTACCTCTGGTAACCGCCCTCGAAGCCTTGCAGGACCAGACCGAGGATCCCGTTTTCCAAATCATCATTCGCGAAATCCGAACTGACATCTCCCGAGGCAACAGCTTTTCCTTAGCCTGTTCAAAGTACCCGAAAGCGTTCAGCAACCTCTTCGTCTCCATGGTCGAAGCAGGCGAAGCGAGTGGCGGGCTCTCTGAAATACTCGGGAAAGTCGCAGATTATTTTGAATCGACCAGCAAGCTGATCAAGAAAGTTAAGTCAGCGATGACCTACCCCGTCGCTGTTATCGGCCTCGCCGTAATCCTCGTTAATGTATTGCTCATTTTCGTTATCCCAGTGTTCGCCGAAATGTTCGCCGATTTCGGCAAGGAATTGCCCGGTCCCACCCAAGCATTGATCGACCTTTCCGATTGGCTCAAAGGCAATATTCTCTACGTCATCGGAGGCGGCTTTGTCGCCTTCCAACTCTGGACCCGATTCGTCAAGACCCCCAAAGGACGACGCTTCCAGGACAATCTCCTTTTCAGAATTCCGGTTTTTGGAAATCTCCTGAAGAAGATCACCCTTTCGCGCTTTTGCCGCACTTATGCGACCTTGCTTCGAAGCGGGGTTCCAATTCTTCGTTGTCTCGAAATCGTTGCCGCCAGTAGCGGCAGAACTCAAATCGAAGATGCCAGCCGCGCTATCTCGAAAGCGATTTCTGAAGGTGGACAAGTCTCGGAAACCATCGCTCGCATTCCCTTCTTCCCGCCAATGATAAAACACATGAGTAAGGCCGGGGAGCAAACCGGCAATGTCGATGGCATGATGAATAAAATCTCCGATTTCTACGATGCGGAAACCGATGCCATCATCTCCTCGCTGACTTCTCTCATCGAGCCTATGCTTATCGTATTCCTCGGCGTTGTTGTCGGCGGCATCGTCATAGCGATGTTCCTTCCGATCTTCAATCTCTCTTCCATCGCAAGTTAACATACCCGCCTTCCCTGTAGCTTCCCAAAGCCCAAACGTCCCACAATGCAATCCATACTAATCGTCGACGACATGGAGTCTATCCATGAAATGCTAGATACATTCGTCCAACCTCTTGGCTACGCTACATATTTCGCAAGCAATGGGAACGATGCCATTAAAAAATTTCAGGAAGAGCGTCCGCATATCGTTTTAACCGATATCAAGATGCTCCCAATGGGCGGACTCGAACTCGTCAGGAAACTCAAAGAGATCGATCCCGAAGTAATAGTCATCATGATGTCTGGCCATGCCAGCATGGAAAACGCGATGACCTCCCTAAAAATGGGGGCCTTCGACTATCTTACCAAACCCTTTAAGATAGACCAATTGATGTCCGCTATCTCTCGAGCATCGAAACTGATAAGCATCCAGAAAAACAGCCAAAGCAGCGGATCTTCAGATGCATTGCTCGGCAGTTCCGCGGCCATAGAATCTATCAAAAAAGCTATAGCCCATGTATCCAGATCTTCCTCGCCAGTCCTCTTGCAGGGCGAAACGAATACGCAAAAATCGATCATAGCCTCCGAAATTCACCAAACTCACGCCGACGGTAAGGACAATGTTCCCTTCGTAGCTTTCGACTGTAGTGAAAATGACGCAAATTCCATACGCGAACAGCTAATTGGAACAGACAAACTCGGCGGTCCGCTTCTAAAAGAAAGCGAAGGCGGCACTCTCTTCATCGAAAATATCGAATACCTATCCAGGGAATTACAACGCGATACAGCCGAAGTCATACAGGGTAACAAAGCACAGACACGGTTCATTCTCTCGACATGCGAGAATCTCGAACGACGCGTCGAAAAGGACGATTTCGACGACTCGCTCTACTACAGAATCTCCTCTCACACAATCAACGTCCCCAATTTAAAAGAACGCTCCGAAGACATTCCCCTCATCGCCAAATCGATTTTAACCACCCTCGGAAAAGAGGACGTCGAAATTGGCGATCACGCTCAAGGTCTTCTCCAAAGCTATCGTTGGCCAGGCAATTTCAGAGAACTTCGCGAAACTATCGAACACGCCTCAGGGCAATGTTACGATGGAACCATTCACGCTGTAAACTTGCCTGAAAGAGTTCGCGATCTATCCACCTGGTCCAAGCTTAGCGAGTACATCGAAGAAGCGACTTTGGAATACAAAAGCAGCGTCCTTAAAGCCTGTCATGGCGATCTCAAACAAGCCGCCGAAATTCTAGGCTGCGAGCAAGAGCAATTGCCCGGCTCATAGAGACTGTTAAATATGTCCGCTTTATTCGATCAAATCAATTGTAGAACGGGTCGCTGACCCGTCAAAAACAAGGTTGTCGCCTAAGCGAGGTGAGCTACAACCGGAACCTTTACAGCTTAGATACGGAAAAAAGGGCTTTCCCCCAATCTCTTAGATTTTACTGCAACAGAGTACCGGTAGACTATCATAATCTATAATATAAGGGATCGCAGATTAGCAGAACCTCTTCAACCAAAAAGAGATTGCGCTCTTTTCTACATCAAAGGAGTCGCCCCTCCGGAAATATCGCTCAAGCACATCTATCGAGGCGTTGTACCCTTTATAATAATACAACTTATCGCCCTCGGACTAGTCGTAGCCTTTCCGCAATTAGTAACGTGGCTCCCTGGAGTGAGCTATTAACCGTAATTTTCTATCCTACTGGCAACTGAAAGAGAGCCGCCACCGAGCAAAACGCTTGTAGAATTCATCTTTGCTTTCTCTAGCAACGGTGCGGCGAAGACCCGGCAATCTCGCAATAATTGACAATCGCCACTGTAACGGAAATCGCAAGGACTGTATACTCCAAGCGAGCCCTTAAGGGCGGGCGCATATATCGATCGAGAATCTTAATCCTCGTTTCAGGACTTTCCTCCGGCTGAACAAATTGGTAGGACGCAATATCCAAACCGTATTAAAAAACGTAACGCGTCGGATAGCGCACGCACTCAGAATTGGAATGACGTCAGGTCGTAAAACCCGTTTCCAAAAAAAAGGCCGAGTAAACCAAGCCTTACGTTCCTAATCATTCTCGTGTTTCAGATCGCGACTCATCAAATCGCTCAACGCGTCCATCGGTCTTTTATCGTCATAAAGAATCCGATACACTTGTTCTAAAATAGGGGCGTCGATTCCCTTTGCCGACAGCATTTTGTGAAAAGACTTGGCCGTTCGGTATCCTTCGACCGCGGTTTTTTGGCTTTCGACCACTTGCTTCGCCGAGCGTCCTTTGGCTACCGCCTCGCCAAACGTTCGATTCCGACTCCACTCTCCATGGCAGGTGGCACTCAAATCGCCGAATCCACTCAAGCCGTAAAACGTTTCCGATCGGGCTCCTAGAGCAAGCCCAACTCTCACCATCTCAGCCAAAGCCCGTGTCAGCAGGGCCGCCTGGGCATTGTCACCCAGGCTTAATCCCTGACTGCAGCCCGCCGCTACCGCATAAACGTTCTTCAAACAACCTCCAAGCTCAACGCCCCTGAGGTCTTCACTCAAATAAATGCGCATATTCGGCCCGCTAATCGCCATTTGGGTTGCTTCGACGATCGGCTCGATTGCAGATGCCGCAAGCGTCATTGCGACAGGCTTTCCCTCCGCTACTTCACCCGCGAAAGTCGGTCCCGACAAGCAACCCATCAAATGTTCCGGGAAGACTTCACCAATAAGGTCGCAAGGCGTCTTGCCAGAATTCAGCTCCAATCCTTTCGCTAAACTGATAAAGAAAACCCTTCGATCAGCAGTAATCGTCTTCTTGATACGCTCCAACCAAAGCCGCAACGCATACGAGGGCGAGCCGAGAAGCACGATTGAAGCATCCGACAAGGCCGCCTCGTCCGAAGTCTCCACGCTAAGCCCTTTCGGGAGCGGGTAACCTGGCAAATAATCCTGATTCTCACCCGTTCTTAGCATCGCTTCCGCTTGTTCCTCCCGACGCGGTAGGAGCGAAACGACAAGTCCTTGCTGGGCGCACTGAATAGCCATCGCCGTTCCCCAAGCCCCTGCTCCGCATATCGCCACCTTCATTTGATCAGACATCAACCGCTTTCTACCACCGAGGAAACTCGTCCTTCAATTGAAAAGAACCTTTCGCCTCTCAAAACATCTGACAAATCGACTGTAATTCGGGCTTCTCTAGAATATTCCTCATTTGGCGAACCAATTTTGAACGCTTGTAGCCGATTAACGTCTTGATACTGGGAGACAAACGTTCTTCTTTCCCCTCGATGACCGAATTATTCTCAAAATTGCTTAGAAAAAAGCGCGTTCACAATGACACGTTGCTTGATAGTAATTCCGATCACTACCGCATGCAAAACGCTCAGTTCGTTAGCTTCCTGCAAAAAAGCGGGTTTCGCCGACAACTAATCGATCGGCACGAGAAAACTAAACGATTCAAAAAGATCCTTGGTATCACCGTCGCATGGGTCCTTGGCGGTGGTTTTCTCTGGTTCGTCGTTGAAAGCGCCCAGGCGATCGAATTGTTCTAAGCAGAAGGAAACCTTCATTAGGGAACTGCTGGGCCATCGTTAACAGAGCGATCACTCTGCATGCCTTCAATTACGAATGAACAGTCACCGGTCTGGGAGAATAGCTATCACTGCCTAATAGTGATTCGGTTCACCGGAAATTCGTTTTCTGGGCTTCCCTAAAGGGCTTTCGCCTTAAACAGCGTCTTCACGCTAGCCTTCATATAATCGCGATTGAGTTTCGAAATGAACTCTTCGCTGATCAATTTCGGACAAGCCGCCGAGCATTCGTACTGATTCGTGCAGTTGCCAAACCCAGCTTCGTCCATCGATGCCACCATATTCAAGACACGCGTGTCTTTCTCCGGTTGTCCTTGCGGAAGCAAGTTCAACTGACCCGCTTTCGCTGAAACAAAGAGCATCGCCGACGAATTCTTACAGGCCGCAACGCAAGCTCCGCACCCGATGCAGGCTGCTGCATCCATAGCGAGATCCGCGATGTCCTTACCGATTGGAATGGCGTTTGCATCCGGAGCCGCTCCTGTACGGACCGAAACGAAACCACCCGCTTGTTGGATCTTGTCGAAAGCTTCACGGTCCGTCACAAGATCCTTCACTATTGGAAAGGCCTTTGCCTTGAAAGGTTCGACCGTGATTGTATCGCCATCCTTGAAGCTACGCATGTAGGTCTGGCATGTAGCCACGCCTGTTTCAGGCCCGTGCGGCTTACCGTCGATCATGCAGGAACACGTTCCGCAAATGCCTTCGCGACAATCGTGAGCAAATGCAATGGGATCTGAGCCATCATCGGTCAAATTCTCGTTCACCACATCAAGCATTTCGAGGAACGACATGTTCGGATTCAAATCCTTGGCTTCGTAATTTTCGAAGCCTCCTTCGGTGTCGTTGTTCTTTTGGCGCCAAACTCGTAGTTTTACGTTCATTGCAGTCTCCTCTTTAAAATTACTTGTAGCTGCGGGTCGTGAACTTCGTCTCCTCATAGTCCAACGGTTCGACATGCCTCTCCGGTACTTCGTTCTCGCCTTTAAACTCCCACGCCGCCACGTGAGCGAACGCTTCGTCATCACGCATAGCCTCGCCATCGGGATACTGATGCTCATCACGGAAATGTCCGCCGCAGGACTCTTCGCGGGCCAGAGCATCGCGACACATTAATTCGCCAAGTTCCAAGAAATCCGCCACACGACCCGCTTGCTCGAGTGCTTGATTGAGCTCCTTGCCTTCACCAGGAACGCGAACGTCTCTCCAAAATTCTTCTCGAAGCTGCTGGATTAGCTCGATCGCCTTTTCAAGGCCCTCCTTCGTACGAGCCATACCACAGTAGTTCCACATGATTTCGCCAAGGCGCTTGTGAAAACTCTTCACCGATTTCGTACCATTATTGTTGAGGAACTTACCTGTGCGTTCCATCACTTCTCCTTCCGCAGCGACGAACTCCGGTCCGTCGATCGAAGGAGCAGGTTCACGCGGCACGTCCGCCAAATAGTGAGGAAGTGTATTCGGCAAGACGAAATAGCCGTCCGCCAAACCTTGCATCAGGGCCGAAGCTCCTAGTCGATTGGCTCCGTGATCGGAGAAATTCGCTTCGCCCATCACGAACAATCCAGGAAGGTTGCTCATCAAGTTGTAGTCCACCCAAAGGCCGCCCATCGTATAATGGACTGCAGGATAAATACGCATGGGCGTTTCGTATGCGCTCTCGTTCGTGATCTCCTTATAGATCGCAAAAAGATTCCCATAACGTTCGCGAATCGTATCTTCTCCTAAACGCTTAATTGCGTCGCTGAAATCCAAGTACACGCCCAAGCCCGTCTCACCGACTCCACGACCTTCATCGCAGGCCTCTTTAGCGGCGCGGGATGAAATATCACGCGGAGCAAGATTACCGAAACTTGGATACTTACGCTCAAGATAATAGTCGCGTTCGTCTTCTGGAATTTCATTTGGCGGACGTTTGTCTCCCACTTTCTCGGGAGCCCAGATACGTCCGTCATTGCGAAGCGATTCCGACATAAGAGTCAGCTTCGATTGGTAGTCTCCAGAAACTGGAATGCAAGTCGGGTGAATCTGCGTATAGCATGGGTTTGCGAATGTAGCTCCCTTTCTATGGGCTCTCCAAGCTGCGGTCGCATTAGAATTCCGAGCGTAGGTTGAAAGATTGAATACGTTTCCGTAACCACCCGTTCCCAACACAACAGCATGCGCCGAATGCCGTTGGATTTCGCCTGTATTCACGTTTCGGGTAATAATTCCCTTGGCTTCGCCGTTCACGACAACCAACTCGAGCATCTCTTGGTTGCAAAACATTTCAACCGTTCCGAGTCCAATTTGACGACTGAGCGCCGAGTAAGCGCCAAGCAAGAGCTGCTGCCCTGTTTGACCACGAGCATAAAATGTTCTGGAAACCTGAGCGCCGCCGAATGAACGATTCGAGAGCGTTCCTCCGTATTCGCGAGCGAATGGCACGCCTTGAGCCACGCATTGGTCGATGATATTCGTACTTACTTCTGCCAAACGATGAACATTAGCTTCGCGAGAACGATAATCCCCCCCTTTAATAGTATCGTAGAAAAGTCTATACACGCTATCGCCATCATTCTGATAGTTCTTAGCCGCGTTGATACCGCCCTGCGCCGCAATCGAGTGAGCGCGCCGTGGGCTATCATGAAAAGAAAAGCACTTCACACTATAGCCGAGTTCGCCTAGCGTCGCAGCGGCCGACGCACCTGCCAAACCAGAACCTACGATAATAATCTCGTACTTACGCTTGTTAGCAGGATTGACGAGTTTGCCGTGGTCTACGTGATTCTTCCACTTATCAGCTAGTGGACCTTCGGGAATCTTGGGATCGAGTATCATCTGAGGCGAAAAAAGTTAAGATTGATTGTCCTTCGCGACGTCTACGTTTTCGACAATCGCTTCAGTATTAATAGCCCCGCAGACATCGCACGCGTCGCGACAGGCATATCCCGCGACCAAGGGATTCTGAATACGAATTTGACCGGTCATCGCAGCGACGACGATCAAGGCATTTCCAAGGAAATAAAGTACGCAAAAAATAACGGACACCCGTTCCAAGAACCGACTCCATGGTCGCGTCCTAAGCCCAATCGATTGAAACATGCTGACCAAGCCGTGCCTTAAATGCCAACTCAGCAAACCGACTGAAATAAGATAGCACGTCGCCAGTAAGGGATTCTGAAAACCCAACACCATCATCGAATGCACATCGCGAACCACCGTGCCATCAGCCAACACGGTCATTGGATAAGCCCCCGGACCGTGAGTTACCCGAACGGTGAAATGCAAAATGTGATACACGATGAAAGCCAATACCACGAATCCGCTCCAGCGCATGTACCGCGAGGCCAGAGTGGCCCGCAGTGTAATCTGCTTTTGATACCCGTCCGGACGAGCGGCCCGGTTTTCAAACGTCAACTGAACAGCAACCCAGATATGAACCACCACCGTAACAATTAGGAAGAGGCGAATGACCCAGAGTGCCGGACCCAACGATTCGAGCAAATGAGCATAGCCGTTGATCTTGTCCGGGTGAGCGAAGATTTGCAAATTACCAGACAGATGGCCGATCACGAAACCGAACAGAATAAAGCCCGTCACCGCCATGGCAACTTTCTTACCGATAGAGGTCTTAAAGAGAACGTGAAGAATATTCATCGAAAATCTGATTTGATAAGCGCGCTGCTCTGAAAAGCGCAGGAGTCGTTTTGCTCAAAGCCGTGGACCGAGTCATTGAAGTTAAGTCTGTCCATCAACAGGTCAATGAGGAATCGGCTTCACTAGCCTCGAGCGTGAACGAGATAAGCGAGCACAATACACTCTATTAGCGAAAAAGCTGGTCAGGCACTGCTAAATCAAGAAATTTTAACGGCCGCGAGCCTTGATCTTTTCCCAATGGGGATAAAACAGAAGCAGGGCATTGAGGGCTAAAGAATGAAAAATCGCCCCTTGCTTGACCATTTCATACACCGTCTCGATGGGAAACGCTTTCGTAACGATCTCTTCGTGCTCATCCCAATCAAGACCGTCCGTCAATCGTGCCTGCTCTGCCAATACGATGTGACAAATGTTACTTTGAATAGCCGGGTTCGGCCGCACGGATCCCAGAAGGCAAGCTTTGCCAGTCGTGTAGCCCGTTTCTTCCTTTAGCTCGCGCAGGCCAGCATTGATCGGTTCTTCGCCGTTTTCCATCACACCCCCTGGGATTTCCCAGGAAGTCCGCTTCACGCCAAAACGAAACTGGTTTACCAAAACCATTCGATAATCCTCGGTGATCGGGACAACATTCACCCAATCACGCGTCTCAATCACATAGAAATCGCCTTCGGTTCCATGTTCTGGGTGACGGAAACGCTTCGAAAAGACATCGAAGATCCTGCAATCCGCGATCCGTTTCGAATCAAGCTCATCCCAGTGAGGAACGACATCGCTCGACTCGCTCTCTGGAGAATCGGCCATTCGAAACTTAGGCGTCAGCCTTAATTGCCAGAGTTGGGGACTACGATTGCCTGTCCAATTTGCAACCGACGTGGATCAACTCCAGGATTGGCGTCAATCAGATCGTTCACGCTCACCTTGTAAAGCGAGCCGATTTTCTGGTAACTATCGCCCGATTTGATTATATACTCTTTCGTGTCACCGGAAGCTGCTCTTTTACTGGAGCGGAGCGTTTCGTTCCCTCCGCTCGAAGTCGTAGATTTCGCCGTCGCCTTGACTGGAGCAGTCACGGCTTTCACGCCGCTCTTCTGGAAAGCATCGATTTTCTTGAGTGCCGTCCCCGCATCGATTGCTATGGTCCGCATGTTTTTCTTGATCGTAGCGATGTCTTTTTCCACCCCTCCAGTGACGCCAGCCAGGCTCGACTCAATCGATCCTAGCTTCCCCGCCATCCGGCGAATCATTTCCGAATTTCCCTCAACAGTGGTCTTCAGCTCGGAGATCGAACCGGCTGCATTCGAGACTTCGACAAGTTGGGCCTCCAAGGCACTGGCCTTCGAAAACCCATACCATCCCAAGATTACACCGGTCAAAGCAAGGATCACCGCAGCAATCCCTGTGAAGAAAGGCGTTTTAGAAGACGTATCCAAATCGGCGGAAGAAAGATTATCCATGGCTCTTATTTGTACAATTGACAGAAAACGCTTATCAGACGCCGTAAACGAACGACGTCAAGCGAGGTTTTCTCATAGTTGTCCGGCCATTACGCAAGGATTTCAAGATATTCTTGACAGCAATGCCATAACGGCCTCTTTTGAGCCCTCATTTTTCGGGGCGTAGCTTAGCCTGGTAGAGCGCCTGGTTTGGGACCAGGAGGTCGAAGGTTCGAATCCTTTCGCCCCGACCATTTCACCACTGGAGTGAGATGGTCATTAACCGGAAAATGAATTTCGCCAGAGAACGTCTCAAGCGAAAGGATGAGAACCGAAAAAGGTTCGACGGAGCGAAGCGGAGAAGGGACATGCTCAGCAGGGGTCCGAAGGACTTCGAATGAAATGAGAACCAATCCTTTCGCCCCGACCATTTCACCTTTGGAGTGAAATGATCGTTAATCGAAAACGGAATTTCGCCAGAGAGCGTCCCAAGCGAAAAATGAAAGTTGGAATCTCGATTCGTCAGCGATCCGTAGCAGACGAAGAAGTTATCGCTGGTGCGTTGAGGCAATTTAGACCAGTCTTTGAACAGTTGTCTTATCAAGAAACGAAAGCCCTTTTGGCCTGCTCATCAAACAAATAAGATTGAAGCACATAGAGACCGAATCGTTCGCTCGCAATCAACTTGGCAGTAAAGTACGCAACAAGCTGAATTCGATCGAATTCGATTTCAGCTCAGATAGATTCCTCTTAGGGGATTCGAGAACTGGACCACTAGAGTTCGTAAAAAACTCAAAATGGCGTCCCGTAAAGGATTCGAACCTCTGTTTCATGGATGAAATCCATGCGTCCTAAACCTGACTAGACGAACGGGACCCTATTAAAAATCTGCAAAAAGTAGAAATTGTCTCCCTTCATGCAAGAATTTTCAGAAATGCCCTTTGATAGGCCGGTACCGCTGAGACCATTGCATCGTTCCGCTGCGCTCCAAAAATCTCAACCCTCGAGAAACGACAGGGGTTCTAATCCAAGAACCATTTTTTGCACAAAAAAGCCGTCACCTTTTAGTGACGGCTTTCTTGAAAAAATGGTACCCCGTAGGGGATTGGGTGTCGCTGCGCTCCAAGTCCTGCGGACCCACGCTTAGCGTGCCCCTTCTGTGCTCGCGTGCTCGCTCTGTCAAACCCAACCGTAGAGAGGCGACAGGGGTTCTAATCCAAGAACCATTTCCGCACAAAAAAGCCGTCACCTTTTAGTGACGGCTTTCTTG
>Ga0233432_10004129_pt1 | contig 12983 bp, 9 predicted proteins | sample SI_122_August201_6_FD_179870 | JGI IMG/M metagenome (GOLD analysis project Ga0233432, IMG submission 179870) | Seawater microbial communities from Saanich Inlet, British Columbia, Canada - SI_122_August2016_10_MG | ecosystem: Environmental > Aquatic > Marine > Inlet | place: Canada: British...
GGATTGCTTTCGAAATAAGGGCTCCATTCTACCTCTTCGGAGAATACGACTTCGCCTTCGATGACAGCTGCGCATTTGCGGTCGCTGCCACCGAGATCAAAGCCGATGCGGCACCCGTCCAAATTGTAACCCATCCGTATTGATTGCTCATTAGGCTGCGGCAGATCTGCTTCGTCGCACTTCTCGATCACCAATGGGTCATCATAGACTTTCCCGCCAAAAAAATGGTAATCGAAACTGCGAGCACCATTTTCCGAGTAAATAGCTGTCAATTTTCCTACTAGAGGATCGCAACCGCTGATGAGCACTTTGCTGGCGCCTCTTTGCCAAAGCAGGAATTTGAGGAGGCGTTCTAGATATCGAAGCGTTAGTTGCTCGTTTCTTTCCGTTAGCGGTAGGATTTGGATTCGATAGAGCGAACAGGTTTCGTCAGGCCGGATAAGAGCCAATGTTGCTTGGACGGGACCTGATGATGCTGCAACCTGATCTCGGTAGTCTTGGTTCCAGATTGTAGAAGGGGTGAAGCTGGGGTCTAGAATTGGTTTTATAATCGTATCCATATTGTTCGTTGATACCGCTTTACGAAAGTATTGGCAGCATTGTAGGGTAAGTAGCTTGGTCAAACCCACCCATTTTTAACTTAAAACTTAGCATTTTTGATTTGATTTGGGTTTTTGCTTCTGGCCTCAGAGGTTTTTTCGTTTGCTTCAGGGTGACTACAACCTATGCGCTTGGTGATGGAACAGTATTTCTTCATCTACGGGGGCCTTGGGCTTCAGCGTTACATGGTTTCGGATAAACCCCGAACGGATGCATTTGCGGCGGCAATCAAGGAAGTCGTTAAGGATGGAGATCAGGTGATTGACGTTGGCACGGGCACGGGGCTTTTGGCGATTTTGGCTGCCAAGGCCGGAGCGGAAAAGGTGTATGGTTTGGATAAATCGGATATTGCCGATACTGCGGAAAAGTTGGTGGATGCGAATGACCTGACTGGTATCGTTGATATTGTCAGATGCGACGCTGGCGTTTTTGATTTGGAAAAAACGACTGATGTGATCGTTAGCGAGTGGTTGGGTCATATGGCCTTTGCGGAAGCAATGTTGGATGATTTGATCGTGGCGAGGGATAAGAATCTAAAACCAGGCGGCGTGATGATTCCTTCGGAGGTCGACGTTCTGTTAGCGCCGATTGCTTGTCCTGAACTTTACGACGGACAAGGTCCTGGATTTTGGCGCGAACCGGTTCACGGAATCGATTATTCGATTCTCGAGGAAATGGAGCAAAACCAAGAAATTTCGTCTCAGATAGAAGTACCTGGCGAATCGAAACTCGCCGAAGGTCAGCCGATGGTCTCGCTCGATCTCGCGACTGCTTCGCCCGAAGATCCTTGGAGGCGCGGAGAGCTTGAGTTTACGATGGATCGAACGGCTCGGTTTGATGGATTTGTAGGCTGGTTCTCAATACAGCTTTCGCCATCGGTTCGACTCGATACGGGACCGGATGCTCCTTTGACTCATTGGCGACAGATTCATTTCCCATTCAAACCGATCGATGTTGTGGAAGGAGAGACGTTGAAAGTAACCTATGAGCTCAATCGCGATGAAGTAGATCCACGAGCGATCACGCTTGGGTTGACGGTAAACGATGTGTACTACTGCTACCGAATTGGATAGTCAGTATTCAAAATATTGTGACGATTTGTGTGTTTGGAGGATGCACGCTACAGCACCTTCGAAAAAAGAAGGATAAGACGATTGTCACGGACGTAGATTTCGGGCTTGAAGAGCTCGATTTAAAAGGAGGCGTTTGGTGCAAAATGCGTCTCGAAGTGTTCGATGGGAAATTGAGAACCACCGTTGCGGGCAAAACGATGCCCTAGTTTTCGCTGAGTTCCTTTAGAGGAGCACTGACGTTCTTTTTCTCTTCTGGAGATGGGAAATACTCAAGTAGGTCACCCATCATTTCTTGTAGGGGTTTGCGGATTACGTCGAGAAAAGCCTTATCCATTTGGTAGCGGCTCGAACCAGCCGGAGCTACGGTACATTGACTGTAAGTTTCTAGCGTATTCAATTCTCAATATTTAGATAATTTGACCTTGATAGTGGTAACGAGATCGCCAGATCGTTCCTGCTCGAAGCGAAGTGCATCTATTTCTAAAACAGGACCGTTGCCCGGTTCTTCCCGTTCTTCCAAGAGGTGAACGTCGATGGGAAGTGCGTGAAGCTGAATCAGCTCCTGCATCACGTTTACAAGATCGTGCGGGCATTAGGATGAAATATGGGGGATTAATTATGAAAGTGGCTGTCATCAATGAAAATGGCGATGAATCAGCCTGCTAGACACTGATTAAACTCTAGAATTGGTTGGCGGCAATGATTTCCTTGAGGCGATGTTTTAGGTTTTCACCGGTGTCGTAGATCATCTGCTCGTTTGAGGGAAAAGACACAAGAGCCTTGCCCAATAGTCCCCTGTAGTGATCGTCTAGGGCTCGCCTGTCGCCATTATGCGTGCAATAGTGATGGAAGAAATTGTATTCGCCGACAATAGGAATCGACGTAATGACCTGCTTGTTTTGATAAGAACGGTATTCAGCTTCCGCTACGATTCTTGTTGATTTCGATTGCGTGAATTCTTGGATTTTCGACCGGATGGTTATGTACTTGTCGGACTTAATGTCATTTCCGGCGCTGTCCTTTTTCACATTGCCAGTTTGGTCCAGTTCGTAAGTGAACCCGGCTTTGATCTTCTTGGTTTTTATTATCTCTTTTTCGTAGATCTGTTCTGGACTGATCTGGATATCCCGGAACGTGACAATCAATTCGTAATCGTAGTCGGTATTCTCGACCTGTGTGTTGTGATAAACAGTCCACAGCTTATTCATTTTGTAAGTATCGATCTGCAGGAGGTCGCTTTCCAATTCCTTGGGAATGATATGGTCCGTATGGTTGTCCATGTGGATGAAGACGAAATCAGTACCTCTATAATGCGCGTCGCTCATGAGAGCGCTGCTGTCTTTGTAATTTGGATTAATATTTTCCAAATAGTTGAAGTTTTCGTACGCTATGCGTGCATCCATTTTGTCGCCATTCCTAAGAAGAGAGGCCGCATGCTTGTAAAGGTGTTCTGACAAATTGCTTTTCGAATCGAAAAGCGCTTCATCGTAGTCGACCATCGCGAATTGAGCTTCTCTTCCGGTATCAGGTTCATGGAGAGGTAAAAGGGGGCGGATGTATTCCTGCCGGTTATTGAGCCCTTGGTAAGTGTTGTAGGTTTCTTCGAGAGCTTCTCCGCTGCTTTCCCTTTTCAATCGCTCGATGGTTCTCGTATCGCGCTCAACCGCCTTGGCATAAGAGTCCTCAAGTATCAGAATGTATTCGATCGACTTCTTTTTGGTCCTGCTTTTTCTCAGGTTCTCTACCGAGGTTCGAATGGCGTATTCATAGTTGCCCGATGCGAGATTCAACCGTGTTTCCTTAAGCGTATTGCATCCAACAAGAAAGGCGAGCGATGATAAGAGGGCTAATGTTATAGTCTTCATAGGATCAAAAAGGTCCGTTTCAGTATAGGGCGCGAAAGGTATCGGCGGGCATGAAATGGCGTATTAAAAAGTTCTCTATCGGCTGAATGGCCCTTTGACGAACGAGAAGTTCGATTTATTCAGCTAGAAAAGATTGAAAAAGGCTAAACCTGAATATTCGGTTGAAAGACTAGGTAAAAGCAATCTCTACATACAAGCCGGGCCTGAAGTCACGGGACTCTCTTCGAGAATTGATTAAAGCTGATCAGCTTTTTGTTGTCCTCGTCCCACAAATGGTAGCTCAAGCAGCGTATGCTATCGTGAAATTCATCGCTTTGACTTGCTGAATTTACCGAGGGGCGAGCATGCAATTTGGACAAGAGACGAATGTCATGACATCTCGGGGTAATTAAGTCGAGTCCTCCAGTAACGGCCCCGCCTCCCTCAATCTCCCTTTAGGGGGTACGAATCCCCGCCTTTTAGCTTTTCTCTATCCAATCGGAGCCCCATGATTATATTAGTTTTTTAGGAGCTTATCGATGTATAATCATATCCTCTAGCTTCATTGACAAGACCCCCGCCCCCCGTCCTAGTATTTGAACGATACCCCTCGTTTCGGTAAATATAATCACCTGCCAGTTTCATGTCATATTCTCTGCTGCTTAGTGGATGCAAGCACCACTTACTGCAACGAGTTTAAGGCGTAAGTCATTGCCCCCTAGAGGAAAAAGCGAATTAGCGAACCGCCCTACAGTTAATTAAAACAATTTATCTGTGTATGCCTGAGCAATTTGTGGGCAAAAACAAATTGAATTAAAATGAAATTACCGGCTTAGTCTAAGGAATATATTATGATTAAAATTGCTATTATTGGCGCTGGTGGGCGCGGAACTGGATTTTCAAATATTATCGGAGACAATCCTCAATTGGCGACGGTGGTTGCGGTTGCGGAACCGCGCGAAGCCTACCGTAAGGCGATTCAAGAAAAGCATGGAATTTCCGACGCCAATTGCTTCACTAGCTGGGAAGCGTTTGTAGCAGTAGACAAACTTTGCGATGCGGTCATTGTCGCTACGATGGATCAGGATCATGTCGGACCTGCGGTGGCCTGCATGGACAAAGGATACCATATGCTCCTAGAAAAACCGATGGCGGTCAGGCTCGAGGATTGTCAGGAGATCGCTGCAGCCCAAGCTCGCAATGGAGTCATCACCAGCGTGTGTCATTCGCTACGTTATCACAAAGGCTTTGCCATGGTGAAAGCGATTCTCGATAGCGGTCGAATCGGCGCGATTCAGACGATTGATCATTTGGAGCAAGTAGCCTTTTGGCACCATGCGCACAGCTACGTTCGCGGAAACTGGGGCAATGAGGAGAAGTCGTCTTTTATGCTGATGGCGAAGAGCTGTCATGACATCGATTATCTCACTCATTTGATTGGCAAGAATTGTCTTAGAGTGAGTTCCTTTGGAGGTTTGGGGCATTTTCGCAAAGAGAATGCTCCCGACGGAGCCACGGCCCGCTGCACAGATGGTTGTCCTGTCGAACAGACCTGCGCGTATTCGGCGATCAAGAGATATGTTCACGCGGATCGAGATGTGTGGCCTGCGAATGTGTGTAGCCATGATCATAGCGCGGAGGCTCACCTTGAAGCAATCAAGACCGGGCCGTATGGACGATGCGTGTATTTGTGCGACAATGACGTAGTGGATCACCAAGTCGTCGCTATGGAGTATGAAGACGGTATTTCCGTCACCTTCACTATGACGGCCTTTACGGCGGGCGAGGGTCGCAGGTTACGTGTTCATGGCAGTGCGGGCGAACTCTTCTTCGATGAATCTACCATTACGATCCAGGACTTTGCCACGGGCAATAAAGAGACCATCGAGATAGGAGCGGAAACCGGCGGACACGGTGGAGGAGACAGTCGTCTCGCTCTTAACTGGCTTGCTGCTTTGGCGGTCAATAGCGACGAGGGTATCAAGACGGATGTCCATCAATCCCTGCGCACGCATAGCATTGTATTCGCCGCCGAAGCCTCTCGCAAAGAGCAGCGAATGATAGACGTTTCTGAATTTTCGAAGACCTGAGTGGAGGAAATTGGCTGGGTCTGAGATCTGTTCTTCTGAGAGAAAGAAAAGCGGTGAGTTTCAACAGGATACCCTTCCGTCTTAACTCCGTTACCTTGAGACATGTCGCTACACAATACCTCCTTCTCGGCTTCGATCACGAGCGATTGACCTATCGCTTCCAAGGCCGGGACTTTCGCCTCACCGATGTGCACGGGCATGTCGTGAAGGATCTGTTCAACTAGGTTGGGCCCCTCGTTTTATTGCAGGGCTTTGCCTGAAAGGTCTGTCCCATTGCAATTGAAGAACTGTCGAATAGGAAAGTCAGCAGAATGGAAACGATTTTTCTAGTGGGCAGAGGGAAAGATTCAAAAGACTAACGCTGCTGTGTGGGACTCATTCAAGCCTTCCTGCGCGTTTTACTTGGCTTCCAGCAGTCGGCGCATCACGTTCATCAATACGGCTTCGGATTCCGGTCCGACGTTTGTGGCTCGTTCGCTTGTTTCGTAGCCGCCCTCGGAATAGGAAATTTTAGTACCGATGTAGGCAGTGCCATAGTCGCCGTAGGCTGCCATGGCGATTTGCAGGTCGGGTCGCATCGCTTTGGCTGCCAATTGATATTCCACGAAGAGCTCGCCAGGCATGTGGATGACGCGGGTATCGCCGATATTCAGGCTGGAAATGTCTATTTTGTGCCCAGATTTCACGCGTTGGAGATAGGCAAGCTGAGTTATGGCTTCGAAGCCATCCGAAGACTTTGTATCGATTTTCTCCAACAGGGATTTCTTATTCAAGTGCTCGGCCAGAGGAAGGGCGACTGGTTCGAATTGCCAATCGACCTCTGCAGGGGAAAGAGGAGATTTTTGCGTGCCTTCCCATGCAGCGAGCATCCCATCGGCCAACCGTTGGGCTAGCAGGATGCGATTTTCCGTATTACCGTCATTGTACTTACCGGCACCGATGTTACCGCCGGCTCCATTGAAATGGACATGCAAGGCCTTCGGTTGGCCCTGCCCTCTGAGGAAACGGGCAATACCCGGGAAATCTGGGCTTGGAATACCTGTTCGGTAGTAGCTTTGCGGATGCGTAGCGAAGTAACTGAGGACGGCAACGGGCGTTTCTTCGTTCCAGAAGGAGATCAATGAGATTTCGGGATCGACAACGCCAATCGGTTCGGCTCGAACTAGAGGATTCCTCTCGGTAGTGAATCTCATGATCCGCACTTTACCGTCTTGACCGAGTATCCGACGGTTGGATACGACGCCCTCAACGTTGGCGGACCCCCAGCCATAGTGAGTGACCAGTCTGGCTTCGCTTAGCGCGCTTTTGAGAGCTTGTGCAGCTCGGCGGATGACGTCTCTTTGGTAAAAGCTATCGAATAGGCCGTGATTTCGGATGCCCATCTCTTGGACAATTGCCTCAGAGCTAAAATCCGATCTAGGGGCGTCGTGTTGGTGCAGTGCATGAACGGCCACCCGTTCTCTGCTTGTCATGGCCGCTTCAGCTAATGCCTCGCGAAAGAAATCATGCGACGCGTTGGCAACTCCGATCCAGTCGATCGCACACAAGACGATGGGCTCTCCGGATCCGAGAATTGCGATTCCTCGGCAACGTATACTTATCTCGCCATGTTTTATAACCGGATCATAGGCTAGTTCTGAACCGATTGGCGGAGTCGCGTCGATGTCGAATGTCGCAATACTGACTTGGGCAGTCGAAATGGATGCAACCAGTCCAGCGATGATACATGAAATCTGTAGTTGAATTGGGCTTCTCATGTGCGGTTATAATTCAAAGGGAAAAATTTCTTAGGTTCGATCGCAATTCAGGCTCGATAGTCGGGAGCTCTAGATAAGCCAGGTCGATTCGACGGCGATTTGAATGCGAACAATGGGATTGAATCAGCTACTCCTTCGTGAAACGGACGAGATCAATGTCGCCGATTGCACCGTTCTCGCCGTTTTTGTCCATTACGAGTTTCATTGCTTGTCGCCCCTTTTTCAGTTTGATGCTTTTTAATTCGAGGGTCTGCAGCTTGTCCCAGCCGCCCGTATCTGGAATGGTGATGGGACCAGTGACGTCTTTTCCGTCGAATTCGATGTGAAACGTGCCCCCCGAATGCTTCGAAGCCACTGGAATGTCTAAAGCATAGTTCCCTGCCGTGGTAACGATCACGGTGTAGACGAGCCATTCGCTGGCCCGAACCCAGCCAATTCCATGGCCATTTGAAGCATCCGGTCGCTCCTCGATGTCGACCTGCGTGTTATCCCGATAGGGTGCGCCTCTATTGATCTCGTCCACATCCGAATATGCGACGCCAGCCGGCCCTTCGTCGTAGTGCTCCGTCTCAACCACGCCGGGTAGTCTGTGGACGTTTCCTTGAAATGGCTTGTGCTTCGGGGTAGCTGCATAAGCGGAATGCGCGGTAAAAAATATGCTGAGAAGGCAAAGTATCGACAGGCTAGGAGGCACAGTAACAACCTCGTAATTAGTTCGGAAAACGCAAGTCCTAAGCATGTAAGGTTAATCGTTTTTGGAGAGCTCAGAAGAGCATTGAACGGGAGGGTAACAATGGTATGCAAATCGATGGAATCAATACTGAAGGCTAATTCCTAATTTTCCAGTGGTGCGGGTTTGTAGGCTTTAAACCCCTCGAGGAGGGTTTTCTGGACGAGGCCTTGGTGCTTTCGGAGGATTCCGATCCGCTGGTTCGCCAGGCCTGGCTCGAATGGCTTTGGAAAGCGAACCCTGCGGCTGCCGGACGTTTTCGGTATCGGAGACTCGCTCGCGAACGAAGCCAATCGGCACCATGCCGGACATGAAGCTGATCCTGACCAAGCGAGAACTTAGAGACCTTGTCGCGTATTTGACAACTCTGTGAGGCATCGGTCCATGAAGAAGACAAATCATTCAGAGCATTGCGTCGCTATCTTCGTAGTGAAGGGTCAACAGTTGACTCTGGAATGTCTCGAAAGGAGGGGAGTACATGGAAATGGTCTCAATGATCAACAATTGCTAATTAATAGAAGATGAATCATGAAACTTAATATAAGTCTTTTCGCACGGCGCTATATCGTATTTGGATTCCTCATATCTCTGCCGTTCAGCAATCTCTTTGGGAATTCGGGTTGGCATGAAGAAGCGTTTCCGACCACCATTTCATATGCCTCCATGACGGATCAAGAACGTGCGGAGGCCGGGTTTGTTGCTGCGGTGGATTCTGGAAAAGTCTTCGGCGAGAAGAGCTGGAGTTATGAGCTTAAACAGGGAGGAGACTATCAGATGGGGACAGGCTGGATTGAAGCGCTGTCCGAGGGTGAGGTTGAGGTCATTATCACCGTCAACGGGGAAAAGGTAAAAAGCGTTACGGCATCAAAAGATTTGTCCCAATCCAAGGGTCGCTCATCCAACGATTTCGGTCTTTTCAGGTTGGAAAGCCGTTTTGAAGGGTTGTCGCCTGATTCCCTTATCGAAATAAAAACCGTACCGGCGGGCGATGTCTCTTACCGGCTTTCCTTTCACTTAGTTTCCACGACACCTACCTTTACGGGCCTCAAGGTTTTGAATGTCGTCGACTTCGGCGCTCTGGGCGACGGTGTCCATGATGACATGCCTGCGATTCATGACGCGGTGGCGGCGGCGCGATCTGCGGGAGGCGGGATTATCCGCTTCGAAAAAGAGAAAACCTACCGAGTTATCGGGCGGGATGATTTGGAATACGAAGCGGTTTTCGAATTGGTAGGAGCGGCTAATATTAAAATCGAGGGGCAGGGTTCGACTGTGGTTCTGCAGGCGCCTGACGGCCTGGCGAATATCCGTCAGGCCCGGAATATCCAGATCGACGGTCTTTTGGTAGACTACGATCCTCTTCCTTATTACCAGGGGGCGATTACCGACATTAACGTCGATGAGATGACGATTGATATTGTGGTACCTGATCGTTACCCCGTGCCTCTAACCGGCATATGCGAAAGCGAAAATCCATTTTTCGGCCGCTCCTTTATACCCGATTATCCGGGGGCGCGGACCGGTTCGGGAGAGAATATTTATGTCGAATCCGTAACGGCTTTAGAAGATAATCGTCACCTCCGACTGCAGGTTCCTAAAACCGCCATAGGGAGTGATACGCCGAACGCCGGTATGATAAAGCGTTTAGTGGATGCCAAACAGCGAGGCGCTACCGAATTCGTAGTCCCCCATAAGGAGTATGGTCACCTGGGGGGATGGACCAATATTCTCCAGAGCGCCCGGGTGAAATTCTCAAATGTTCGTTATTATCTGGTGCCCTATTTTTGGTTGAGAGTTAAGGGCAACACAGGTCCCGTGACTTTCCACAACGTGGATCTCCAGATGAAGCATCCGGAAACCGAACTTTATGCCTCATGGCGTGACGGTTTTCATATTAAAAACGCCCGCTTTGGCACATTGATTGATGGTTGTGACATGGACGGGGCGGCTCAGTATGATGATACCTTTGCTATTTACACTCGTATCCACAATGTGACGACTATTGATGCAAAAAACAAAAAACTGACGTTGGATGCTGCATTCAGGGATCATAAAGACCTGTACTCATGGCTCAAAGGCGATTGGGTAAGCGTCTGGAATAAAGATCAGACCCGACTGCGCGGAATGGCCCGGCTGATTGAGCTGGAGGATGTGCCTGAGAGTGAAAAACGATTTCACCTCACGTTTGAGCAGCTGCCTTCCGGTATCCAGCTCGGAGATGTTGTGATTAACGACGAGGTCCTTAATCGAGGAACCTTGATCAGAAACTGCAGCACCTCTTCCATCGGTACTGAAAATGCAAGCAACCGTTTCCGTGCGAGCGGTATCTGCTTTGAGGATAATCGCTTTGAAGATTTTAGTTTCCTTGTTGAGTTCAATCCATTCTGGGGGACTCCGCGTTCCCGGGACGTCCTGGTAAAAGAGTGTTATATCGGTGGCGGACAGAGCTCTGTACGACTCAACTGGCCCGTCGGGATGGTCTTTGAAAAATGCCGTTTTGATGAGCTGACCTTTAGTGGAACACGCAATGCAGAAAATATCCTGCTCAAAGATACATCCTGGTCCAATGCGGGTGGTGGTGAGATTATACAAGCAGGGGTCGGTTCAACTATGTATCTTGAAGGAGATATAAAAGTTAACGGAAAACATGTCCACCAGCTGGATTCTGACATAGAAAAACGTATCTCTGTCGCCGAAGGGGCTGCTGTCCATTTGCCTGATGGTAGCGTTTTAGAGACCAAGCTCGCCCCCAAAGGGGAGTAAAAATAAGGACAGGTCATTTGTTAGATTCTTTTGCAGCGTTGTTAGAATAAGGAGTTTATCAAAGGAATTAGGCTCGCTTCAAGGGTCGCCCTATTTCTTGCTGGAGCGGTGAATACCATTAATAGAATATTTAGCATCCTTAGCCTATTCACACTGGTACTACTGGTAGCTGAATCCTTTGCGGACGATAAGGACAGGCCGAACATCGTCTTCATTCTAGCTGATGACCTCGGCTATGGAGATCTGGCCTGTTACGGGCATCCGTACTCAAAAACGCCCTACATCGACAGTCTCGCCAAAGAGGGGACGCGGTTCACCCGCTACTACGCCACCGGCGTGACTTGTCAGCCGAGCCGGGTCGGCTTCATGACCAGTCGACATCCGCGCAGCTTCGAGCGCCGGGTAGGGGACTACGGTTTTGACGGTCGCCCGACCATTACCGAACTGCTCAACAACAACGACTATGCCACCGGGCATTTCGGGAAGTGGCATATCGGTCCTGCAGCCAATGGGAAAAATGCAACGGAAGGTCATCCGCCCGCCCATGACTATGGCATCGATGAGATTAAGGTCCTCGAGTCCGTGAAGGACCGAACTCAGGGGCGCGACGACAACACCTTCGAGGCAGCTATCGACTTCATCGAACGCCACAAGGATCGACCGTTTTATGTCAATGTGTGGGCCCACATCACCCATTTCAGAGTTCCGTCGGATACCGTGTTTGCTGAGGAATTCACGGATCTGAAAGTCGATGAGTCCTTCTTCGGCCCCTATATGAAGACCAACAAGTTCGACATCTGTCGGGACGAATGGGGCAGGAGTGTGCATGACTGCATGAGGAACTACCTCGCCGACGTCTGGAGCCTGGACCTGGCGATCGGCCGGCTGCTGAAAAAGCTGGATGAACTGGGGCTTTCGGAGAACACCATCGTTGTCTTCACCAGCGACCAGGGGCCCGCCAGAAACACGCTCAATAAGAACGCACCCGACCAGGTCGGCGACAAGATCCGTGCCAACATGATGGGGTGGACCAAAGGGCTTCGAGGCGGGAAGCACGAGATGTATGAGGGTGGGGTGCGCATTCCTTTCATCGTCCGTTGGCCGGGCAAGGTGCCTGTCGATACGGTCAATGAGACCAGTATCCTCTCTGGCCTGGATTTCCTGCCCACGCTTTGCCACCTCACTGGCACGCCTTACGACAAGGATCAGTTCGAGGGACTGAATGTTGCCGATGTCTGGCTCGGAAAGGAACGGGATCCAGAGCGTTACCTCTACTGGAAGAAGCAGTATCCGACCGCGCTGCACGGCGATTGGAAATACCATGTGAACCGACGTGAGGGGGACGAGCTCTATCACCTGGCGAACGACCCGAACGAAACCACGAACGTCATTACCGAGAACCCTGAAAAAGCAGCGACGATGCTCAAGGCGATCACGGCCTGGGACAAATCGCTACCTCCGTTGCCACGGAAGACCTCTGTGCCACAACCGGCAGCAACGCCAAAACCGAAGGCCGAAAAGAAAGCGGCTCCCGTCAAGCCGACCCCGAAGACGGAATCGGCGTCGTATCCTTGGCAGGACTACAGAGGACTGTTGCAACAAAACTGGTTCGAATTGCACGACGGACTGAAGAATTCACAGTACATCTTCGAGACGACTAAGAAAGGCACGGTCGCCTTTGTTGGTGGCTCCATCACTGGAATGAACTGGCGCAAGAAAGTGATGGAAAACCTCGAACGGCGTTTCCCGGACACCGATTTTGAGTTCGTCCTGGCTGGTGTCGGTTCAACCGGAACGATGTATGGCTCGTTTCGACTGGACCGGGACGTCATTCAAAAAGGGAAAGTTGATCTGCTGTTTGAAGAAGCAGCGGTGAACGATGTGTCCATTGGACGAACGGCCGACCAATCGGTTCGCGGCATGGAAGGCATTGTTCGGCGCGCGCGGCGGGCCAATCCTGACATGGACATCGTCATGATGCATTTTGCCTGCACGGATAAGCTCGAAGATTACGAGAACGGAAAGACGCCCGAGGTGATTCAGAGTTTCGACAAAGTAGCCGAGCACTATGGCGTGCCAACGCTTGATATCACCGAAGAGATTTACGAGCGCATCAAGCGCGGAGA
>Ga0233432_10004130_pt1 | contig 12981 bp, 7 predicted proteins | sample SI_122_August201_6_FD_179870 | JGI IMG/M metagenome (GOLD analysis project Ga0233432, IMG submission 179870) | Seawater microbial communities from Saanich Inlet, British Columbia, Canada - SI_122_August2016_10_MG | ecosystem: Environmental > Aquatic > Marine > Inlet | place: Canada: British...
TGGTGATTTACGATTAACTACTAATAATATATCTGAATTAGAAAACCCACATATAACTTTAAATTCTCATAGAAATAATGCTTTATTAGATTATTATGAAGATAATAAATATAATCATAATTTAATTTATTCAACTGATGGTGAATTAAAAATAACTGCATATAATGATTTAAATAGTAAAACTAAAGATTTAATTAAATTAAATGATGGTAAAGTTGAATTTGATGAATTAGAAACAACTAAAATAATTGCAAATGAAATTTATGATAATTTAGGTAATTCATATTTTCCAGATTTTCATAACTTAAATAATAGTGAATTTTTATATAATATATCTAACTTACATATAATAAGCAGTAATGTTCAATTTACAACATCTAATATTAATATTGCTTTAGAAGATATAAAAAATAATTATTTTAGTATTAACAAAGTTAGATCAATTGAATTAGATACTGTTCTAAATAATAATATATCTTTTGAAAATATTGAAGATATAAGCTTAAAATACAATAAAGAATATAATTATGTATATAGTTCAATAGTACAAAAAGCGGAAAATCAATTTTATTCATCTTCTTTAACTCATCATACAATTAATTACTTGACAGCTAGTTCAGATAGTATTATTGCAGGTATAAGCGAAACAAGTGGATTGGCAGATGGTCAAAATGGATCTGATGACCTTCCCGACCCATTATTTAATTATATTACTTCAATTATTTATTCCGATAATTACATTTATATTGCAGATAAAGGAAATAGTAAAATCAGATTTTTAGATTTAGATAGTGATAATGTTGTTAGATCTTTTGTTTTTGATTCCCAAACAGACGACATAGAACATCCAACGTGTTTAGTTAAAAATAGTAATACATTATATGTTTCAAATGATAAATATATTTATGAAATTGATATAACAAACATTGATAGTAATTATGAAACATTAACTTATAATCGAATTGTAGGAAGTGATGAATTAGGTTATAAAGACGGTAGTTTAGATGAATCTAAATTTAAAAATATAAATGCAATGTGTTATGATAATAATAAAAATGTACTATATATATCTGATGATAATTATTCAATTAGAAAAGTAGATTTAAGTAATGAAATTGTTTTGACAATTGCAGGATATTTACCAAATAATATTGATGATTTATCGTTTAGTGGATCAACTGTAGGCGATGGTATTGATGCGCGTTTTAATAATATTAAAAAATTAATTAAAGTTCCAGGTGAGGAATATTTAATCATCTTAGATAATGATTCTAATAATTCAAGAATATTAGCATATGATATAGAAAATAGTTTTGTATCATTGATTTATAATTATAATGGAGAAGTAAGTGATTTATTATTAGATATTGAAAATAATAAAATACTATATTTAATTACTAGATCAAGTTATTTTATCAAAATAACAATACAAGATGATTATGGTATTTATAATAAAACAAATATAACTTTCCACGAATCAGATACAAATATTTTTAGAATTACATCAATACCACACGATAGTATTAACTATCCTTATTATACTTTAGAAAAAGACTATAATCCTGAACAACTTGTTGATTCAATGACTGTTAAAACAAATTATAAAAATACTTTTGTTAAATTTGGTTCTGATGATACTTATAAAAAGGCTTTTATTGGTATTTCTAAAGAACCTGTTTACGGGACTGAATTAGATGTTAATGGTTTAATTAATACTAGCAATTTAAATGTTAATAATTTAATAAAATCTCTTAATATTGAGACAAATAATCTTAAAGTTAAATATTTAGAAAATTACGATGCATATAATACAGATATTATATTAAAATCTTCTATTAAAACCGATGGTAATAATTTATCACTTGGTGATTTTGCAGATCGCGATAAAAGATTTGAAAATATTTATATTAGAAATAATTTTGATATTGAAAGATATAGATTATCTGTAGATACAACTTCTCATTATCTTAAATTTACAAATACTTTAGATAATGATAATTTTATTAGAACAAAACAAAGTGGAGTTATATTACATAACAATACAGATAGTTCAAGATCTGAAATTAAGTATATTAACAACAAACTAAATGTTACTAATTATAATAGCGGCGGAGATTTACTATTTAGAAATGAAGATTTTTCAGGAACAATTACAACTTCAAATATTGATATTCAAAATACTTTACATTCATTTGAAGGTATTATTAGTAATTTAACAGTTTATGAAGATACCCATTTAAATTCTAATGTTTATATTTACAACGCATTAAATGTAAATAGTAATATTATTGCAAATAATGATATTATATGTAATGGCGTATCTTATTTTAATGATGATATAATTGTTCAAAATAGAATATCTACAAATGATTTATACGTTTCATCAAATATTTTAGTAGACGATTCCATAAATTTGAATGGACTATTAACAACTCAAGATATACATACAGATGATATTTATATAGATAATAACGCTGTTGTTAATAATGATTTAGAAATTATGCAAAAATTATTTACAAGTAATGAAGTATATTTTTATAGTAACTTAAATGTTCAGAATAATTTAATTGTGAAAGATACATTAACAACTTGTAATTTAGAAATTATAGGTAATTTAACTTATGTTGAAACAACACAATATCAAACAGAAAACTTGCATATTATAAATGATCAGGGTGATGGACCATCTTTAAAAATTACTCATAAGAAAAAAGACGATATAAGCGATGATAACAATATTGTAGTTATTAATAATATTGAAGATTCTGATTCTGATAATAAAAATATAATCATTAATGATAATTGTTATCTAGGTATACATAAAAGTCCAGAAGTTGAATTAGATATTTTAGGCAATATTCAATTTACAAACAGTATTAATAGTGTTTCTAGAGATGCACTAAATCGTATTCAATTATTAGATGAACCTATTTTAAATAAATTTGAAGATACATCAAACTATATTGGCAGAGTTGATAATGCATCTTCTAATTTTACACATCAAGTATATGATTATCTTAAATATGTTTCTAATCTCGATGTATTAAATGATTGGCATCATCCTATTGTGAAGGAATTTGATAATGCTGGTAATTTAATTGATAATTACAATATAAAAACAATTAATAATAATATTTATGTTAATTCAACAATAAATTCAGATGAATATTATATAGTATTAAAGAACGATACAGAATTTTCACAAAAACATTATCAATTATCTCTTGTTAATAATACACTTGCTGATGTATTACTTGTTGGAGGGGGGGGATTAGGAATAAATTCAATTTATAATGATATTTATTTAAATAATCGTTTTAAAACAATTTCAAAATTAAAAACAATTAATTTTAACAACTATTATTTATTTGATATTTCAGAAGATTATATGTATTATTATAATGATGATGATACATCAATATATAAATGTAATTTAAATGATTTAACAGATGAAACTCCACTTTTTAGTGTTATTAGTTTTGATTTAACAGATTCTATTATGAAAGTTAGCAAAAATAATGAATTACTTATATTAAATAAAGAGAATTCAATATTAATTAATAATTTGCATAAATCGACTAATATTGAAATTGGTAATGATATATCAGGAAACAATGATGGTAATTTCGAAGATGCTAGATTTAATAAAATAAAAGATTTTGCTATTAATAGTAAAAACAATATAATATATGTTGCAGAAAACAAAAAGATAAGAAAAATAGATTTAAAAAATGAAAAAGTATCAACTGTTATTACATTTGTGAATGATATAAGTTATATAGATATAACTAACGATGATAATTTTATATATATATCACAAATAAATTCTTCAAATCCAGTTTTATCTTATTCTATTATTAAACTAAATCTAAAAAATCTAGAAGTTATACCAATAATTGAAAATATCGCATTAGAAATAAATTATTTATCACTTGATAAAATAAATAATAAATATTTATTATATAATGATCAATATAATATTCATTATTATGATTTAATAAATAATACATCTTCACAAATTACAAAATATGATGATGATAATATTTATAAATATTTCAAAATTACTTACGATAATAATAGTATTATTTTTATAAAAAATGAATTATATATTTATTACTATAATTTTAATTATGAAAATACATTACCATTAAATTTACCTGCACCAGGTGGTGCAGGATCATTACTATTTAGAAAAGATTTAATATTAAATAAAGGAATATATGATTTATATGTTGCTAATAATTTATCAAGTAGTTATAAAATAGATGATGATGATTATTATCCTAATAATTATTCATTAAATGATAATTTTGATTCACAATTATTAGTGTGGTTAGATGCAAATAATGCTTCAAATAAAGCCAATCTATCAACAAATACAAGTAAATTACAGAGTACAATTACTATATCTGATGATCAATTTTATAATGATTCAGAAAGTGGTTTAAATTATTATAATTTTTTAAATTCTTTAATAATTCAATTTACTCAAAATAAACCTGAGAATAATTTAAATTATTTTATAGTTTTTAAAAATACAAATATTGATAATGCATCAAATACTAATATTTTTAATATTAAATTACAAGATATAACAATAGAAACAACAGAAACAACATCAAAAACATCAACAAGAGAATTTAGTTTTAATACAAATAATGATGGCAAATTAACAAACTATCAATATAATACGAATATTAACATTGGTGGAAATATAACTAAACAAACAAAACATACTATTCAACATAGTATTAATGAAATTAATATATTAAATATTCAAATATCTGAAAATTCTAGCGAAACAACTAAATTTTTTATGAATAATGTAATATTTTATGATGATAATAATACTACTCCAAACCAATATACTGAAAATTATAATTCAATATTAACTATAACTCAGAAAGATACTAATAATATTCAAATATATGAAATTATAATAATTAATAGAAATTTAGATGAAAATGAAAGAGACTCTTTATATAATTATTTATATTATGAAAATAACGATATTCAAATACCTAAAATTATAAAAACAATTAACGAAGATGGTTATAATACAATTGGTTTTGGTGCTATAGTTAATGGTGGAACATCTGCCAAAGAAAATTATAATAATATTAATTTACCTGGATTATATAAAGGATATGAAGTTTCGAACGATTATGTATTAATCAATGATCAATATAATAATAAAGAAATTGTATCTGATATTACAAATGGAGGTACAGGATATTCTGGATTAAATTATGATAATAATATATATAATGGTCAAAAAGGATTTCAATCAGACTCAATAATAAATCAAGGTGATTTATCTAGCTTACCAACAGAATATAGTTATGGTGCACCATCTTATGATATTAATAAAGAGTCAATAACTTATGGTAAAAATGGCAATGGAACTGATATTAGTACATTAATATCAGAAAATTATAGTGGCTCAGGATCTGTTGGGGGAATAAATAATATATTTTCTAAATATCCTATAATTAATAATTCTATTAATAAAAATATTTTAAGACTTTCAACAACTTCAGATACATATGATATAAATATATATGATACTATAATTAAAATAGATATCGCGTCAGAATTTAATGTTATAATGATAGATAGTAATACTACTACTGGTAAATATATTGATGCAACAATCAATTTAAATCCGGGAAATTATAAAATTATTATTAATAATAATGATAATCATATTAAATTTTGTAATAATGATGGTATAACTTTATTAGTAGATTCTAAAAAATTAGATACAGAAGATATGACAGGTTGGTCAAATATAGATACTTTACAAAATAATTATATATCGAGTTATGATCAATTTTATTGTAAATTAATTAAATTAACATTAATTGAAAAAGAAGAAGATGAAGAAGATTTAACATTTGATGATTCTGATACTAATTTTTATTATAATTTTGATGAAACAAAGAGTGGTTCTGGTATAATTATTCTAAAATATAATATTAAAAAAGATGTTGTTAATACAATTGAAGATAAATTTGATAAAAGATTGAAATTACTTGAAGAAGCATTATTGTTTTCTAGAATAAATACTTATAGTGATAATAAAGAATCTATTATGTTTTTCAAAAATAATGAAATAACAAAATATTATAATAATATGTTTATTGATCAATCATATACGGGTATTTTTGTTGATTTAACAGATAAAAATGAATATAATACTGTTGAAGAAAATTTTATATTTAAATGGTCAATTAAATATAATTTAGAAGATAATTATAGAGATTATGTACCTAATACAAATTCTAAGAATATTAATTTTATAACTAATACACATTTAATTAAATTTAATGATTATTTACATATACCAGTAAACAAATATGTATATATTGATAATGTAAATTTAGAAATTAATGATACAATTTATAATTATAATAATAATGCCTATGTATCAAAAATTGAATATAAAAATATAAATATTACACCAATTAAAACTGATATATTCCCAATTAATAATTTCAAATATAAATCAGATGATTTATTAACGCAAACCGAAATAACAATTGATAATAATTTAATTAAATGGTCTTCTCATAATGAATCATATGATGCTCAATCTGATAAATACTATCCTTTGAATATATTTAATCACAATATTAAATATGGAGAATGGGATATAGATAATTATAATGATTCTGATGGATCTTATATACCTTCTTCTGCAAGTTTTAAAATCGATAACTTAGATAAAGTAGGCGAGTGGATTTTAATAAATTTTGATAAAGAAATAACTTTAACAAGCATTGATTTAATATTAGAAGACAATATTAAATTAATGGAATGGTATTTAGGCGGTAGAAATGATATAACTTCAACTAATTTTGATAATATAATTGAAGGGGATGTATCCGATTCAGGAAACATTAGTATCGATAATGCCAATACATATACAAGCTTTATATTAATTGTTTCCAAAATTAATGTAAGAAATACCCAATTAAAAATCAAAAATATTAAATTATATGGTAATTATAAGGATTGGGATATTTAAACTATGAATAATACCATTTTTGTTTCTATTGCAAGTTATAGAGATAAATCTTGTAATGAAACAATTAAAAATTTATTAAAAATGGCAAAATATCCAGATAATATTTACATTGGCATTTGTCAACAAAATAAAGAAGGTGATCAAGATGCTTTATATAATATTGATAATAAAAACATAAATATAATTAGAATATCATATAAAGATGCAAAAGGTCCTGTTTATGCTAGATATTTATGCTCACAACTTTATAATAATGAAAAATATTTTATGCAAATTGATAGTCATTCAATGTTTATTAAACATTGGGATATAAAATGCATTTATGCAATAAAAAACATAAAAAAATTTAATTTAAGTCAAAAACCTGTTTTAAGTCATTATCCAAGAAGTATGAAAGATTATGATAGTTTTTCAGAATTAAAAAAAAATAAAATTACTTATGTAAAAGATTATTCGATAAATAGTTATAATGTTATAAAGTTTAATGGTGCTAAATTTATTGAAACAAATAATTCGTTTATAAAAACACCTTATGTTACAGGTGGATTTATTTTTACAGAAGGATCATTTTTAAAAGAAATTCCATATGACGATAAATTAGAATACTTATTTACAGGCGAAGAAATACTTAATTCAATTAGATTTTATACATATGGATACGATATATTTATTCCCAATGAGAATATAATTTTTCATAATTATATTAGAAATGATGAACCTAAATTATGGGATGATATTGATTATATCGATAAAAAAAAAATAATTAATAAAAAAATAGCAGATGTTTTAAAATGTAAAACAAATACTGATATTAATAAAATTATAAATAAAGGCGTTGGTTTTAATAGAGATATTAAGGATTACTATAAATTAATTAATTATATCAATTAATAATTTTCTTAATTCATCTATTTTTTCTTTGTTTTTAATTTTTTTACTTTCAATACTAAAACTAATAAATAAATTACCTTTTCTAGAATTATTATTGAAAATAGGTAGTCCTTTGTTTTCTATTAGATAATCTTTATTATTTAATATTACACCTAAATCTTGCGTATTTATTTTAATTTTTTCATCATTAAAAAATGGAATTTCTATTATTTTGCCAACTATAGAATCTACTAAACCTATTTGTGTTTTATAGTACAAATTATTTTCTTTTCTAACAAATTTAGTATCATCTATTATTTTTAAAATTATAACTAGATCTCCAGGAGTATCATTATTTTTTTGTGGTTGTTCTCCAAAACCTTTGAAAATAGTTTTATAATTATCTGGGAAACCTGCATTAACAACAAGATTAGCCATACTTTCTTTACTATATGAACCTTCACCTTTACAATCTTTACAACTTTTGTTTAATTTTAATATTTCACCTTTTGCACCACATTTTGAACAAGGTCCTTGATGTATTTGTGTTAAAAATCCCATATTTTTCATTTGTTTATATACACCTGTTCCACCACATTTATCACAAGTCGAACGACAATTTAAACAATATTTCTTTGTAGAAATTTTCATTTTATTATTAATTCCATTATACACATCTTCTAGAGATACCTTGATAATTTTTTCTATATTATCACATTTGCTATTTCTTTTCATATTTCTATTAAAATTAAATCCGAAATGATCTTCTCTTCCAAATCCATTAAATCCACCATCATTAAAAAATGCTGAAAATATATCTTCAGGATTAAAATTATTCATACCACCTTCTTCATAATTATTATCACCTAATCTATCATATTTGTTTTTTTTATCTTCATCAGATAAAATAGAATACGCATTAGATATTTCTTTAAATAAATCAGCTGTTTTTTGATCATTTGGATTTTTATCAGGATGATGTTTCATAGCCAATTTATGATATGCCATTTTAATTTCTTTTTGCGATGGATTATTATCTTTATTTAATCCCAATAAATCATAATATTTATATGTCATTTTATGTTTATAATTTTTAATATATTATTATTCTTAAATCTTATTTTATATATTTATATATATTAAGAAGATTTATTATGAAAATTATAAATTATAATGATATAAATAATAATGAAATTAATACTTTAGTTATTGAACAATTATTATTTAAAAATAGTAAGATATTAGATGATAATTTAGATAAATATTATTTAATTGAATATCCTGTTATAAATTTTAATAAAAATAAATATGATAATGATATATTTTTCAATATTTTAAATCAAAAAAAATTTGAAAATATAAATATAACAATACCCAAATTAATACTTACTAAAATAATTTTTTGTAAAGTAAATAATTCCAATTTTTTAATTAAAAGTAATAATTATGAAGTCGCGGATACTAGTAATATTTTAACTTTATTTATAAAATATACAAATACAATATTTAATGATTTAAATATATTTCTTAATATTATTAGTAAAATTAGTGATTTAAAAACAAATATTTCTTATTTTAATTCATATTATTTAGTTGAAGCAATTGATTTATTACAAACATATTTATTTTATTATCAAGAAAATATAAATCAATTTAAAAATATTTCTAACATTTTTTCAGATAAAAATGAAATCAATATCAAATTTATTGAAAATCTTAACTTAACCTATAAAAAATATATTACTATTTATAATTTATTAAATGACAACAGGCATTCTGTTATGCAAAGAATTGCATATTTAGAAACTGGAATGTCAAGATTATTAACAATTGTTGCAACAATATTTTTACCAATGACATTTATTGTTTCATTCTTTTCAATGCCTTTTAAAAATATGCCATTTAAAAATAATAAATATGGTATTTTATATGTTATATTTATAATTATTATACTAATGATTATAATACTTAATTATTTATTTGAAGATATATATCAAAACTTTTTTAGATTTTTTAATTAACTTTACAACACTTATTATTTTTGCACTTAAAATTAATACCACATTCTAAATCGCTATTGCATTTTATATATTTACTACAATTATTATTATAGTATTTTTCAACTAAACTATAATTATTATTAATTATTATTACAATAATTAATATAAATAATAATATACTTATTATATTTATATATAAAATATTATTTTTGTTCATTCTAAACTAATTAAAGATTATTAATAATTAATATATATTGATGGAATATATTTTAATAACTGGTTCAAAAGGTTTTATTGGTAAATATTTATATAATTATATAAAAAAAAATTATTCACAATATGAAGTTTTATCATTTGATATTCTTGATAATTATAATTTATGTAATTTAGATGATATTGAATTTTTCTTTAAAAATTATAATATAAAATACGTTTTTCACTTAGCTGCTTTTAAAAGTATAAATGAATCTATTGGAAAATCATTACTATATTATAATAATAATTTAATATCAACACTTAATTTGCTTACAATTATGGAAAAATATAATTGTTATAATCTAATTTTTTCATCTTCAGGATCTATTTATGGTAATTTAGAAAAACATCCCTTATCCGAATCAGATGCTTTTAATTGTATACAAACTAATCCTTATTCTAAAACTAAATACTATACAGAAAATATATTAGAAGATTTAACTAAATCTTCTGACAAATGGAATATAGTTATTTTAAGATATTTTAATCCTATTAGTATAAATAACAATTTTGGTCTATTTAATAATATATTATTATGTTATATGAATGATAAACCTTTGGAAATATATGGAAATAATTATAATACACCCGATGGTACTTGTATAAGAGACTTTATACATATTAATGATGTAATATTAGCACACATTTGCGTTTTTGAATTTATGAAAATAAATAATAATATATTTAAAATATACAATATAGGAACTGGTAAGGGATATTCTATATTAGAAATTATAAATAAATTTAATAATAAATTAAATAATAAGTTAAAATATAATTTTGTTTCTAATAGAAAAGGTGATATACCTATTTCTTATGCTAATGTTGACTTAATTAATAAAGAATTAAACTGGAAATCACAAAAAACTATTAACGAATCTATAGACGAGTTTGTAAATTATTTTAATATAAAAAAAATATATTATTAATAAATAAATTATTTTATTTATGTATAAAATTTGTGATAGATTTTATATAACTATATTTAAAGATGAAAATGAAACTAGAAAAGTAATTGAAAAATCTAAAGAATTTATTACATCATCTGATTATCATGATTCTTATAATAGTTTAGATAAAGATTTTGGTCCAATTCATATTTTAGATATTATAAATTTTTGTAATTATATTAATTTATTAATTAATTTTGAAAAAATTATTAATAGAAATATTGTTTATTATACCTATAACTCAAAAAATAGTATTGATCTTTTAAATTTGGTTTTACTATCCGGCTGTTATTTAATATTTTATAAAAATTATACACCTGAAAATGTTATATATGATTTACATAATATTTTTAACTATTTTCCCAATTATTATAATGATTGTATATCAAATTTTGGTGGTTATAAGATATCTCTTATTGATTGCTGGTTTTCATTATATCATGCAATTAATATTAAAGTAATTAATATTAATACATTTGATAATAATGATTATGAATATCTAATAAATTATTGCGAAAGAGATATGAATATTATCGGAAATAAATTTCTTGCAATGACTTGTCCCTCAAAAAAAATAGATTCTGTAAAAGATGAACTATTAAAAAGAAATATTAATTTAGTATTAAGATTAAATGGTAGTGATAAATATGATACTAAACTATTTGAAATAAATAAAATTAAAGTAATTGATTTATATTTTCAAGATCACTCAACTCCTAATATAAAATTAATAAAAAAATTTATGAATTTAGTTAATGGTATTGAATATGATAAATTAGTTGCAATACATTGTACATCGGGATTAGGTAGAACAGGATTGTTAATTTGTATTTGGTTAATAATTAAATTAAATTTTACACCAAAAAATGCAATAGCATATATTAGAATGATTAGACCAGGATCTATAATGGGTTATCAAGGAGTTTTTCTAGAATCTATAGAACATTTTAGAAAATTTATCTAATAGAATAATCTGATATTATAGTTATAATATTTTGTTCATAATTATATTTGATATTAAAACTAGTATTAGAATTTCGCATTATATTATGAAAATTTTTTCTCCTATTAAGTTTTCTACCTTTTATTATATTATTTCTATCATTTAATATTTCAAAGTCTGTTTTATCAGATTCATCATCCGAATAAATAATATCATTATCTTTTAATTCTGAATTTAATTTATTTTTTTTTATGTTTTTATTTTTAATATTAACCCATTTTTTATTTTCTATTATATAATCTTCTTTTTTTCTTATTAAACTATTAAAAGTTTCTTTTAATTTAATAAAAGTTTTATTAATATTCATTGTTTATATATTGTCTAATATCTTTTTTATATCATAATAATATAATTATATTAATTATTATTATGATAATATTATATACATTTATTATTCCAAATACAATAAAATCTTTATAATATTTAAATAAAATATTACCTATTATTCCACCAAGAATACCAAACGCACCTGTTATACCTATAGTTGCACCTATATTTTTATTAAAATGTGGAATTAAACCGATAATACTACCTTGTAAAAAATTATTTATTATACTTATTAATATTATTCTTGTTAATATATTAATAAATAATTCATTTATTGAGTTATTATCATTAGTTATATAATATTGTAGCAATACGATATTTATTAATAATAACAATTGAAATATAATATATGTTTTAATTTTACCAATAATTTTAAATTTACTATAATTAATATCTGATATATATCCACCAATAGGTCTTGCAATTAAATTAATAGTTGAAAATAGAAATATAATTTCTATTTTCATTTTTAATGTCATATTATCTCTAATTGAAACTATTTTTTCTAAATTAGTATATAAAGTTATTTCAAGACCAAAAATTAAT
>Ga0233432_10004149_pt1 | contig 12952 bp, 10 predicted proteins | sample SI_122_August201_6_FD_179870 | JGI IMG/M metagenome (GOLD analysis project Ga0233432, IMG submission 179870) | Seawater microbial communities from Saanich Inlet, British Columbia, Canada - SI_122_August2016_10_MG | ecosystem: Environmental > Aquatic > Marine > Inlet | place: Canada: British...
TATAAACCAGATTACGCTGCAGGAGCATGTATTGCTGGGTAGCCACAGGCATGACGACAACAGGAAATTCAGACCCCTGAGATTTGTGAATCGTTATTGCGTAGGCCAGAGACAGTTCGTCCAGTTCACCAAAATCATAAATCACTTTTCGCTGTTCAAACTGAACCTTGATTTCTTTTTCAATGGGATCAATGGAACTGATCTGTCCGATGTCACCGTTGAACACTTCCTTATCATAATTATTTTCCGTTTGAATAACCTTGTCCCTCGCACGAAATTGCCACCCAAATTTCTCGGCAACCACATCACCATGTCTCAGCGGATTCAAGGCATTCTGCAAAGTCAGATTCATCTCGCGCACGCCAAGGCTTCCCCGATTCATCGGGCACAGGACTTGGATATCCAGAATGGGGTGTACCTGAAATTTGGAAGGAATCCGATCGCGAACCATTTGCAAAAGCGTTGCCGCCGCACGTTCCGGTTCCTCTCGATCAATAAAATAAAAATCACTGAGTAAGGCATCCTCTTCCATCATTGGCATCTGCCCCTGATTGATTCGATGTGCATTCGTGATGATCCTGCTACCCGCTGCCTGCCGAAATATTTCCTGCAACCGCACAACAGAAAGGCATCCGGATTGAATGAAATCTTTCAACACGGAACCGGGACCCACGGACGGCAATTGATCCACATCCCCTACCAGTAATAAATGTCCATCCTCAGGTAGCGCCTTCAGAAGGTGATGCATCAAAGGAATATCGACCATGGAACACTCATCAACCACCAGCAACTTTTCTTCGAGAGGAGATTCTTCATCGTGCTTGAATTGACCGTTGCGGGGATTCACCTCCAGCAAACGATGTATGGTTCTGGCTTCGTGACCGGTAGATTCGGATAAACGTTTCGCGGCTCGACCTGTTGGCGCACAAAGGGCAAATGTCACACATTTGGCATGAAGTATTTTAAGGATCGATTGGATGATGGTTGTCTTACCCACGCCAGGCCCCCCAGTAATAATCACAACACGGTTCTCAAGAGCACAACGGATGGCCTCTGTTTGCGAAGCAGCAAGTTGCAGCTTGTTGCTTTCCTGAACCCAAGTGATGGCCCTGTTGAAATCAATGTCCGGATAGGAGGAAGGCTGCCCCGATAAATCAAGGATTCGGCGGGCAATGTATTCCTCCGCTTTTTTCAATGCAGGCAGAAAGATTAAGTCATGTTCTCCAACCGCATCACGAACGACGTCACCTGCATGAAGAGCCTGAGCAAGAGCATTCCTTGGTATCGATTCATCCACCGCCAGAAGTTCCGTGGTTTGTCTGATCAAGAGATCTTCAGGCAAACCACAATGCCCATTGCCCGAGGCCTCGGTTAGCATATGATTCAAGCCCGCCTGCGCCCGATGAAGAGAATCCTCAGGAATCCCCAGCTTTTGGGCAATATGATCGGCACTCTTGAATCCAATCCCGCGGATATCACGCGCCAGAATGTAAGGGTTGTTCTGAACCTTTTCTATCGCCTCTTCGCCGTATGTCTTGTAAATGCGAACTGCGCGACTGGTACTGACTCCATTGGAATGGAGGAAAACCATAATTTTGCGAACGACCTTTTGCTCCTGCCAGGCGTCCTTGATCTTGCGTCTTCTGCCCGGACCAATTCCGTCAATGGATTCCAATTTGGCAGAGGCGGTTTCAATGATATCAAAAATCTTCTCTCCATATCTGGTCACCATTTTTTTGGCATAAACCGGCCCTATCCCCTTGATCATTCCACTTGCCAGATATTTCTCAATCCCTTCAATGTTCGTGGGAGGGGTGCAAACGAGTCTCTCCGCCTTGAACTGCAGCCCATGTTCTCGATCACGCGCCCAAACGCCTTCCGCTTTGACCCATTCACCCGCATTGGCAGAAATCGATTGACCAACCACCGTCAATAAATCACGCCGTCCCTTGATTTTTACGCGCAAGACAACAAATCCAGATTCCTCATTGAAATACGTTACACGCTCAATCAGGCCGGATATGCTTTCTTTGTTTCTGGCGGGATAACCTTGGTTCATTGGACCCTATGATCAGGTGAGAACATGATGTGGATCAAGCAGGAATCCTAGTTCAACCCGCTATCACCATTTCCAAAGGCTTGCATGAATAAACTTGCCCAATGAAATGATACCCCGTATTTCAAGATATAACCTCGATCCAGAATAACAAATTAATCAGGACCCCAAGTAAGATGAGCAAAGAAAACGCGACTGAAAAAAAGGAGAAAAGCCAACGTTTAACAAGCCTGGATGCCTTGCGTGGGTTCGACATGTTTTGGATCGTGGGTGCGGAAGAAGTCGTACACGCATTGGGCAAGTCTCATGATGCAGGATGGACAAAATTGCTGGCGGATCAACTCACTCACAAATCATGGGAGGGTTTTGCATTTTATGACTGTATTTTCCCATTATTTGTATTCCTGGCAGGTGTCTCCATGGTCTTCAGCCTGACACGCACGATTGAGGAAAGAGGGAAAGCCTACACCCTTCGCAAGGTGTTCATCCGCTCACTCATTCTGTATACAATTGGCATTTTTTATTACGGAGGATTTTCAGATGGAGTAGAAAACATACGACTACTGGGGGTATTGCAGCGAATCGCACTGTGCTATTTGTTTGCAGCAATTATCTTTTGCATGACTGGCCTCAAGGGAAGAGTGACAGCTTTGGTGGTTTTGTTGGTAGGTTATTGGGCTATGATGACTTTCATTCCTGTACCGGGCGTAGGAGCTGGGAATTTTGAGGAGGGCAAAAACCTGGCTGATCATGTGGACAAAATGTATCTGCCTTTATTCAAGTGGAACGGGGATCATGATCCCGAAGGACTTTTGAGCACGCTACCGGCCATTGGATCCTGCCTGCTAGGGGTGTTCGCCGGAATGATCCTTCACCGCAAGGAGGGTTCTGCATTTCAGAAAACAGGCTTCTTGATGGGACTTGGTCTCATTTGTCTTGCCCTGGGCTACGCTTGGAGCTTCCAGTTCCCGATTATCAAAAACATTTGGACTTCCTCTTTTGTTTTGGTCGCTGGCGGTTTCAGTTTCCTCGCGCTGGGAACCTTCTATTTCGTGATCGATGGAGTGGGATTTCACCACTGGTGCTGGCCTTTTGTCTGGATTGGGATGAATCCCATCACCATCTATCTTGCCCACAACATCGTTGATCTCAATGGGCTGGCGAACAGATTCGTAGGGGGACCAATCAAGGCATCCCTCGGTGGTTATGCGGAAGCACTTGTATTAGCCACGGTGACTGCGATGAGTTTCCTTCTCGTATGGTTCCTGCATCGTAAACGGATTTATCTGAGGGTTTGATTTGCCTTTCAATAAGTCTTGTGAATTCACTTGGCAGTTTGAAAAAGCGTAACCATATTGAGGCGTAAGTTATGTTCAAGTGGATAAAACGAATCGTGATTTTACTGATCCTTATGGCAATCGTTGCTTTTTTTGCCATCGACAAGAGTATGAACTCACTCGTCAAGTCGGGTATTGAAAAAGGGGGCACCAGTCTGACAGGCGTACCCGTCACCTTGCAGGATGCCTCATTGGCGATGCTGTCGGGAGCAGGCTCCCTGTCTGGCCTGCAAATCGCCAATCCTGATGGGTTCAAGTCAGAATCTGCAATCACAGTCAAAAATGCGACTCTCGCGTTGGAGCCTGGCAGCTTGATGGCCAAGAAAATTGTCATTCGCAAACTTAAATTGGAACAACCCGGCATCACCTACGAAAGGACGCTTTCCAGCAGCAATCTCGACAAAATCATGGAGGCCATTCAAAAGAACATTCCGGAGACTCCGGAGGATTCTGATGAGGCGAGATTCCAGATAGACGATTTCCAGATTCTGCAGGCCAAAGTAAAACTGGGACTTACCGCTCTAGGCGGGAAAGGCGTCGAATTTACACTACCTGATATTGTGCTGAAGAACCTTGGCAAAGAAGGGGCCGGTTTGACAGGCGCCGAATTGGCCAAGGAAATCATGAAAACAGTTTTAGCCAGTGTCCTTGAAAAAGGAGCAGGCCAGGGTATTGCAGGTTTTTCAGAAACTTTAAAAGGAGCCTTGAGCACTGGAAACAGCCAGGCTGCAGAGACCGTCAAAAAAGCAAAGAGCCTTTTCAATAATGTCAAATCGCTCTTACCCTCGACAAGTCCAGGGGCCACCTCTGAATAACAGGTTTATCCAAAAAATTTCCAATCATTTATGTCAAAGAACGCCATCATCACTGGAGCCGGTACTGGAGTGGGACGCCACATCGCGATCCAGTTATCCGAGGCAGGCTGGAACCTGACCTTGACCGGGCGAACTGAAAAAACACTGAAGGAGACTGTAGGCCTGGCTGAGGCAGGCGATACCAACTGCCAAACTATTATCGGCAGTGTCGCGGATGAATCATTCGTCAACGAACTGGTCCGAAAGGCAGAAGATAAGTTTGGCTTAACGGAGGTATTGGTTAATTCAGCGGGAACGAATACTCCTGAGCGCACCCTGGACGTGCTGTCCCTAAAGGATTATCATGACTTGATCAACACCAACCTGCACGGATCCTACTACGCCATTCAGGCAGTTCTCCCTTCAATGCGCAAAGCCAAGTCAGGCACCATCGTAAATATTGTTTCGGATGCCGCACTTTGGGGAATGCCTCTGGCAGGTGCGGCCTATACCGTCTCCAAATTTGGTTTACGAGGACTGACGCAAGCGATCAATGCCGAGGAGAACAAAAATGGTATCCGTGCCTGCGGAGTCCTTCCCGGTGAAATTGATACGCCCATTCTGAAATTACGCCCCAGCGAACCTACAGCTGAGCACAAGGCAAGCATGCTGCGTCCCGAAGATGTCGCAGCATGCGCCAAGCTTGCCATCGATCTACCACCTCGTGCAGTCGTTCAGGAGTTACTAGTACGCCCTTGCCGGTAAGCTTGCCGCAGGTCTTTTGTAACAACATGAAAGCCATCAAGGTTCAACAAATTGCATCCGCTCTTGCTTGTTTCGGTGTCTTGCTGGGAGCATTCGGTGCTCACGCTTTGAATGAAACATTGACCGCATCCGACAGGGTGGATACTTGGGAAACGGCGGTCTTCTACCATCTGATTCATGCAATCGGATTACTGGTGCTATCTCGTATGGAAGCACCCCCCAAATGGACCATATATCTGTTTCTGACAGGCATCGTTATTTTCTCCGGAAGCCTGTATGCACTTTGCCTCACAGGCATCACCAAACTGGGCGCTATCACACCCGTCGGAGGGCTGGCACTCATGAGTGGATGGCTCACTTTGTGTTGGCCTCAAAAAAACGGGGAAAAACACTTGCATGGTCCATAAACAATGTCTAATGTTCGTCCTCCTTTCAATGGAAGGAAACCTCTTGCTGATTGAAGCAGATTTGAGGGAGAGGGCTGGTAGCTCAGTTGGTAGAGCAGCGGCCTTTTAAGCCGTTTGTCCAGGGTTCGAGCCCCTGCCAGCCTACCACTCCCTCACACATAACTTCTCAGCTGCTTGCTGTAACCCAGCTCTACAATAGCCTCAAAGGCTCTGGGACTTCAGGATATTGAGTTGCCTCGCGCGGTCAAATGAGAGTGGAATCTGCCTTCTGAATCAGATCAAAGGATAGCACAAGGCAACCCCAAGCTCTGCTGGGACATCAAAGTTTCCCAGCGCCGGTGAATGGCAGTATCTCTCCCCAGTCTTGCACCGAAAGATCATATGGGGATGTTGCTGTCAAATCTGTTACCACCCAAATTTCTGTGAGGAACACAGGTGCCAGCAAAGGCCAGTCACTTGTCTTCCGATAATTTTTCAGCGAGCAATAGCAGTATAGTTGGCGCATGATGATCCTCAGAAGAGATGAGTCGTGACTCGCATACTCAAGCATACGAGTGTGAATTTGGAAATTGGGTCTTGAACCGGTATTGATGCAGTCTGGTTAAGTTTCCCCCCATCAGCAGTGGTTTCACGGTTACACGATTTTTGAAATTAGAAAACTTGAGGGCCGAAGAAAATTTACCAGTTTCAAAAAGTTATGTTAAAATAAACTTTCGGAAATGAAATACAGCCTGCAAATAATTCTGTAACACTTGATCATGCCTGACTCCATGGAAGAAATTTTTGATGTCGTAAACAATCGGGATGAAGTGATTGACCAAAAACCCCGCAGTGTCGTTCACCAGCAGGACTTACTTCACCGAGCCATTCATGTCTTGGTCTTTCATTCAGATGGATCGCTCTTCCTGCAAAAAAGATCCATGCTGAAAGATTGTTTCCCGGGCACTTGGGATTCATCCGCTTCCGGCCACCTGGATTCGGGTGAATCTTACGATATCTGCGCGATGAGAGAAACCGAGGAAGAACTGGGATGGCGACCTGATCGCCCTTTTGAAAAACTTTTCAAAATAGATGCTTCGAAGGATACGGGATGGGAGTTTGTCTGGATTTACAGGGTCACGTATGACGGTCCATTCAAATTGCACCCCGAAGAAATCGAATGTGGTGAGTGGTTTTCAAGGGATCATGTGAATCAATGGCTGACATCCAATCCTGAGGAATTCGCCAGCGCTTTTCGCGTGTTATGGAAGCGCTATCTCGAATGGGAACACCAACTTTCAGCACCTTCTGAATCATGAATCCGGTCATCGGCATTGATTTGGGGGGCACACGCATTAAATGTGTGGCCTTTTCCGATAAAGGCGAGTTGCTGTCCAAGCAAACCCAAGACTTTGATTCGAACCAAGCTCTCGATTGGTGCCGGTGTATTGAGTCCATCACGCAAAAGATTTTGAGTGAATTCGAAATTAAGGATGTGCGGATTGGTTTATCGGCTCCAGGGCTTGTGGCGAAAAATCAACGTTCCATCAGTCACATGCCTGGACGCTTGCAAGGGCTGGAAGGCTTGGACTGGACGGAAATATTGAACAGCCAGTATCCAGTCAAAGTCATCAATGACGCGCAGGCCGCTCTCATGGGAGAAGTCTGGCAGGGAGTGGCAAAAGGGATGACGAATGTCATGATGATCACGCTCGGCACTGGCGTCGGCGGGGCTGCCATGGTGGATGGTCATCTTCTGAAAGGTCACCTCGGACGCGCCGGTCACCTTGGCCACATCAGCCTCAAAATAGACGGCCCGCCTGATATCTGCCGCACTCCTGGCAGCCTTGAATGGGCCATGGGTAATTATTCCATCAAGGAACGGAGTCAGGGGCGATTTGAATCCACTCACCATCTGGTTAAAGCCGCCCAGCAGGGAGATGCTTTTGCGAAGGGCATCTGGCATCAATCCATCCAGTACCTCGCCACTGGGTTGACGTCTCTCATCAACGTGCTGGACCCGGAATCCATCCTGATCGGGGGTGGCATTGCTGAATCAGATGAAGCCTTGTTCCAGCCTCTGCAGGAGGCACTTAATCAAGTCGAGTGGATTGTGCAGGACACACCGGTGAAAATCCTGAAAGCAACCCTGGGGGAATATGCGGGTGCCTATGGCGCAGCCTGTCTTTCCATGAAAGATTGATCCACCAACATCAGGAGTCTTTCCGTATTCACACCTCCGCTGATAACGTCACTATCAAAGATCACCCAATGCCGCCAGTGCTTCAGGATGCTCAGGGTACCGCTTCAAGACCTCATTCAATTCAGCACGGGCCTTCTCTTTTTGACTCGATTGCGTCAAATAGTGGGCCAAGGTGATCCTGATCAATGAAGCATGTGGCATGAGATCTCTTGCCTTGCTTGCAAATACAGCCGCGCGTTCAGCATCTTTCAGGCGGGCGGCCAAGCGGGCGGCCAGAAAAGGTAGATTCCAATCATTCGGATGGGATTGCATGGCATCTTGAATCCATTTGATGGCGCCCTGGAAATGCACAACCCCAAACTCAGCGTAACGTTTTTGAAAGTCATTTTCCATGGCTTCAATCCTTTGAGAATGATCCACCTGATCCAGAAACGGCGGGCCTTTCTGAAGCTGTATCATGGACCGGATCATCATGGCTTCCAAAACCGGATTGTAACCGAGCTGCCTGGCGCTATCTACCAATGCTGGCAGATCAGTTGCTTCCTCACTGGGTTCCTTACGTGGAAGATCCAGCATTTGCTGAATAAAAGGAAAGAGATAGGAAGCCATGATGTAATCGCCGTTAAAACGAAAATGCACATGTTCATAGAAAAAAGGACTGCCTGGAACTTCATTCATGCTCGAAGGATGGGTGCGAACAATATCATCCAAATCGACAAGATTGATCTTGTCTGCATCCAACCCTTCAACGACCTGCTTCAGAGCAGCGTTGATGCTTGAAGTCCCCCGGAAGGGGAGAGCATCGCAGTCCTTGGCCTGTTGATAATGAAAACGAGAGGCAACAGAATCATTTTGACGCTCAAGCACGCGCGCAAGACGAAAATGCAATTCCGCAAATCGATTGTCGATTTCGGAGGCCCTCTGGAACAGCGATGCAGCCATGATCCAGTCACCCCTTGATTCAGCTTCGATGGCATCCTTCCAAAATTGATCAAACCGTTCGACCTCGAGAGGATCGAGACCTTCCCTGTGCAATGATGCCAGGGGAGGGCAATCTCGCTCATTGACGACCACAGTCCCAACCAGCAAAGGTATGTTGCGAGCTGTGACCGCTTCAAACGTATCCTTTATATTCTTGGTATAACGATCCATTACCCCTTGCCTGCGCATGTCGTCGGGATGCAGACGATGTTTGTGAAAGAAAGTCATGTCCTGTTCAACTGCAGGATCAGAGCTCATTGAGGAAATCACGGATTGAATCAACTGCCCTGATTTGCTCGCTCGTAAAAACTGCTGCATCCTGATCCATTCAAGACGCGGGATTCGGCGAGAATCTGGTCCTGGGGCTTGCCAACCAACCAATTCATTGTTGCCTCCATAATAAATGACCAGACTGGGGTCGTATGCAACGCACTCATGAGCAATGACTCGAACCATGTGCGAATTGATGCCCCGCATGGCGAGGTTGATCACTTCAATGGACCGTTCTGGGTATCGATGTTGCAAGACCCGATCCAGAACACGACTGAAAGAAAAGGAAGGCTCAGGGGTCCCCAATGCAGCCGACTCACCAAGGACAAATATACGAATAGCATCCTGCTTTCTTTTTTGGTCGAAACGAAATGGATGCGGTTTTAAATGGCTTTGCGGAGATAGAAATTGCCAGACAAAGCGTTCATTTTCTATCACTGTTCCTGAGTTTGGATCCTTGAGAAAAAACGAAGTGGGATAACCGTAACCCACCCACCGCAGGACTCCCTCAAGAATCAAAGCGAGGAACATGCAGGCAAGGATGGCCGAGACACTGCCGAGAAGCATCCGACGCCAAACCTTCATTTGACCGAACCGATTTCTTTTATTGCCCTGAGGAGATAAAAAGTTGCCTAATGACTCGCTCGTCATCAGTGAAGGATGACAGGAGATTTCCGCACAGCAAAGTCAATTCACGCAGCCAGATCAGGTGATGTGTTCATGCCTGATATCCCGTGCTTCACATAGAAAGACAACTTCTTCGGCTATGTTGCTGGCATGATCACCAATTCTTTCGAAGCTTTTTGAAATGGTGATGTAATGTAAGCAGCGCATAACACAGCCAGAATCGCTGATCATACGTTGTGTCATGGCTTTGTATATGGATTTGTTCAGCCGGTCGACTTCCTTGTCCTTGAGAATAATCTGCCTGGCTTCATCGGGACGGCGATAAACAAAGGCATCCAGTGCTGCTTTGAGCATCTCAACCACCATCTGCGCAATGTGCTGGATATCGACTTCAGGTCTGAGAGGCTCCTCTTTCATCAACTCCAGACTGCGACGAGAAAGTGTGGTTGCTTCATCCCCCACCCTTTCAAGCTCGGTAGAGATTTTCATCGCCATGGAAATGAACCTCAGATTGTCTTCGGCAGGCCCAAAAGCCAAAAGTTTCATGGCCAGTTCATCCACATCTTTCTCTAGTTGATCAATGACCGAGTCCTGCTCCTTGGCGGAAAGAGCGGAAGCTTGATCCCTGTTCACCAATGAATGAACTGCTTTTTGGACACACTGCTCGGCATTACTTGCCATCCGAAGAAGCATTTTCTTCAGTTGGTCAATATGCTTTGGCTCTGTTGAATTCATTCTGAAATTGCACTTTCTTACAAACGAAAAAGCACCATATACCAAGGAAAGCCACCTGTCACGCAATCCACGTGTATTGCTCGGTGGACTAGCGATTTGATCACGCCACAACAGCAGAAAAACAAACTTTTCAAAAAACCGCCTGCGACGACCTGTGATACGATCATCGCTTGGGGGTATTTTTTGAAAAGTTGTCGCAATGGTTAATTTTCTGGATTTCATCGACCTGAACTACATGATGAAAAAGAAGCTTGTGATCTTTTCAAACTGCTGATCTTCAAGTTCTCTTGTCTTGTTGTATGTGGTGAGCAGTAAATGTTGGGTGTCACTCAAAGGCGACGCTTGCGTTACAATGGACGATAGTGCGGACCCAAGAACTAGAAATCGTAGGACAGCGACATTCCGAATGAGCGTCCTCGTTTGTAGCAGGAGTAAATATACTCCTGCCCAACAAATTCCTGTGTGACATCAACCTTGGGATCCAGAAGTTTTTTTTTGCAGAAAACTTGAGTTTCCAGTGATCTGACAACGATTGGGATATCGTTAAAACAAATGTAACTTATCAGCTGCAGTCCAGCACGGATTTCAGCTCATGGGCGGAGGCAGGCGAATCAATCCCGATCGTCCTGCCAGCTCAGGCTACCTTGAATTTCTTCCGAATCCTGGCTCAATGATATTTGCCCACACCTTTTGAGGTAACAGCAAGGCTACCCAGAATTGGGGAGCCTTTTTGGTGAGTCACTCAGGAGCTATTTCAGTTGCTGGAGACTTTGGGTTTTTCGAGGATATCATTATTCATACTCTAGCTGAGCCAGGTCTTCACCCCTGGCAAGCTTAACCATCTTCTCAACAAGTTCATCCGTACTCCAAGTGTTCCCGATCAAAATTTCCTGAATCTTACCCTGTGGATCCACTAGGACAGTGCGGAGGTTATGGTCCCAATCCATCACGGTATTTTCGCTTCGATAAAACATTAGTCCAAACTGTTCGGTGAGCGCGTCAATTTCAATCATGGCTCCGGTCGCAAAAGACCATTTTTCAGGATCATACTGATATGCACTGGCGTAGAACTTGAGTCGCTCGGGCGTGTCATTGACTGGGTCGAAGCTGATTGAAAGAAATTGCCAATTGTCAGGAGCATCTTCCAACGCTTTGAGCTTTTGCTGAGCACTCAAAAATTGCTTGTTCATTTTGGGACAGAAATCCGGTAGCGGACAACGCGTGTAGATAAAGGTAATCGCCAGAGCCTTGCCACGATATTGCTCAAATGAAATAGGCTTGGACAACTGATTGGTCATGGAGTAGTCAGGAAGTAAATCACCTACCATCAGGGGCTCTACCTCGCGGACCCGGCGCCACGGAGCTGTCTTTGAGAGTTCATCAAGCGACGGCACTTCAGCACTTAATTTCTCTACGCCATCGATCCAACTGCGTCCATCCGTCACATGAAGCAGAAAACTGATGGTGTCATCCGTCTGGATAGATGCCCATTCATTGGTGTTGCCAATATTGAAAGGCATCGTCATTTCCTTCATGTAGTCAGGAATCTCCTCATGGTGAATACGCGCTCGAGACAGGTCGGTCTCGATCGATTTGACAACCCCGGAAACAGTGAACAGTTTAAGTTCGCTGGCAGTCGCTGCGACAAACTGATCGGCTTCGGGTTCTTTGGGTTCAATCGAGCCAGTCTTTTCGTTCGTCTCAGGAGTATCATTGAAAGCTTCAGGCGATTCAGATTGAACAGCGACAGGCTCTCCCTCTTCAACCTGCCCGCACCCAATCCAGAAAACAATCTGATGAAGGAGGAATACTGTGAGAAGCCCCTTGGAATGACGATGGCGAATCATGCCTTTAGATGACACAAATATCTCCATTTTTCCAATCAATTCAACGAAACATGTCCGATTAAATTGAAATTGAACCACGTTTTGACCTTATGGACTGGATCGACTATTCTGAGCGACGTGAAAATTGTCAAAGTCCCATTGGAAGAAAGATCCTACCAAATTGTCATCGGTTCATCGCTTTTGAAGGCCGTCGGCAGGCAATGCAAACAACTGAAACTTGGTCCATCCTGTGCGGTCATTACCGATGATCGCGTCGAGCCACTTTACGCAAAACCTGCGATCGATTCGCTGAAAGCGTCGGGGTTCAATGTGACGTTAATCACCATTCCTGCTGGAGAAAAATCAAAAAATCTTCGCCTTGTTCAAAGCTGTTATGATCAACTTGCGCAGGCACGATTGGAACGCAGTTCATTCGTACTCGCTCTGGGAGGAGGAGTTGTAGGCGATCTTGCCGGCTTTGTTGCCGCAACTTATCTGAGGGGAGTGGACTTTGTGCAGGTGCCAACGACCTTGCTGTCTCAAGTGGATAGCTCAGTTGGAGGAAAAGTCGGGGTCAATCTTAAGGCTGGCAAAAATCTGGTCGGTGCCTTTTACCAGCCCCGTCTTGTCATTTGTGATCTCGATACACTGGAAACGTTGCCGCCTCGCGAATTCAATGCTGGACTCGCTGAGGTGATCAAATATGGCATCATTGACGATGCCCGCTTGTTCAAAAAACTGGAATCAGAAATGGAGCGGATACTAAAACAAGATCCTAAAGTCCTTGGAAGTATCATTGCCAAGTGTTGTCAAATTAAAGCCAAGGTGGTGGGCGCTGATGAGAAAGAAAGCGGATTGCGAGCGATCCTCAACTACGGACACACCATAGGTCACGCCATCGAAGCCATCACTCGTTATGGTACGTTCCTTCATGGCGAGGCAATATCCATAGGTCAAATTGCGGCAGGCGTT
>Ga0233432_10004153_pt1 | contig 12944 bp, 9 predicted proteins | sample SI_122_August201_6_FD_179870 | JGI IMG/M metagenome (GOLD analysis project Ga0233432, IMG submission 179870) | Seawater microbial communities from Saanich Inlet, British Columbia, Canada - SI_122_August2016_10_MG | ecosystem: Environmental > Aquatic > Marine > Inlet | place: Canada: British...
AGAGGATTTACAACGAGCGTTGTAAATCCTCTGATTCGAGTAGCACATGATTTGGCCCAACGATGGCTTTGAGCTGAGACAAGACTTGATCTGGCAACATATTAGGCCTGTTATCTCGTGAGTTTTGGGCGCGGATCACACGTCGCGCGCAGGGCCATTGTAAGGCACTTTTTAGTATCCGCTAAAGCGTAGTATCGGCCTGAGCGTCCGGCTCAGCATGCAAAGCGCTCAAGGCCGCTGCAGGCTAGGAGCCGCGGAATACCCGTTAGCGGTCGAACAAACACAAGACGCGCATTTCAAGGCTTTGTCGCGCCTGGGCGCTTGCCTCGGGATCGGGGTTTACGAAGGCGCAGTGCGGGGTCCAATAGGGCTGCCCGGCTTCTTCGAGCTGGCTGTCATAGGTTCTGAAGATGAGCACCTCGTCGTGCTGCATTTTGGCGAAGTGGTGCCAGCGATAAGCATTCGGGCTTGGGGGGGGCTTGACGAGAAACGTTTCAAACTCGAGGGTATCGCCGCCGTATTGTGTAACCGTTTCGCGATGGAGCGCCGAATAAGGCACCGAGCTTGCGTCGGCGATGGCCAGCGGCAAATCCGAGTTGATGGCGCCCGTGTTGCGCCAGAATTGCAACACCAAAATCCGTTTGGCAGCATTGAGTCGTGCGTAGGAGCTGCCCGCCTCGGCAAGCAATGGGCTTAAGAATTTTGCGTAAGCTCGAGATGGGTTCAATACCATCGGACGATAGTCATCGGTGAAGTCGGAATGGGCGACCTGAATCGGTAAATGATCATCATGATCAACTAAAGAGGTTGGACCGCGGACGATCCCTGGATACACGATGGCCTCATCACAGTGACTAAACTGCATCGCTAATTTACGCATATCGCGACGGTGGGTTTCATTGATCCAGTTGGAGTCCGTCCAAGCGGGATTGCTGACGATATTGCGCTGTAGGGTAAATCCGGTTGCGGCAAAATCAAGGGTCGATAAGACTGCTCGGCCATCCAAGAGGGCGGTCGGATGCGACTCACGGGTGCCATCAGGGCTGACATAGTTAATCTCGACGGGCGCGAGCGGGTGTAACATTTCTTATGGCCTGTGTTCTAACTGTTATCGAAGTAGCGTACTCTATTTCCAAGAAAAAGACCGGTCGGCTGTAACCGTCAATGGGCTTTAATCGCGTCGCCGTTGACGGTGACGGCCCGCGATACAAAAACGTAACGGGAATGCCGCCGCAGGCCTGGTAGGGCTTTCCAATGACATTATCAAGGAGCGCATAGATGACAAATTCGAATGAACAACAGGGCATGGTTGTTGATTGGCTTGGTTATAACGCTGGGCTTAAGCCCAATCAGACGGCGTTGATTGAGTTGCCCTCAGGTCGGCGGCAGAGCTACGCCGAGGCGCATGAACGCGTGGGGCGGGTGGCGACCTGGCTGTCAAGTTTGGGCGTGGGGCCCGGTGATCGGGTTGGCGTCTTGGCGCTGAATTCAATGGACACGCTGGACATTGTTTTTGCGACTTGGCGTTTGGGCGCGGTGCATCTTGCTTTAAATTTTCGGCTCACCGCGCCGGAGCTGGATTATATTATCGGCAACGCAGAGCCGATGGTGATGATTTATGACCAGGAGCTCAGCCAAACCGTTGACGCGTTGACGGTGCAGGTTCCACACATCATTGAAACTCAAGGCCAAGGCGGGCCCTCGGCATTCGAGTCTGCAATAACGGATTTGGCGCCGACGCTCGAGATGGTCTCGCTGACGCCGGATGCGCAGTGCATGTTGATGTATTCCTCGGGCACAACGGGGCTGCCTAAAGGGGTCATCATTACCCATGGGATGATGGTCTGGGCGCAAATCAATGCCAGCAGTATGCATTGCAACAGCGATATGGTGGGTTTGACGGTCATGCCGTTGTTTCACATCGGCGGCTTACAAGTGTTCACCTGTCCTGCATTATTCTTTGGCGGAACGGCCATCATTATGCGTACCTTTGATCCGGGTGCGGCGCTTGACGCGTTTTCAAATCCTGAACTGGGGATTACGCACTTCCTGGGAGTGCCGGCGATTTTCAATGCCCTGCGGGATCACCCTAAAAATCGCGATGCCACGTTTGATTCCTTAAGGGTCTGCATTGCCGGTGCTGAAGCCGTTCCGGCCGCCCTTGTGAATTGGTGGTACGAGCGCGGGGTCGTGATTCAGGAGGGGTATGGCATGACAGAAAACATGGCGAGCTGCTGCATCCTAGGTTACGACGATGTGCCTGCGCGGGTTGGGTCTGCCGGAAAAGCGTTACGACATACTGAAATTAAAATTGTTAGAGAAGATGGCGGGGAGGCAGCGCCTGGGGAAGCGGGCGAACTGTGGTGTCGCGGCCCGGTTGTCACGCCAGGATATTGGCGACGTCCAGATGCCAATGCGGAGACGTTTGTCGACGGCTGGCTCCGTACGGGCGACATCGCAAGTCGCGATGAAGATGGCTATATCACGATCGAAGACCGGCTGAAGGACATGTATATCTCAGGCGGTGAAAATGTTTATCCGGCTGAGGTCGAGAACATTTTGTATGAATTAAAAGAGATCCGAGAAGTCGCGGTCATTGGCGTCGCGGATGAGCAGTGGGGCGAGGCCGGCTGCGCTGTGGTTGCGCTGCAGGACGGCGCGGCACTGGATGCGGATCAGCTTAGACGGCATACCCGCGACCGGCTCGCGCGATTTAAACAGCCGAAATATGTGATCTATACTGATGCCTTACCGCGAAACGCAACCGGCAAGGTTCAGAAGTTCGTGTTGAGGGACTCGATCGACCTTGCTCAGGCGCAGTGATGGACAGCTTTGATCAACTCAAAGCGCTGTATGACAAGCAGGGCGATCAAGACTATATTGGGGAGCCGGTGAGTCAACGCGAACACGCCTTACAAGCCGCCGCTCACGCGCGGGCCTCGGGTGCGCCCAAGGCTGCTGTGCTGGCCGCGCTGCTGCATGACGTGGGCCATTTGCAGTACCCAAAGCAAGACTCGATGGCAGGATTCGGTACGCGAGCGCATGAAGTGCTGGGCGCACACTTTTTGGCAAGCCTGGGTTTTTCAGCAAAGGTAAGCGTTTTGGTGCAGCGCCATGTCGATGCGAAACGCTATCAGGTCGCACGGTCAGAAACCTACAGGGCGGGGCTCAGTCAGGCCAGTCAACAAACCTTGCACTTTCAAGGTGGGGCTATGACGCTTCCAGAGATGCAAGCTTTTGAAGCCGATCCCATCTTTGAATTGGCGCTACGCGTTCGGCATTGGGATGAGCTTGCGAAAGCGCCGAGTGCAACGGTCCCCGAGTTCGAGGCGTACAGGCCGCAGATTCAGGCCGATCTAAATTCGACACAATTAACGGGTAATCAAATCGCCGAATTTAAGCGAAGCGGGTACCTAGTGATCCCCCAGGCCTTTGACGCAAGCTTTACGGCTTTGTGGCTGAATGAATTGCAGGCAATGATCGCAAGCCAAGGGCCACAACGCTGGATGACGTATTTTGAGGCGAGTGGGGAAGGCCAGCAGTGCTGCCGGGTGGAGCATTTTTTAGACGATGCGCCTCGCCTGCGAGAAGTGTTGACCGGCAATAAGATGATGGGCTGGGTGGCGCAATGCCTCGAGGCGTCAGGCATCTTGTTTAAAGAAAAAATCAATCTAAAACTGGCGGGTGGCCAAGGCTTTGCGGCCCACCAAGATGCGCCGGCCTTTGACTTGTTTGGTCAGAGCGCGCATTTAACCGCGATGATGAGTTTAGATGCTGGCAATGAGCGTAACGGCTGTCTTGAGATCGCCCGGGTCGAGCACTGCGAGGAAATCTTACCGATGAACGCCGATCGTACCCTCACCGATCAGGTTGTCGAATCTTTAACCTGGCAATCGATTGAAACAGAGCCAGGCGATATTGTGATTTTCAGTAGTTTTTTACCCCATCGCTCCGGCGTCAATCAGAGCCTGCAGTCGCGCCGCGCGGTCTATGCAACCTATGCCAAAGCCAGTGAAGGGGATCATCGAGCCGAGTACTTCAGGCAAAAACGCGCGCTATTCCCACCGGATGCTGAACGCGTGGCGGGACGAGCCTATGACGGTGGCATCTTCAATGTTGGTAATCCAATTCGATAGACGTTTAGGCGCGTCGCTCGAGCCCTACTGGATCTGTGCCAAGCGCTTTAGACGCAAGGTCGCTAGTGCCAGGCCCACGCTGATAACCGTTAAAAGGGTTAACGCGAAACTAAAATTGCCCGAGATATCATAGAGCACCCCTAGTGCAATCGGTCCCATCACGCCGCCGACCTCGGCCGCTGAAAAGAATAAACCACTGGCCATGCCAGCGTATTTGTCGCCAATACCGGGCAGCTCGACGAGAGTTAAAATTAGAACCGTCATCAGGCTGGAGCGTGCAAGGCCTTGTAAAATTAAGCCGCTGGTTTGCAGTGCTGGATGGGTGAATTGCAATAGGATGGTCGCGATGGCTGCCGCCAGACCTAGACCCAGAAGGATCTCGAATCGCCGACCAGGGGTGGCAAGTCGTGGAATGGTGAGCGAGCCGAGTATTCCGATGACGGTTGGGATAGCCGCCCAATAACCCGCCTCAATCAGGGTCATCCCACTGGTTTGCAATATGGATGGTAGCCAATTGTTTAGGCCATGATTCACCATAAACACGCCGACACTCATGATCAGGACCAGTTGCACAGCAGGTTGTTTTAAGAGCGAGCCAATTAAAAGCGGTTGTTTGTCGTGGGCGGATCGCGTTAAGGCCTCAGCCGAGCGCATACTGGACCGACTGGCGATGACGAACCAGAGCAGGGCAACCAAAAGTGCGATACCGGCATTTAAGAACATCAGGTTTTGCCAAGATCCCAGCAAGGGGAGCAGAACAGAATGGGTGAGGGTTAAGGAAATGACGCCGCCAATGGCTGGGCCTGTCATGTAGATGCCCATGGCAAGGCCCCGGTCGGATCCTTGGAACCAACGCGTAATGATTTTTGGCGCGCCCGCCGAGACGATGGGCCCGCCCACGCCGAATAGCATGACCGCAAGGAGCATACTGAAATAGTCGTCACTCAGCCCCCGTAACATGGCCGAGCAGGCAATGATCAGAACGCCTGTTGTGAGCGCAAAACGAGACCCGATTTTGTCGAGGAGGATGCCGCCTGGGATCGCAAACGCGATGTAAGTCAACTGCCAGGCACCCATGATGCTGCCCATGGCGGTATGCGAAATCGATAGATCGGCTTCGATTAACGGCACGAGTGGCGCAAGGCTCGTTGCGGTTAACCCAAAGGCCGCATAACAGCTCCACACACCGAATAAAATCACCCAACGGTAGATAGTAAATCCCCAAGAAAAAAGCGGCTAAGCCTATCACAATCCAGGGGTTTGTCATGAGGTCCTAAAATGCTGTGCTACAGTTCAGCAAAACGAGGGTAATGCAGCATGTTCTATGGATGGCGGCTGGTCGCGGGATTGTTTGTCATCCTAGCATTCAGTTCGGGGCTTGGCTTTTACAATCACGCGGTGTTTATTCAAGCGCTGGCTGACTCTGATCGTTATTCGATTACCGCCGCATCCTCCGCAGTGTCAGTGTTCTTCTTAGTGAGCGGGATCGCAGGCTTGGGTATCGCGCCGCTCTTAGATCGCTACGACGTTCGCCTAATTGTTGTGAGTGGGGCTGTGCTGGCCGCCATCGGTTTGCACTGGATTGGTCAAATTACGGCGTTGTGGGAGTTGTATGCGGTCTACGCTCTGTTTGGTTTGGGTTTTAGTGCCTCGGGGTTGTTGCCGGCAACCACCCTGATCTCAAGATGGTTTGTCGTGCACCGCGCCCGAGCCCTGTCGATCGCATCGACCGGGTTGTCAGTTGGGGGCATGCTCATCACGCCCTTTTCGGCGTACTGGGTCTCAACCTTTGGCCTGCCTCAAGCTGCAAGTTTTCAAGCCATCTTGTATTTGTTGGGGGTTGTCCCGGTCGCGCTGTGGCTACTCCGTTCCGCGCCAGCTGAATTAAAACTGATGCCCGATGGCGACGCCTGGCAAGCGCGCCCAAACGCGCCAGTTGGGGTGTCGTTCGACAAAGCGATTCGAGACCCTTTCTTTCTCTGGTTAAATCTAGCCTACAGCTTTGTAATGCTGTCTCAGGTGGGCGGGATCGCCCATCAATATGGCTTGATCACGGAGCGTGTGGACAGTGACTCGGTAAGTCTGATGATGATGATCTTGCCGCTCGCAAGCGTTATTGGCCGTTTAGCGGGTGGCTTTTTGTTAGAAAGGGTGCCGATGTTCGGCTTTACGGCCGTCATGATGTTTCTGCAGGCCGCGGCTTTAGGGCTTTTGGGGCTTGCGCAATCAGCAGTCTTAATCTGTTTAGGCCTTGCGCTGCTGGGGATTACGGTCGGTAATTTGCTCATGTTGCAACCTTTGATCATTGCTGAACGATACGGCTTGCTCGATTATAGCCGGCTGTTCGCTTGGGCGAACTTGGCAAGCGTCGCCGGGGTTGCCGCAGGTCCAGGCGTGTTAGGCTGGTTGGTGGGTGTGCATCTCAGTTATCACATCCCGTTTTTGGTGGCCGGCGGATTTGGCGCGCTGGCGGGCAGTGTCTTTTTGTTATGCTTGCGGCAGGACGCCGGCAGCACACCTGGGTGAAGCCGCCTTAAAACGTCGGAACGAGACACGATAGGAGAAGAATCCATTGGAAAAAATTGGCACAGCCACTACAAAAACAGCGACTAAAATACTGCTTTGCGGCAGCGGGGAGTTGGGGAAGGAAGTGGCGATTGAGTTTCAACGCTACGGTGTTGAAGTGATCGCGTTGGATCGCTATGACAATGCGCCGGCAATGCAGGTGGCGCATCGTGCTTACACGGTCAATATGCTTGATGGGAATGCATTACGCGCAATCATTGAGCAAGAACAACCGGATCTCATTATTCCGGAGATTGAGGCACTCGACACCGCAACCCTTGCATCGTTGGAGCAAGCGGGTTTTCGAGTGATTCCAACGGCGAACGCAACGCAGTTGACCATGAATCGCGAAGGCATTAGAACGCTGGCATCAAAAACCTTGGGCTTGCCAACTTCAAGTTACGCTTTTGCGGATGACCTAGTCGCCTGTCGAGAGGCAGTCCAAACCGTGGGGTTTCCTTGCTTTGTGAAGCCGGTGATGTCTTCATCGGGTAAGGGACAGTCTATTCTGCGATCCGAGTCTGATATTGATCCTGCCTGGGGGCACGCGCAGTCCGCGGGCAGGAGTGGTAAGGGCCGGGTCATTATTGAAGGCTTCGTCGATTTTGACTATGAAATAACCCTGCTGACGGTCCGGCATCGAGATGGCACGAGTTTTTGTGAGCCGATCGGTCATCGGCAGGAAGCCGGCGACTACCGAGAGTCCTGGCAACCGCAGGCAATGTCAGAGCGGGCAAGAGGCAAAGCGGAGGCCATTGCCCGTGTGATTACAGACCGACTTGGCGGCTTCGGTCTGTTTGGCGTTGAGTTGTTCGTAAAGGGCGATGAGGTGATATTTAGCGAAGTCTCACCAAGACCCCACGATACCGGCCTCGTGACGCTGATTTCGCAAAATTTATCGGAATTTGCACTGCATGTCCGAGCGGTTCTAGGATTGCCCATTCCTATGATCGAGCAGTTGGGGCCCAGCGCTTCAGCCGTCATTCTGGCTGAGGGGCAGTCTTCTGCCATTTCGTTTTTTGGACTCGCAGAGGCCCTACAGACGCCGAATACGGAAGTGCGATTGTTCGGCAAACCATCCATTGATGGCCATCGGCGATTAGGCGTTGCGCTTGCGCAAGCGGACGATATAGCCGGTGCTCGGCTGCAGGCAAGTGCTGCTGCCGCGAGTGTGACGGTCGTCTTTGAAGACGAGACGAGTCCTTAACGCGTGGCAAGCAAGGGCATTGGGGTTGTAGGAATGTTAGACGAGAATGGTTTGATCAGATGATGATAGGAGTCGCGTGATGGGAGAGCAATTTAAAGACAAAGTAGTATTGATCACCGGTGGTAGTCGAGGCCTTGGCCGCGCTATGGCGGAAGGGTTTGCGGCAGAAGGCGCCAAATTGGCGATTGTCAGTCGAAAACTAGAGAGCTGTGAGCAAACCCGGGCCGCGCTGGTTGAAGCTTACGGCTCAGAGGTGTTTGTTCGGGCGACTCATGTTGGGGATTGGGACGACTTGGGCGTGATGGTTGATGAGGTGATTGCACACTTTGGCCGGATCGATGTCTTGATCAATAACGCTGGTATGTCGCCCCTTTATCCTGCCTTATCAGAGATCTCTGAGGTCTTATTTGACAAAGTCGTTGGGGTTAATTTGAAAGGGCCTTTTCGGCTCATGGCGAGTGTTGGCGATAAAATGATGCAAGGCGAGGGTGGCAGTATTATCAATATCAGTAGTTCTGCATCCGTCACCAAAAGCCCGAATTCAGAGCCCTATGGCGCAGCAAAAGCAGGTTTAAATGCCTTAACCCGATCCTTTGCCGCAGCGTATGGGCCGAAAGTGCGGGTTAACTGCATCATGGCAGGCCCCTTCTTGACCGATATTAGTGAGGCTTGGGACATGGCCGCGTTCAATGAGCGCGCAGAGTCCAGTATACCGCTACAGCGTGGCGGTGAAGCGGTTGAGATCGTCGCGGCGGCCTTGTATTTTGCTGGCCCGGGCGCCAGCTTTACAACGGGCGCTCTCTTGGCCGTCGACGGTGGCTCGCATTAAGCGAGCCTGATGGCGCACTATGGCCGCGCCGCGACTGCGCCGTTTGGGTTCTAGGCCAAGGATCGGTTGCCGGTCAAAGGCTGTCCTCCGACAACATAAGATGAATCAGCCTTTTCCTCGTCAGATTAAACAGGCATAGTTGCTTGGATTTAAAGGTAGTTCAGCAGCAAATCGAAAACGCGTAAGGAGAGGGTATGAAAGCGGCGATATTTAGAGAAATTGGGGCACCCCTGACGATCGAGAACATCTCGATTTCAAAACCTGGGCCACGGGAGGTCTTGATCCGAACGGCTGCTGCTGGCGTCTGTCATAGCGATCTGCACTTTATTGACGGCCTGTATCCCGCCGTGACCCCCATGGTGTTAGGGCATGAATCAAGTGGTATTGTTGAGCAAGTCGGCAGTGATGTGACCTATGTTAAGCCCGGGGATCATGTTATTACCTGTCTCTCCGTGTTTTGCGGTCATTGCGAAGATTGTCTGACAGGGCATATGTCGCTTTGCCAGAGTCCCGAAACCAAACGCGGGCCAGATGATGAACCGAGGCTCGCTCACAATGCGCAACCGGTGCAGCAGTTTGCCAATCTATCCTCGTTTGCCGAGCAAATGTTGGTGCATGAACATGCCATCGTCAAAATCCGTGAGGACATGCCGATGGATCGCGCGGCGCTCATAGGTTGTGCCGTAACGACCGGCGTTGGCAGTGTGTTTCACACGGCCGCAGTTGAACCGGGCACAACCGTTGCGGTGATTGGTTGTGGCGGGGTTGGGTTGTCTTGTATTAACGGTGCGGCACTGGCCGGTGCGGGCCGGATTATTGCGGTTGATACGATGGCCAGCAAGCTTGAGATGGCCAAAACCTTCGGTGCCACCGATGTGGTGAATGCAGCTGACGGCGACCCGGTTGCGCAGATCATGGAAATGACCGGCGGCGGCGTGCACTACTCATTTGAAGCCATTGGACTCAAAGCAACCGCAGAGCAGGCCTTTGCCATGCTCCGTCGGGGCGGCACTGCAACGGTGATTGGGATGATCCCGGTGGGCGTCAAGATTGAATTAATGGGCGCGGCTTTTTTACAGGAGAAACGGATTCAAGGCTCGTTTATGGGATCCAATCGGTTTCGGATTGACATGCCCCGGTTTGTTGATTTTTATCTCGCTGGCAAGCTGCACCTGGATGAGATGGTGTCGAAGCGCGTTGGTTTGGAGGACATTAATCAAGCTTTTACCGACATGAAGGCAGGCGCTGTTGCGCGCAGCGTGATTGTGTTTGATGGCGTGGCGTAAGCCCGCGAGTCGCAACCATTCGCCCGTAAAGCAGAGCGGGCTCTGTTTTACGGTTGTCAGCTTGGATCTTTCGGCTGGGCTGGCTGCGCCGTCACGTCAGATTCTTCTTCCAAGCGTATCGTGCTAGACATGGCGGGAAACTTACCCACTTTGTCCGCATAAAAGACTCGGATTCGATCCATATCTTCCTGTAACCGGCCGCTCAGCGGCATTGCCTTGCTTATGCCCGCAAGTTTTTTAGGGTAATCCAAGAAACCAAAGATCACAGGGACTTTTGCGCTCTGTGCAATATGATAAAAACCAGAGCGCCATCGATCCGTACGGGCCCGAGTGCCTGCCGGTGGTATGACTAAATGCAGACTCGCCTGGGTTTGAAAGCGCGCCGCGATTTGGCTCACGAGGCGGGTTCGCTTTGAGCGGTTCACAGGAATACCGCCAAGCCAATGCATGATAAAACCCAAGGGATGATTGAATAAACTGTCCTTGCCCAACCAATGAATGCGCACCCCCAATGCAGAGGTGGCGGCGATGAGAAACACAAAGTCCCAATTGCTGGTGTGTGGTGCGGCTATGATCACGCTGCGCGGCTCGATCGGCAGCTCGCCAGAGACCTTCCAACCGGTGATTTTGAGAACCAGACGACCCAGCGTCTGCGCGAGCCAGGAGTTACGGTGATACTGGTGCATAATTTTTTGTCTCTAGTTGCAAAGGATCGGTGCATAATGCCTTTTTGGGGCGTTTTTATAGCACGGATAAGCGACAAAAGAGCATTAATGATGCAGATTAGATGGATTAAACCTCATAAAAAAAGAGTCAAGCCGATGCTTCGAAATCATCATCATAGAATAAACGCTGTCGGCGTTCGGTGGCTGTTGAGAGGCCTTGTCGGAGCGCTGCTTCTCGGCCTCAGTTCAGTGCAGGCTGATGATTTCTCTGAGCTGGAATACGCGGTCAACGCGGGTCGACTCGCTCAGGTGGCTGAGTTGCTGGGACGCATCGGACAATCCCAAAGCGCGTTACCGCCTCAGTTTTCGGAAGCCTTAACGGCCGCTCGGGCCGCTCCTGCCGGAATGGAAGATATGATCGGCGCGCTCGATGCGCTGACCTTAGAGGCGGAAGCCAGTTTTGAGTCGGGGAATCTGCAGCAAGGGTTGGTCGACCAAGAAGGCGTTGTGATGTTCGCTTCAGATGTGATTGGGCCGACGCATCTCCTCACCGCAGATGCACAGTTTCGTCTGTATCAGAAACTGCTCGATGCGAGTATCCAGCCCTACGCCGAAGCCATGATTGATGCAGCTTACGGCATCTATGCAGAACAGTTAGGACCAGCGCATCCCAGCACCGTACAACTGTTAGCGCAGTCACACTGGGTTTATCTTATGAAAGGTGATGTTGAAACGGCCTCCGATATTCTGGACATTGCGCAATCTCAGATGTTGGCCGCGCTACCAGCAGGACATGCTCTCAATCAATTGATCGCGGAAGATCAAGTCAGAATCCTCAATCAGACGGGACGTTCCGAAGCCGCCGCCGAGGCGCAGCAAGCCCTTTGCGCAACCTTGGCGAAAGCTGTCTCTGTCTGGCACTCGCGGCATCTGGCGTGCTTGGACTATCTTGCGATGATCGAAATCGATCGAGGCGCGCTTTCCAATGCTCAGGTGTGGCTTCGACAGGGCATTGAACTGGCGACTGCGGCCGGCGGCGCGGCATCGGGTCGCGCGCTGGGGATGACCTTGCGCCAGGCCGATGTGCTTCGAAAACTTGGTGATGCTGATGCAGCGAAAGCCACGCTGCGCGAGGTGTTGCCGTTGATTCCTGCGGAGTCAGAAACTTGGCTGCTCGCACAGACTTATCTAATTGACACCTTGATTGATCTTGCAGCCTTTGATGAGGCCCTAGTGGTTATCGGGAGCGTCGAACCTAAAGCCCGGCAACTTTGGGCTGATAACCCAAAAAATCTGTTCACTTTGATCGGTAAACGGGGTGATTTACTGCAGCGTCTGGGTCAATACAATGCCGCGGAAGTGGCTTTTCTGGAAGTGCTCGCGGGGATGCAGGCGGTGGTTGGCGAGTCGGACCCGATGGTGATCGCGTTCATGAACAACCTCGGCTACCTCTATGAAACTATGGGCTTGTATGACCAGGCAGAGCCACTGATGAAGCGCGCTTTGGCGCTGGCCGAGGGGGTGCGAGGCGCTGATGGCCCAGAGGCTGCGCGCCAAAGCAACAATTTAGCGTTGCTTTATGAAAGCCAGGGGAGCTTCAGGGAAGCCGAGCCTTTGTATAAGAAAAGCATTTTGGTTCTACAGGACTTGTTCGGAGAGGATCATCTTGAAACCATCGCGATGAAGAATAATCTTGCGTTTCTGTACTTTATGATGAACCAGTACGATCAGGCAGCGCCTGTGTTTGAGGATGTTTTAAGGCGATGGACTCGGACCTTGGGTGAGGATCATCCTTTTCGATTAAAAGCGTTAAACAATCTAGGGCGGGTGCAGCTCAAGAGCGGTGCCTTGGTTGAAGCCGAACAAACGCTGTTGCTCGCGCTAACCCTGCGACAATCGAAATTAGGGGCGGATCATCCGGATGTCATTCGGTCGCTGATTGATTTGGGTGGGGCTTACCTTAAACAGGACCGCCTTGATGAAGCGATGGCGATGCTGAAGGATGCGTTGGCCAAAGCCGAAACGGTGCTTGGAGAGCAACATCCCTATACCTTTGAAGCGCTGAACGGGTTGTCTGATGTCTATGTTGCTCAAAATCGTTTATCAACAGGCGTTGAACTCAAGCGCCGAGGCTTTCTGCGTCGCAGTGCGTTTCTGGACAGAATGCTCTGGGTCACGGGTGAGAATGCTCGAGAAGGCTACATGCGATTGCATCGGCCAGAGTTTATGTCCTACCTGCAGCTGCTTGCCCTGGTA
>Ga0233432_10004159_pt1 | contig 12938 bp, 11 predicted proteins | sample SI_122_August201_6_FD_179870 | JGI IMG/M metagenome (GOLD analysis project Ga0233432, IMG submission 179870) | Seawater microbial communities from Saanich Inlet, British Columbia, Canada - SI_122_August2016_10_MG | ecosystem: Environmental > Aquatic > Marine > Inlet | place: Canada: British...
CGAACTTGAGAAGCAGTATGCCAACGTCGTAAAGATTGGTCGGACTCACTTGCAAGACGCCACCCCAATCACTCTCGGACAGGAAATCTCGAGCTGGCGGTCCCAACTCGACGATCGGTTAGCAGGACTCGAACGAGCCCTCCCCGGACTCTATGAACTAGCCATCGGTGGCACCGCCGTTGGTACTGGCCTAAACGCCCATCAAAAGTTCGGCGAAATGGCCGCAGTCTTCATTGCTAAGGAAACGGGGCACCCTTTCGTCTCTGCGGCCAATAAGTTTGCTGCTCTGGCAGCCCACGATGCATTGGTGGAAGTGAGTGCTGCGGAGCGGGGGCTGGCAATGGCCCTCCTTAAGATTGCCAATGACGTCCGCTGGCTGGCCAGTGGGCCGCGGTGTGGCATCGGAGAAATTACGATTCCAGAAAACGAACCGGGTAGTTCAATCATGCCGGGCAAGGTGAACCCCACACAGTGCGAAGCTCTGACCATGGTCTGCGCACAGGTCTTCGGTAATGATGCCACGGTTGCCTTCGCCGGCAGCCAAGGAAACTTTCAGCTCAATGTCTACAAGCCAGTGATGATTCACAACGTGTTAGAGAGTGCTGATCTGATTGCCGACGGCTGTGATTCAATGCGGTTGCACTGTGCAACGGGTATCTCGCCCAATCTGGCGCGTATCCAGCATCACCTTGATGACTCACTAATGTTAGTTACAGCCTTAAACACCCACATAGGTTATGAGAACGCTGCAAAGATTGCCAAGAAGGCCCACGCCGATGGCTCAAGCTTGAAAGAAGCAGCCGTCTCCCTCGGCCTCCTCACCGCTGACCAGTACGACGAGTGGGTAGTGCCGGTCGAAATGACCCGGCCACTGGAAACCTGAGAAAGACCATTACTTTCTACTACCACTGATTTCAATCGCAGCCATCCAGAGAGATTTTCTTCCGCCCACCATGCCAGAGGTGATTGAAACTAGTCAGGTCCCGGCTGAAATTTTATCAACCCACTACAACACCGGGAACACGCTCACTGTCACTGTGTCTGCGAACGGCCCGAAACGAGTTTACGTTTGAACTCGTCTCATAAAGGCAATCAAGCCTCATCGGCTTGGAAATGCATCGCCTTTTCTGCCAATATTCACAGTAAGCTCACCGTCACTTAGTGAGAGATTGACCGGCCGATTATTGATCTTCAAAAACATTGGGCTATTACTGATCGCCGTGAAGGTCGTCTCTCCCCCTTCAGCAAGAATCTTGAACTTAGGACGACCACCTACATCTGGTTTTTCATCCCACTGGGCGATAAGTAGACGCCCCAGTGGCAGACCGCGATACCAGTCGATTGAAATACCCCCTGCAGTGCTCTCCAGATCAAGCAGACCATCTGATCGCTGTAGCTGGCCAACCCGGCAGTGGCCCGATGCTCGCAGTTGATACTGCCCACCCGCCTCTAGCTGCCAGCCACTGTTCTGCCATCCGTGCGTAGCAGTCACCGTGCTTGTCGCCCCAGTGACTGGTAGCCGGCGACCCGATGACCAGTTGATTGTCATGCGACTGCAATCAAAGCCATAGTCGAGATCTGCAGTAAAAGCATCAAAATCACGGCTGGCAGCGGCACTATTCCAGCCAGGCTGTCCGTTCAATCGGCGAGTGAAGCCAATATCAAGCGGCTGCTGTTCGGTGAGAGCAAAGGCCTCTTGATACCGGGGGTGCCTCGCCAAAAAGGCTACCACCGCCCAAGCCGAGGCATAGGAACTGACCGTACCATGGAGCGTAGGATTGAGTGCAAACACCTCATCGAGGCTGGGGGCCTTGGTCGACTGCCGCAGCCGTCTGATCATCTCTATCCGACCAAGCTGCTCAACATCCTCTGGCGTAACTGGAATCGGCGTGTGCTGGAACTGGGGAGGCCCCTTGGCCAAACGATGCGTTGCCAACCATTCTGCTATACCCTCGGTGTACCAAGTGGGTGTGTTCAGGTTCAGGAGAGTCGCTGTAAATGCATGAACACCTTCATGCAATAAAAGGTGTCGTTGATAAGCCGGATTAGACTGCTCAGTCAACCAGAATCTGTAGTGATCACAATAACCGTTCGTAAAGTCTGGAATTGTATCTGGCAGTAGACCGGCTTTTCGAAATCGTTCTCGATCAACCACCAAACAGCCACAAACTTTCCATTTCCGAACAGCCGACGGCGGAATCCTGTAGTGGCTCGCCCAGATCCTGACAGCTTCGTCGAAAATTACTGGCAAATCCTCTAAAGCATCACCGGCACGAGAAGTGCGATCTGTAATCAAAACCAGATGATCGCTTTCGAAGATTCGTAGACCTGCTAAGTGTGCTCGGTGAAGAAGTCGCTGCCAATCATGCTCCATCACGACGGCATACGATTTCCTTGGAGCTATTTCTTGTTCACTGGCGAACCCAGGAATCACACAAAACACCATGAAAAGAATCACTAGAAAAATTTCATATCGTAGCCATCGACAGAGCGGTTGTAGCCGTGCCTTCCGAGATTTCAAAGTCTTTTGAATCATACGAATAGTCTTCTCATCAAAACTTGTTTTAGAATATTGCAGCGGGCACGAGCAGACTCAAAACAGGATACATGGGAATACTGACAAAGCAGGACGGCAGGCTACTTCTGGAAAAAGAGGCAAGATTCAAAGAATTTTACGGCTGAATTGGCCCTCTAGAGCCGAAATAAATATAGGAAGTATAAAGTCGACGTACGAGTCCATAACTTTTTTGTCAGAGACATTTAGAACATCATGATGCTTCATGCTTTTACGCATAACTCTGCCTTCACAGCCATCAGTAGGTTTAGTACCTGGTGTACTTTTGTCGGATGCTGGCTTGTCAGCGTAAATGGTATCGCCCAACAAGTGTTTGTTGCTCCGGGAGTCACGCACGTACCGGTGAATCGCATGCAGGCTCCCGGATACATTCCCCCTATTCCAGCTGTACGTCGTCCTTGGTGGTTTACCGTTCAGACAGTTTCAGGACCTGGGGCTGTTGTTCCGGTACCGCGAGTCACAAGGTATCGGCCGCAGCCCTTTCGATTTCCGCCCACTGCTCCAGTCCTTGCTGGCAAACCAATCACACCCCCAACAAGTACATTTCCTTCCCAATGGGCCTCAGCTCCACCGATTACACCTTCGTCACCAATAACTCAAAAACCCGTTCCCACGCCACCCTCTTCTTGGCAGCCAAGTATTCCTTTACCTACTGAAAAAGCCAAAACACCTCCAGAACTCAGCACAACTGCACCACCACAACCTGCGTTAGCTCAAGCAACGCCTCCACCACCGCCAGGCAACTGGGCAACGATTGCAGTTGATGCAAGCAATCCTCAGCCAAATGCTATGACCATTGTAATCCCTCCTGAGTCAGGTGGTACGTTAGCAGCACAGCCTCTCCAAAAAAATCCTCAAACAAACGCTACGCCTGCTCAGACTGTGAGCGCCCCTCAAGTACCGGCACCTGCGCCGGTTGCCACACCCGCTGCATCAGTTGCTTGGTGGCGATGCACCGGTGTTACAGATGGTGACACAATCACGTGCCTGGACACTTCTGGACAACAGCAAAAAGTTCGAGTTTTAGATATTGATGCTCCCGAAATGAGCCAGCCTTATGGACGAGAATCTCGAAACACACTTGCTGATTTCGTATTTGGCAAATCACTTGCTATTAGTGAAACTAAAAGAAACTCAAATGGGCTTTTAGCATGCCGGATTTCTGTCGACGGGAAGGATGTTGGACGTGCAATGGTCGTTGCCGGGGCTGCATGGGTAGATCCACAATCGACAAGTCCTTATCTAAATGATCAACAAGATGCTCAAAAATCTGGCAAAGGGCTCTGGTCAAAGGCAGCTCCAATACCGCCATGGGAACACCGCAAATCAGCCGAGGCCCCTTGGCAGCAAGCGGCCTGACTATTCGTGTTTACTTTTGATCAAAGGCTGGCCGTCCTCCGCAATATCCACGTGGAGAACCATTGGATTACAACACACCGGACAGTCTTCGACGTAGTCCTGATGCAACCCTTCGGTGACATCGACTGGAACGACGATCTCTTCACCACATGAGTCACAAATATAGTGCGCGTCCATCTCTGCCGGTTGCATTTCGGCTCTGTTGGTACGCAATCGCATATGGCTCAACTGCCATTTCTCATCGATATTGTGTTTCATCTTTCTATTCCGTTCAAAAGACCTTTGGGTTGTGAAGGACATAAGCTGCTACCCCAAAATACTATACATACCAAGTCAGCAGCATAGGATTGCTTCTAAAACTGAAAGCTTCATGACGCTGCCCATTTGCTACAGGCAAGACCGAACAAAAAATTGCTTCAATACATTTTGACGCCAAAACGAGGACTTTCGACTCCTTTGAGCATCCTGCTGGGACTCTTTAATTCAAAGGCGTCTGAGTGTGTCTACACAACAACCTGTTGTCAAACACATAGACTCAGACACTTCGTTCGAAACATCTTGTATTTCCAGGAACGAGATACGCTTGCGAGGAGTCAAACATCGAGTAAGAACTGCTGCGACATGGATGCTCCTAGCTTCTCGCCAACATGTGCCGCACAACAATCAGGAGTGACACAAAAATGAAAAAGCCTCCAAAACCTTCCAGACCCAGAAACCTATCCACACCTACAAATCGCTGAGCCCTAAAAATAGTTGCGATGACTCTGCTAGAAACAAAAAAGTCTTTGCAATCCTCCAAGAGCTTACCGAGTACATCAGCGCGGGCATTCTTCAATAGCAGACAGCCTACGCACACGACCCAAGAGCGGGCGACCGGGTTCGAACCGGCGACAACCAGCTTGGGAAGCTAGTGCTCTACCAACTGAGCTACGCCCGCAACTCAATAAAACATTACTGTAACTAGCAGAGAATCCAAACCGTACAATAACGTGAATAAGCATTCATGGGTACAATGAGTTTTTAAAGAGGCCGCTGATGGCGTCAACCACAAGGCTTTACTGAGCCATTTTTATGCATTTGTAATCTAACAAGGACTCCGCAATGTCAGATCAACCAAAACATGCAGAGAACAAGAACATCGAGATACGTCAAAATGAAATTAATGAAAACCAGGAAGCCTCTATTCACGAGAACAACACTCGGGCTAGCACAGCTACACAGCAACCTAGAAGACATCGCAATAGAATTCTCTCTCGATTATTCCTCGCATGCATTCTGATTGCTCTTCCTACGATCGCTTTGCTGCCACAATGGCTCGTCTCTGCAAACGGAATTCGCCAACTTATCATTCGTTCAGTACCCAATCTGCAAGGAAATGTTCTTGTCGGCGAGGCATCAATCGGATGGCTCCAACCCCTCAGGATACACGATGTTGAATTTCTCCCTACCACAAGCGACCCAACACCCATCCGAGTCGGCAGTATCGAAGGCACGCTAGGCTTGCTTGAGATCATCCAGAACGGCGGTCGACTCGGCACCATTAATATAGAAGATACGGAAATCCATCTTGCTTATGACGATGACCATGTTTCAAACCTACAGAAAACTTTTGGAACGTCGCTACAGAAAAAACAGCCAACAGAACGACCAACTCTTCCGGAAACACCTCCTCAAAAAGTCTATGGACCCGCCGATGAGCGTGTTCGTATCGCCATTAAAGATGCCCACCTACGAATCGATGGGCCATGGTCGAGCAAACCGTGGGAGAGTGAGCCAATTGACGTTGAAGTTATTCTCAATCAGTACACCAACGGCATGAAAGAGTGGGCACTCACCCCGGTCACTCTTCTTGACCATGCTCGCCTCAATCCTTCTGTTGCTGCAGGCGTACTTTCTTACGCAGCACCTATTCTCGCAAACACCACTCGAGCTCGGGGAGAATTTTCTCTGGTTGTTAATGAAGCACGGTGGATCGCAGGCAAAGGAAAAATGGCTACAGTCGATGGCAATCTCACTCTTCATGAAGTGGAAGTTGGGCCAGGTCCGATAGTTACAAAAATTGTGACATCGTTGCCCGGAGAACTTCCAACGCCACCCACAATACGTATAGCTGAGTCGTCAAAAGTACACTTTCGAAAATCGGGCCGTCACGTTTGGCACACAGGTCTTTCGTTTGGAATCCCTTTAAAATCTTCCGGGCAGCGTCTTGACATTACATCTGAGGGCTTTGTTGGCATCGATGATCGATCAATCGACCTAATTCTTTCTCTACCAATTCCTAAAACTCTACCCTCGGACAGACCACTTTTTGCTGCCCTTTCCGGCAAAACTTTAAAAGCTTCGGTAGAGGGAAGCCTCGATAAACCTACGTTACAGTTAGATAATTCATTAAAACAAACCGTAGCCAATGTTGCCGCTGATTTTATAAAAGAATTGCGAAATAAAAAATCAAAGACGCAAGCGGGCGATGCTACAGACCCAATTCGAAACACTGACGATCAGCCACGCCCTACAACGAGCACCTCACAGAACATGGAGAACTCAACCAACCAGACCGCATCGGAAGAAAAGGTTGGAACTGCAAAACAACTTGACCAACTCAAGGATCTTTTACCTGCGGAAATTTCAGACGACCCCACAACTGATACCGTTATCGATGCTGTGGGTGGATTGCTCGATGAGGTTGCAAAAAGGCGAGCAGAACGAGAAAAGGCAAAGGGCAAACAGCCATCCAACAGTAATTCCAACGATCGTCCCGCCCGTCGATTCCTAAAAAAACTTTTAGATGGTAGTGGTGCTGAAGAGAGCCGGAATCCGTCATCTGAAAATACTGATTAGCTCACATCATTGGCCCACTGTATATAAAAAACTGGGCACAAAAAAACCGAGTCCTGCATCATGCAGGACTCGGTAAATAATCACTGAATCTCAGGGCAGATTCATGCAAACTGTATAAAACCGATATCAGGTTTTAGCAGGAGCTGCAGGGGCTTCAGGAGCTGCTTTTGTAGGAGCTGCTTCTTCAACGATAACAGCACCACCACCACAGTTACCGTCTGCACATCCGCTTGTGCAATCAGAGCATCCACTTGTGCAATCAGAGCACTCGTTTGATTCACAGCAATTGGTTCGCTCACCGTGGCAACGATTTTGACGACGATGAAGAAGACCATGACTACGACCATGACAACGACGACCGTGGCAACCATGACGGAAACCGGCAACGGCACTGGTGTCGACGCTTATCAGAGCAAAGGCAATTAAGGCGATAAACGCCGCGAATGAAATTCCCAGAAAACGCTTCATTTCTTTCTCCGAAACAAGTTAATTGGTGCGGAATTGCACCGTATTTGCCGTCAACACACAAATCCGACCCGGGACGGCCACCGGAACAGAGAAAACGAATGAAAATTTGTTTGCTGGAAGCCCGTCGGAACAACCCGCGGCACCCCCCTGCAGGTGTTGCAGGTCGGCCAATACTTTCAGCATTCGAATTTGAACAAAAGCTAGCAGTCAAAATAAGACTGTCAAGCAATATAGGCTATATGGGGTATTTTTAAGCCCTGCCTGTCGACATTGCCTACCGAGCTGCATTTCCAAGGAGTAGGTGTTTTAAGCCTAAATTGCCCAAAATCTTTAACAACATGAGGGTCTATCCTCGCCTACGAGCACAAACCCCTTAAATGAGTGGTTTTGCTCGTAGTGCGCAATGCTCACTGATTGAGTCACAGTGATTGTCAGTGGTCCCGATATGGAGCTAATGGGCGACATCACAGCTGACTAACAACAACAGAAGTTGATTCAATTAATTGCTACTCAACAACCGTTCCCGAATCTCCGGCAGCAGTACGAGCGGTTGGCGATTGTTGTCCTGACTCCTGCATGGCCAACTTGGCCCGCCGCGTAATCTCTTCAGCAACTAGTTGTTGCTTCGCAAGCATGTCTTCGGGATCCTCAAAGTCCAGCAACAATGGCGGCATGTCTGGAAATATTCTCATAGCCATGCCAACAACACGCCATCCCTCAGGATCCAACCGGCAGACCCAGATCACATCATCTGTGGTCGTGAATCCCTCGGAATCGGTATCCGTCCAACTGGTTGCTACGTGAACGATATCATCGGTTCCCCCAACAGCCTCACAGTCACCCACGCGATAAGTCGCCGTGTCTTTTACTGGAGGGGCAACAGAAAGCCCTAATTCCTGCGTCTTGGCCCGTGCTACATCTGTAAGCATACCAAGCGCAGACTGCTCGTCCCCACGTTTGATTGCCTCAAGAAAAGTGGTAACAGTAACTTTTGCCGGCTCAATATTCGCGGCAACAGAGGGCTCGGCACCGCCCGCTGAGCAACCTGATTGGCTGGTCAAAGCGAGCATGCCACATCCAGCGATAAACGAAAGGAGCCAAAGTGACACAGCTTTTTTCAGACGCTGCCGATACATACCTCGCACGCCGCCGACTGATGACGACGAATTTGGAGAAACCATTGAACAGCCTTTCTTCGAAAAAATATGCCGTAGCTACCCACCGGTACGTACAGTGTTCATGCACCAGATAGTGACATTTTTCCTAGTGATATCGAATCCTTATTTTTTGATCATGATGCCCAAGACAGGATGCGGTCAAGTCGAGAAATAGTATTTCGATCACGAGTCCACAACAGCCGGAAACCGCCTAGTCTTCGTATAATCCGCAAGCTTTCGTAGAACCTGCCAGCCCACACCCTGTAATGGCGTAAACTATGACGCGAACGATGATTTTAAGTACTGAGGTTTTGCGATGACTGTTTCATCATTTTTGGCCCGGCTCACCGGGCTCTTCAAAATCAAACCGCTTCTTCAGTTCCTCACTCTGCTGAGCTACGTCGCTTTTTGTTTGACTACTGCGAAGCTATTTGCAGGGCCTGCCAAACGTCAGGCCGCACCACGACCTGAAAATATTCCCAGCAGTGAAATCATTGAGCCGGACGCTTTTCGCCTCCTCATTGGGCCGAAACCCAATTTTACCGTAACCCCTCAATCAAAAACCCAAGCAGGAATAAAACAACCCACGTATGGGACGGCTTGGTCACAACTCATTTCAGGATCAACACTTGGTGATGAAATCAAAGCTGCAATGCCAAGACTACAAAAGATGGTAGCTACCAAAACATTTTTCGATAGCCATATTAATAATGCCGTTGATGAATTCCGCATGCTCTCTGTTTACTTTGAAATCATTTTTGAATTTGACAAAGAAGGGGAAGTTCGTTCGAGCTGGAAAAAAAATGCGGTCGGCTATCGTGATCGCTTTCAACAGTCAGCCCACAGATGCGAAAGGGCAGGAGGAAACCCCTATGTCACTGCAAGCACAACTGCTGGTGAACTTGAAAACCTGATCAGAGGAGAACCTAACGAATTTAGTGGCGGTGAAAAAAAAGATTTCGAGTGGAGCCAATTATGTGACAGGTCATTACTTATGCAGCGTCTGAAAATTGCAAATGCGAAACTTATATCTGGCACTGCATCTGAGCCGACTTTTTTAGATTCAACCGACCAGCTGTTTCATGCATCTGAAATAATTGCTTGCTTCGGTGAACTGTTGGTGCAACCAAAATTTGGTGATTGGGACGATGTTGACTACAAAGGCTTTTCATACAACATGAAAGAAATGGCGTTGAAAGCTAAGACTGCTATTGTTGAAGGCAACTATGACCTTGCTAGAAAAGCCGCGAAGTCAATAAGCCAATCCTGCTCAGCATGTCATGCTGACTTCCGATAACATCAGAAACCAAAAACAATCTTTTCTTGTCCCTACAGCTGACTATTCACGCAACTCTGCCAACGGCTGCAGGTCAATAAGTTCGGCTAGCCCCGCCTCGGCAATCTCACGACCGGTTACATAACGATGCTGGTTGCACCACTCCCGAACGAGGTTCGCAACATCAGCATCTTGTTTAACTCCGAAAAGATCGATCAATAAGTTATCCATCTCAATTTCAAGGCTAGAAAAATGGCGTGACCATTCAGCTGCCTCACGAATACCAACCTGCTCCTCGCTCTGCCACTTCATTGGATGAAAAAGCAACACGCTCGAAGCTGTAACAAGCCGACGACGACATGCTGCAAATGGCCATACAGCTGCCGAAGAACATTCTCCTGTGACAACTCCCGTTGCCTGCAAGCCACGTAATCGCATGATCGTAACCAGAGAATTCGCGGTGTACGGATTACCACCGGGAGAGTCGAAATAAATAGTGCAATCACTACCAATTTCAATTGAAAGTAGCTTGTCAACAATGTCGACTGCGTTGTCCGTTAAATCGCCTACCACGGCAACTTCAAACCGCCCATTCTGATCGGTGCTCACTTCCGATGATGAAGCCGCATTGGCTTTGTCCGGTAAAAGTACCACGTGTCTTATTCTCCAAAAGGTATCCCAAGTGTGTTGTTTAAACACGTATTCCTTGCCTGCGTTGTCTTTCGCCTGCGTTGTCTTTCGCCCGCGCGGTATGGTATATCAATCTACAAACAGCTACCGCAACAAACCGCTACTCGATATAAAAATTGCTTATCATATGGGCATCATCTGCCTTTGCCCAAATGGGCATCGCACAAAACTAAAGGACCGTTTCGCTGGTTTGCGAGTGCGTTGCCCACAATGTGGCGACAAGTTCCAAGTGCCTGAAAAAAACCTGTCAGCACAAGGTGATAAAACTACCATGCCAGCCTTCATGCCTGCTACCCAACAGGCAGATTTTGATTCACCATTCAATGATGATCACGTTCTCTTAAAAGATGAACGAGTTATTACAAGATCCAATACGCCTACAAACCTCCACGCTGCCAAAACGCCGTCTATCCTAAAGGAAGACACCAGTCAGTTGTGGCGTATTGCACCTCCCGGCGGTGAACCAAGTCACGCAATGGTGGGCACTGACTTGCTTGCTTTGCTGTCATCATCAGAAATCAGTCCTAAGGATTATGTATGGCGAACTGATTGGGCAGAATGGAAACCGGTCATCACTGTTTTTCCGGAGTTTTTCCCAAACTCTTAGGATTTTGAAAAAAATTACAGTTGCTTTAAACAGCGGCGTAAAAGATAAATCATGCCCGTTCCGAAAGAACCTTCCGGTATTTTGATAGCATCAGAGTACAAATTCCAACAAACTCTTACGTTACGACACGAACCTTTGGGTATTTTCATGAACTTACGATTTGAACGAAGTATGTATTCCTGGCTATCTCGACTGCACTCAGGGCTGGTCGTAGTTTTTTTTATAATGCTTTCGGTGAGTTCAGTGCATAGGGCTCATGGTGACAATACTACGGAGTTCGCGATCGCTAACGGCGAACTTTCTCTTGGAGCGCCTGACGGATGGAAGCGAGTCCAACCTCGATCACGGATTGTTGAGACTGAATTTGCAATAAAACCAATAAAGCCAGACGATCAACCAGGTCGTATGACGTGTATGGGTGCTGGCGGGAGTGTTGAAGCGAATATCTCGAGATGGTACGGCCAATTTAGCCAACCAGACGGTTCCGCTACAAAAGATAAAGCAGCATTGAAAACACTCCGTATAGCCGGGTGCAAGGTGACGCTCATTGATATCTCAGGAACTTTCAAAGATATGCCGGGTGGTCCATTTGCTGGCGGGCAGTCGATTGATAGGCCCAACTACCGCATGATGGCTGCAATTATTGAAACCACTGATAAAGGCAATTATTTCATAAAATTCTATGGACCTGCAGCAACTGTAGAAGCATCGTCTAAAGGTTTTCAAAAAATGATCGAGGGCATGGTCACCACAAACTGATTTCCGATACGTTCAAACTTTAAAGTCACCTTTCCAAACAGCTTAAAGGCCGTAATGAAAATCCAGGAATTCTTGGAACACCACGGGATTGCGGGCAATCCCTTTGCTGAAGAAGACGCCCAAAACGATACCGTCTTCAAGAGAACATGCTTGGAATCCACATTTCATCCCGGGTGGGACAAAATTTATGGATCTCCAGAAGACCCTAGTACTTCTATTGTATTTGGCGAAAAGGGTGCTGGAAAAACTGCTCTAAAACTGCAGATGGTTCGTCAATTTGAACTTCACAATGAAACAAGCAGAGGCCCGGACGGAAGCAAAAAGCCCTCTTTCGTTGTTATCTATGACGACTTCAACCCTTTTCTGGACAGATTTGTTAGTCGTATTGGACGGAACAGACCGCTTGGGAAATCACTTGATCACTGGAAACTCTGGGATCACATGGATGCGATCCTATCTCTGGCAGTCACGCAACTTGTATCCGCTATCATTCATCGGTCGAAAGCAGAACCGGTCGGAGATGGAAAAAGTCATTCTTGGAGTGTCCCGCACGCTCGTGACCTCGCGTTACTCGCCGCACTGTATGATCAATCAACTGCTGAAACCTTCCCGTCTCGCTGGAGAAAACTTCGTTGGCGAGTAGGTTACGGCTCGATTCTTGGGCGCTGGCCAACATTTTTGGGACTTATTTCTACCGCTCTTTTCATTGCCGCTATTGCTACAAGTTTCACCCGAGACAACACCAGTTGGCTCACGCAGTGGTGGCCGTGGATAATTCTTGCTGGCACATGGACGCCTTGGTTGTGGCGCAGGTGCCAATGTCTATGGAAAGCCTTTCGAATTGTTCGGAGCATGCGAACAGGCAATCGCACGGTTGGACAACTCGCCAAAGCACTTGCCAAAATGCCCGAAGTTGATCTTGCGGGACAACCTCTTCCCCTCATCGCACGTAGCGACGACCGTTATGAGTTACTTGATAAATTCCAAGGGATACTCAAGGCTGTCGGCTATGGCGGTATGATTGTAATTATTGATCGACTTGATGAACCACATGTGATCAATGGTTCTGCCGAACGCATGAAGCAGATTATCTGGCCGATTTTTGATAACAAGTTCCTTAAATCACCAGGGCTCGGCTTTAAGATGCTGCTTCCTAACGAGTTGTATCGCTTCATCGAACGCGAGGATGAGGCCTTTAATCAGCGAGCA
>Ga0233432_10004162_pt1 | contig 12935 bp, 20 predicted proteins | sample SI_122_August201_6_FD_179870 | JGI IMG/M metagenome (GOLD analysis project Ga0233432, IMG submission 179870) | Seawater microbial communities from Saanich Inlet, British Columbia, Canada - SI_122_August2016_10_MG | ecosystem: Environmental > Aquatic > Marine > Inlet | place: Canada: British...
ATATGCTACTATATATGATATAATATATGTAAATTGAGAGGAAAACATGTTACAACCAAAATACCCCATTTATATTATTTCAAAAGGTCGAGCGGAGTCACGCCATACCTCAAAAACACTTGATGAACTCAACGTACCATATCGGATTGTAATCGAGGATTCTGAATATTCTGATTATAATCAGTACATTCCAGATGATAAAATTCTAGTATTGCCCACTGATTTTAGGAGTAATCCTAAATGGGCACTACCTGATATTAAAGGCAGAGTTGGTGGTTCTATTCCGGTTCGTAATTTTGTATGGGATCATTCTGTAGCAGAAGGTGCCGAGAGGCATTGGATTATGGATGATAATATGCGGTATTTTTACCGCTTGAACCGTAATAAAAAACGCCCGGTCACAACGCCAACAATTATTCGTAATGCAGAGGAATTTGTTGATCGCTATACCAACGTTGCGCAGGCTGGACTCAATTATGCATTCTTTTGCCCATCTGGTTTAAAACGACCACCTTATTATGTAAACACTCGGATCTATAGTTGCATTCTTAACTCCAATAAAGTTGATTTACGTTGGCGTGGTAAGTATAATGAAGATACTGATCTGAGTCTACGTTATCTGAAAGAAGGTCACTGTACCATGTTATTTAACTTTGCACTTTGTGGCAAAGCTGCTACTCATACTATGAGCGGGGGTAATACACAAGAGGTGTATCAAGCAAATGAAAAAGATGAATATGGTCAACTTAAATCAGATGATAACAGAAAAGAATTTGCAGAGTCATTGCAAGAACAACACCCAGATGTAGTTGTTGTAACAAAGAAATGGGGTAGGTTCCATCATCATGTTAATTATACAAAATTTCTGCAACAACCTGTTAAAAAAGAAGGTCTAAATATACCTAAGGTGATAAACAACCATGGTATGAAACTAGTAAAATTAAAACAAGATGATATTAAGAAATATTTTAAACATAAGGGAAGAGGTGTAGAATGAGTGCTACTAATAATATTGACAAGGTAAGCAATAATATCTTTATGATATTAGATGGTGATGATACCACTCCATATGATTGGGATGATATGCCAGAATTTGTTCAAGAAGAAGAAAAATGGCATGATGAGGTTTCTGTAAGGTTTAAAACCCAAGAAGATCTTGAAAAGTTTGCCAGACTGATTGGTCAACCAAATTTAATTCCACGCAAGAAACGGCGTAAAACCTGTTGGTATCCAGCATATGATATAGAACAAAACAAAGCATTGTTTTGGGTTGAGGAAGATGAATAATAAAGCTGTACAATTTAAATAAAATGTGATATAATTATATTATGAAAAAATCTTTGACTATATTTAAATCTCAGTTTGATAATAAAACAGAAAAACGTGTAGTGCTAAACTCGTTTGATGAGTTAGATAAATTACTATTTGGATTGTCTCAGAAACCAAAAAAAGGTAAAAAAGATGCTGAACTTATTTCACCGGCTATATACAAAAGTAATACTACTCGAGCCAACGCAAATGTATCTGCTTGGGCAGGTTGGTGTGCTATTGATGTTGATGATTACGAGTTTGAAGGAGTATTAGAAGATGTCTTACGTGATAAGTTTGGTCAGTATCGGTATGTTTGTTATAGCACTGCCAGCAGTACTCGTACTCATCCGAAGTTCAGGCTTGTGTTTGACTTTAAAGGCGAGATTGGACCAGATGAAATCAGGCACTTCTGGTACGCAATCAATAAAGAGTTTGGAGATATTGGAGATTCACAGACTAAAGACTTATCTCGTATGTATTATATCCCTGCAGATTATGCTGGCGCTTACAACTTTTACTATTCTAACCGTGGCAATTCTCTTGACCATAGAGCCATCATGGCTAAATATCCCTATGATGATAGAAAAAATGCCCGAACTTTCCTAGACAGATTACCAGTAGAAGTAGCAAAGCAGATCGTGGAATATAGAAAATCCCAATTGCAAAACACAAACTATTCCTGGTCATCTTATACCGATTGCCCCTTTGTAAATAAAAGAATGATAAGTGAATACAGAGGTATAGCACACACAGATAACTCTGGTCGTTATGCAATGATATATAAGATAATGTGTTCAATTGCTTCTAATGCAATTAAAAAGGAATACCCAATACAAACAGCAGAAATAGTTGATTTAATCAAACAACTTGATGCAGACACATCACGCAGATATGAAAAGAGACCACTGATTGTTGAAGCAGACAGAGCAGTGGAATATGCATATAGAAATTTATAACTTAACAAAGAAGGAAAAATAAAATGAAAAATTGGATTAAACGAATGTTGGTAGGAGTTGTCTTGCCACTTACAGCAGTTGCCCTATTCTTTACTACTTGGCAAGTAAATGAAAATACTAATGCCATTGCAAATCATCAAAAATCACATGTAACTGAGTAAATGTTTGCTGGAAAAGTATGGGGTACGACTGAACTTATCGAGGCCAATGGTGCCTTGGAGTTTCATCGTATCGAAATGAATAAGGGAGGTGTTTGTTCTAAGCATCTCCACGAGTTCAAATGGAATGGATTCTATGTCGAATCAGGTCGTATGCTTATACGTGTATGGCAAAATGATTATGACCTCGTTGACGTAACAGAGCTACAAATGGGGCAATACTGTAAGGTGAAACCTGGTGTATATCATCAGTTTGAATGTTTAGAAGATGGGGTAGCCTTTGAGTTGTACTGGGCTGAGTTTTCGCATAATGACATTAAAAGAGAATCTGTTGGAGGTATGAATGTATGATTTAAAATCAAATATTAAAGATATCGGAGGTGTTGTAGCAAAAAAAGATGAACGATATACCGTAAAAGATAATACACTGCTCAAAGACGTTGTACTTTCATCCACTCAACTTAACCCTAACTGTGCTACAAATGGTCATAAACACGAAGGTCAGGAAGAGGTATACATTTTTCAAAGCGGAAGTGGTATCATGGAACTTAACGGTGTAGAGCATACGTTTGCGGCTGGTGATATTTTTCTCATCGAAGATAACGTGTTTCATAAGGTGACCGCTGGACCAGACGGCGCTTATTTCATCTGCGTATTTAATGGTGCACGGTACGATCATGTGGCAGTGTTAGGTTACAACTGATGAACTATATTTTTGATGTTGATGGAACTCTCACACCCAGCCGTGGTAAAATTGACCAGAAGTTTTCTAATTGGTTTGAACACTTTCAAACTCATAATTCCACCTATATGGTTACTGGGTCTGATAAGGTAAAAACACTTGAGCAAGTAGGTTTGGGTCACTACCATGCTTGTATTAGAGTTTATAACTGTGCTGGCAATGATGTCTGGGAACAATCCAAAAACATTAAACGTAATAAAATAATAATGCCAGATGAGTGGGAGTCTATTCTGGGAAGAGCTTTAGAAAATAGTTTAGCACCTAATAAGACAGGAAACCACTTTGATGTCAGATCTGGCTTATTTAATTTCAGTACCTTGGGTAGGAATGCTACACTTTCTGAAAGAGCAGACTATGTAAAATTTGATAACAAAACTAATGAACGTGTGCTTCTTGTAGAAAATCTACAAAGAGTATGGGTTGATTATGATATACAAGTTGCAGGTGAAACTGGTATTGATATTATGAAAAAGGGCTTTGATAAGGCACAAATTATACACGACTTTGGTCCAACTGAACCAATTACTTTTTTTGGTGATAAAATGGAACCTGGTGGTAATGATTATACTTTGGCTTTAGAAGTAGCTCATCAAGGTGGCACAGTCCACCAAGTGAAAAATTGGGAAGAAACATGGCAAATTCTAAAACAATAGGTATTACATTCTCTACATTTGATTTGTTACATGCAGGTCACGTGGCAATGTTAAGAGAAGCCAAGTCACAGTGTGATTATCTTATCTGTGGGATCCAATCTGATCCAACTATAGACAGACCAAAAGAAAAAAATAAACCAGTCCAAACAATGGTAGAAAGATATGTACAACTATCTGCACTTACATATGTGGATGAAATTATTCCATATCAGACAGAACAAGACGTTGAAGATATCTTAGAAATGTTTGATATTAATGTTAAAATTATGGGAGAAGAATACCGGGACCAGGATTTTACGGGTAGAGATATCTGTAAACGGAAAGGTATTGAACTCTATTTTAACTCCAGAACTCATAGATTTAGTACTACTGATCTAAGAAAAAGAGTATCTGACCAAAAATAATTGTTTACATTTTTAACTATATAGTATATAATGTAAATAATTAAATAAGGAAACCAAAATGACAAAAGTTTGTATTACCGGCGGCGCTGGGTTTATTGCTTATCATCTAGCTAAAAATTTAACTCTTGATGGTTATAAAGTTGCTGGCTTTGATAGCTATAATGATTATTATGATCCAACATTAAAAGAGGCACGATCAGATAAACTGTATAAGGAACACAATATTCATATTGCTGGTGTTGATTTGTGTGATTCTGTTGCTCTTAGTTCATATCTAAAATTAACAAAACCAGACATTGTAGTGCACTTAGGTGCATATGCAGGTGTTCGACACTCGCTTGTAGATCCTGATTCTTATGTACAGAACAACATTATCGGTACACATAATTTAATCCAAGCGATGAAAGAAAATGATATTCGTAATTGTCTCTATGCCTCTACGTCTTGTGTGATGGCAGGTAATCAACTACCCTGGAAAGAAGATGAAAAATGTGGTTACCAACTAAACCCATATGGTTACAGTAAATTTACTAATGAATCACAAATGATGTCTGCTCCCGAACTTGATACAGCTATCGGACTTCGGTTCTTTACTGTCTATGGTCCATGGGGTCGCCCTGACATGGCTCTCTTTGATTTTACTAAAAATATTATTGCTGGTAATCCTATTCAATTATTTAATAATGGTAATATGATCCGAGACTTTACCTATGTCGATGATATTGTCCAAGGTCTATCCATTTTAATTGATAGAGTAGGTAAGGTTGAAGCAGAAAAAACAATCTATAACATCGGTTATGGAGAACAAGTCCAATTAATGGATTTTGTAAATGAAATTGAGAAAAATCTTGATAGAAAAGCAATTAAGGAATATGTGCCAATTCACCCTGCTGATACTCAAGCAACTTGGTCAGATACATCTAAACTAAAAGCACTTGGATATAAACCAACCACTAATGTTAAAGACGGCGTTGCTCAGTTTATTGAGTGGTACAAATCATATTATGGAGTAAATTAAATGGAAATTGGAATTATTGGATATGGATTTGTTGGTAAGGCAGTCTCTTTTGGCTTTTCTCATCCTGAAGTTGTACAGACTATTGTTGATCCAAAACTAGACAGACCTATTAAAAATGCAAAAAATGTTGACTTTGCTTTTATTGCGGTACCCACTCCGTTTGGCGACAACGGTGAAATTAATTCTACCATCGTAGAAGAAACTGTTGCTTGGATGCTAAAGAATACAGAGGCAACTGTTATTCTCAAGTCTACAGTCACACCAGATGTTATTGATCAACTCATGTCTCTACCTGGTGCTAAATCTCGTATGGTTTATAACCCAGAGTTTCTTACCGAGAAAGCAGCAAATGAGGATTTTGTGAATCCAGAGTTGCATGTTTTCGGTGGCAAAAAAGCAACCACACAGGCTGTAGCAGAGTTGTACCATAACTATTCAAGCTGTAAACCATGCCCAATTAAATTTATGACTGCTAAAGAAGCATCTTTTGTAAAGTATGGCATTAATTCCTTCCTTGCATCTAAGGTACTTTGGTTCAACCAATTCTTTGATTGTGTAGAAAACAATGGTGGTAAATTTAACACAGTGCTAAATGCTATGTTATCTGATCCACGTATCGGATCTTCTCATACATCGGTGCCTGGCTTTGATGGTAAACGTGGATATGGCGGCGCTTGCTTCCCTAAAGATACAAATGCATTTTATAACTTTGATAAATCATTCACTGTACTGCGTGAGACAATTTCTGTTAATAATGCTATGCGTTCTGCCTATGATAAAGATGAAAGAGAACTTGAACAAAATGTAAACTATGGGTAATAATTCTGTTTACATTAACCAAAATATATGATATAATAACACTAGTTGAAAATAACACAGGAGCCATATAATGGAACTTAATACATCTACCGTTAGTACACTTCAGAACTTTGCTGGAATTAATCCTAACGTTGTTGTTCGTACGGGCAACACTATTAAAACTATGACAGAGGCACGAAATGTTGTGGCAAGTGCTAAACTTACACAAGAATTTCCACGTGAATTTGGAATTTATGACCTATCGGAATTTCTAAGTGTTGTGAATCTAGTTGATTCGCCTACCTTAGATTTTACAGATGATAACTCGGTAATGATTAGTGATGTGAATAACCTTTCACGTGTCCGTTATTTTTATTCTGATATTGACATTCTTACATCACCCACAAATCAGGTAAAGATGCCAGATCCAGAACTTAAATTTACACTGAATCAAGCAACACTGGATAAAATTAAACGTGCAGCAACAGCACTTGGTCATGATCAAGTAAAGATTACTCGTTCCGAGACAGAAGGTAATATTTGTTTTACAGTGTTTGATGAAAACAATGCAACATCTAATACATTTAATGTTGAAATTCCACACACATTTATTTCTGATGATACTGTGCCTTTTGAAATGATTTATAACATTGGCAATCTAAAACTCATGGCTCTTGATTACGAAGTGAGTGTTTCAAAAGCAATGGTGTCACATTTTGTAAATGAACAACAAGGTTTAGAATATTGGGTTGCCTTGGAACGAACATCTAAATGGGGGTAAAAATGCCAAAAAGAGCGGCTGATACATTCCGTATTGCTATTGTAGCTAGTGGGGAAAATTTTAATCACCAAGAAGTTGATACATTAAAATACTTGTTCACAAAAAACATGAATGATATTATGGTTTATGGTTCATCTAATAGTTTAGAGGATGTAATTAACTTTGATCCTAATTTAAGTATTATTATAACTCCCACTGAAAAAGATGAGGAGACAGGTGCTGTTATTGCATCACAATTAGAATCAGAAACACTACAATTACTCGCTAAAACATCTGGCGGTGTTGTTGTTCGTACACCACTTCCAATTGAAATCATTGATCGCTTATGTGCTACTAACGATAAGGTTGTTTATTATCCGATGCTTTTTAATGAAAGTAAAGATGAAAATCAAACCTTTCATATTCTTGGCGGCGCAGAAAACTCTGTGATGGCAATGAATAATATACTTCGTAGTAAATCTACAGCACTTATATCAAACATTGTTATGGCAACGGCAGTAGAAGCAGCAATGATTGAACAAGGAATCTCAGCAATTACTGGTATGAAATATATGTTCCTAAATCAGTTACATGATTTTATGAATGAATATGGTGGTGATTATCATCTTGTTTCTAGTTATATTAATTCACACCCAAGTACTGGTCTTACAATTGACAGAGTACCTAACAGAAATTATAAAAGAGGTATTAAAGATATTAGAGTTAATGCTATCAAAAATTTAATGAATATGGATAAAGAGTTGTTTACAACACTTGAGAATTTTGATATAATTAACACATCATATACCAATAGAGAGGATTAATATGTCAATAATGGACAAACTCAAAAAGAACTCGAAGTTGAAACACACTTCTGTTCTTTCAGAGTCTAAATTTTTTAATGAAAGAAAACCAATACCAACTGATGTGCCAATGATTAATGTGGCACTCTCTGGTTCTGTTGATGGCGGTTTGCTACCAGGTTTGACTACACTTGCTGGACCTTCTAAACACTTTAAAACTTCTTTTGCTTTACTCATGGCAGGTGCATATCTGCGAGCAGAAAAAGATGCTGTAATGTTATTTTATGATTCTGAGTTTGGTTCACCACAATCATACTTCGAACAGTTTGGTATTGACACTGAACGTGTATTACACACGCCGATTACCAATATTGAAGAACTCAAGTTTGATGTTGTTGGTCAACTCGAAGGCCTTGCACGTGATGATAAGGTCATTATTGTGATTGATTCTATCGGCAACGTTGCATCAAAGAAAGAACTAGATGATGCTATTAATGAAAAAGCAGTGGCAGATATGTCTCGTGCTAAAGCATTAAAAGGTTTGTTCCGTATGTGTACTCCTTACCTTGCAATGAAAAATATCTCTATGCTTGCAATTAACCACACGTATAAAGAACAAGGTTTGTTTCCTCGTGATATTGTATCAGGCGGCACAGGAATTTATTATTCTAGCGATAATATTTGGATCGTTGGTCGGCGCCAGAATAAAAAAGGTACCGATGTTATTGGATATGACTTTGTAATTAATGTAGAAAAATCTCGTTATGTAAAAGAAAAATCCAAGATCCCTATCAGCGTAACCTGGGATGGTGGTGTAAGTGAGTATTCTGGTTTGCTAGATGTAGCACTTGCAGGTGAATATGCTAGAAAACCATCCAATGGTTGGTATGAAGGTGTTAACCCAGCAACAGGTGAGGTTCTAACAGGTAAGGCTCGTCTTGATGCTACACAGAAAAAAGAGTTTTGGGATCCCATCTTTGCCAATACAAACTTTGCTGATTTTATTAGTGAACAATATCAAATCGGTAAAAAATCAACAGTGGATATGGATGAGATTGTAGCTGAAGATGCCTATTGATACAGTCCAAAAGTTTAATGTAATACCTGATTTTATTATTAATGAATGTATTGATGATTATAACTATAAAGACAAGCGCCATCCTGGTCTAATGAACACGGCTGATCCTGGTATACACATTGGCAAGATCACCAAAATCGTACAAGATATTCTTGGTAAGAATATTCAGTTCAAGAGTGGTAACTACTACCAACATAGTAAACCATACTTACCACACACTGATTGGTTCTCTCACTTGGACAACAACTTGAATGTAGTTATTCCATTACAAATTGAATATCCAAAGGGACACAATCCTAGCTTGGTTGTGTTTGACCAGAAATGGCGAAGGAATGGTGTTACTTGGTGTATGCACCATCCAGTTTTAGACTTCTGTCCCAATACTGGTGTAAAGGGTAATCCAAACGAATACCCTGTTGAAAATAAAACAGGTTTGGCAATGCCTTACGATTTTAAAAGTAGTCACTTGCCTCACTATCACGGTTTGGATTTGTTTGGTCTCTCAGGTCGAGCGTACTCATTTACTAGAGGATCTGCTATCATATTTGATAACCAACGTGTTCACTGCACGAGTTATTTTAAAGGAACTAAATTAGGACTAAGTTTGAGGTATAAGTTATGAAAGAAAATACAGATTATGAAATGATTGCTGGCACTGGAGAGAACTGGGATATCCGTATTCTCACAGGCGAGTTTAATGAAACCGTTCTTGCTTTTAGTACGTTGAAAGTTACTGATGATGGAGAACACCTCTCTTTCAACTTTGATATTGTGTCAAGTCCTGTTGATGATCTTGATGCAGATACCAACTTTGAACTACAAGAGACTGCTGGTCTTATCTTAGAGAACATTCTTGCTTCGGCTGCACATATGAAAAACGAAGAGGAAAAGAAATGAAGATTCTGATATTTGGACTGCCAGGCAGCGGTAAAACTACATTAGCTAAACCTCTTGCTAAGCTTTTAAATGCAGTTCATATAAATGCAGATATAATTCGGGCAAGCTATAATGACTGGGATTTTAGTCCTGAAGGCCGTATACGACAATCAAATCGTATGAAGCATTTATCAGATGGTGTAGTTATGGCTGGTAAAGTCGCAGTAACAGATTTTGTATGCCCTACCGTAGCTGCAAGAGAAGCGTTTAATCCAGATTTTACTATATGGATGGATACAATCAAAGAAGGACGTTTTGAGGATACAAATAAAATATTTGAAAAGCCTCAGTTAAAAGATATACAGTACCATGTTTCAAGTTGGTTTAGTAACACACATGAGGTTTTAGGAGAAGTGTTAAATCGTTATTCAAAGATGAATAATATGACTTCTATTGAATATGCAGTGCCACCGAATGCGGTGCAGAGATTATGATTACTCAAGATGATATAGATACATTTACTTCCCCCAGATTTGATTTGCAAAAACCAACCGTACAGATGCTTGGACGTTGGCAACCATGGCACGATGGACACACAAAACTTTTTAAAAAAGCCCATTCTATTACAGGGCAAGTATGTATAATGGTGCGTAATGTAAGTTTTATAGTAGGTGAAGATGCAGGTGCAGGACGTACCGGTGTACAAGATGATAATCCCTTTAGTTATAATTATGTAGTAGATGAAATTGAAGATAGCTTGCACAATGCAGGGTTTACAAGAGGCGCAGAGTATGTTATAATGGCAGTACCGAACATAGTGGACATATCATATGGCCGAGGTGTCGGTTACACATTTACAGAACACGATTTAGGTAAAGATATCCATAATATCTCTGCTACAAAGATCAGAGAAAAGATGAGAGCCGAAGGTATCTTGGATCGATAGTAACTATTATTATATGAAAGATTCTAATGATTAATGCTAATATAGAACAAACAATCATTCGTAATCTCCTCACTGATGAGGAGTATATGCGCAAGGTGATACCGTTTATCCAACCTGCATATTTTGAAGGTGTGTACCAGAACTTGTTTAAACAGGTTGTGGCATTTGTAGCCAAATACAATAAACTACCAACAGCAGAAGCTTTTAAAATTGAACTTGATGATGCTACAACATTTTCCGATGAACAGTACAGACATGCAGTAGAGATTCTGCCCGAAATATTTAAGAAAGAACCAATAGATGAAACTTGGCTTTTAACCAATACAGAAAAATGGTGTCAAGACAGAGCAGTGTTTAATGCAATTATGGAATCAATCTCTATTATTGATGGTAAACATAAATCCCTTACAAAGAATGCATTACCAGATATTCTTACCAAGGCTCTTGGTGTTACATTTGATACGAATGTCGGTCACGATTACTTAGAACAAGTAAATGAACGGTATGATTTTTACCATACTGAAGAAGAAAAGATCCCATTTGATATTGAACTACTCAATGAGATTACCAAAGGTGGTTTATCCCTCAAGAGTTTAAACATTATCCTTGCTGGTACTGGTGTGGGTAAATCACTTGCCATGTGTCATATTGCGGCAGGTGCCTTAAACCTCGGTAAAAATGTATTATATATTTCTATGGAGATGTCAGAGGAAAGAATTGCAGAACGGATTGATGCCAACTTACTTGATATACCCATTGATCAAATAGATAAATTATCATTACAAATGTTTACAGAAAAGGTTGCTGGTTTAAAAAGAAAAACCAACGGCAGAATGGTTGTGAAAGAATATCCAACATCAGCTGCTAATGCTAATCACTTTCGTGCATTACTTAATGAATTAAAACTTAAAAAAGGTTTTGAACCTGACATTGTATTCATTGACTATTTAAACATCTGTGCATCTTCTAGGATTAAAATGGGCGCATCTGTAAACTCATATACATACATTAAATCCATAGCAGAAGAATTAAGAGGACTTGCCGTTGAATTTAAATTACCGATTGTCTCTGCAACGCAAACGACACGTTCTGGTTTTGGTTCGTCGGATCCTGGGCTTGAGGACACTTCCGAGTCTTTTGGACTACCCGCTACTGCAGACCTCATGCTTGCCTTGGTATCTACAGAAGAACTGGATGCCCAAGGTCAGATCATGGTCAAGCAACTTAAAAACCGATACAATGACCCAAACAAAAACAAGAGATTCCTAGTAGGTATTGATCGGTCTAAGATGCGGTTATATGATGTTCAAGATAGTGAACAGAACCTAGTTAAGGATGTACCAGTATTTGAGAACACAGAAACCAATGAACGATTTAAGGATTTCAAATTATGAATATAAGTGAACCATTAGCAAGACTCGTTGGGTTTACCCAGCCAGTAGGTCTTGAACTATCTGAACTAGAAACTGCACAAGACTTGATTGCATATTGTGCAAGGGTATCCAATCCATCAAACCAGATGAACAAGGAAACAGGTGAAAAGCTTATCCGATACTTGGTAAAGCACAAGCACTGGTCACCACTGGAAATGGCATCTGCTACCGTTGAGGTTACTACGACACGTGATATTGCCCGACAGTTTCTGCGACATCGTTCGTTCTCTTTTCAAGAGTTTTCTCAACGATATGCAGATCCAAGAGATATGGATGAGACATTTGTATTGCGTGAAGCACGTCTACAAGATACCAAGAACCGCCAGAACTCAGTAGAGACAGATGATGAGCAACTTGAAAAAGCATGGGCTATGAAACAGACGCAGATTATTTTTGAATCTAAGATGGCATACAAGTGGGCTATTGATAATGGGATTGCAAAAGAGCAAGCACGTGCTGTATTGCCAGAGGGTAATACCAAGTCTGTTGTTATTGCAAACGGAACACTACGGTCTTGGGTTCACTATATAGAACTAAGAACAGCAAACGGAACACAGAAAGAACATATTGAACTGGCAGAACAATGCGCTTTGGAGATTGCTAAAGTGTTCCCCATGATTAAGGAGTTTATTGAATGAGTAACACCAGAGTGATATCAACCTACTGGAGTGATATTGAGGAGGGACATTATTGTGAGCTTAAAATAAACTCCAAAGAAGAACATTTCTATATTAAATATTATAATGACAAAGGTGATTTATACCATCGTGAAGATACAGAACACATTAACAAGTCGTTACGTTGGTGTGAAGATGCTGCCGAGAACTGGGCATTAGGCTATAAAAAGTTAGAGAAAAATGTCTGAAGTAACTATTAGAAATGAAGAGCTTCTGGATAGACTCAACTCTGGTCTTGAAAAGTTTTTAGCCATTGATGGTAGAGATGATCCTAAGTATCATGTTTGGGATCCAACTGATATTGGTAAGCAATCCGGAAAGC
>Ga0233432_10004164_pt1 | contig 12933 bp, 8 predicted proteins | sample SI_122_August201_6_FD_179870 | JGI IMG/M metagenome (GOLD analysis project Ga0233432, IMG submission 179870) | Seawater microbial communities from Saanich Inlet, British Columbia, Canada - SI_122_August2016_10_MG | ecosystem: Environmental > Aquatic > Marine > Inlet | place: Canada: British...
ATCGGGCTGAAAAAAATGGAGGCACTGCTTTTGATGTCACACTTCGGCACTCTTTACTTTCGGCATTAGCACGGTTGGTCTCACCTGCTCACACTCTTTCATATGCGGATGCAAAATCAGAAGAGCAAAGAATGTTAGCTCTCTTAGTGTCTCGTCGCTTAGGGCATTCACATCTTGGACATTTTCTCAATGATAAATCTCCGGCTATCCAAAAAGAAGCTCTTTCTGCGATTTATGATACAAGTGCATTAGATGGACCTGCAGGAAAAAATCTCATGTCACTCGAAATCGAGGATTTTAAATTTTATCATCAAGTTCGCTTAGTCGCTGCTTATTTTCGTTTAGGAAGTGAAGAATCCGCTCAGTTACTCATTAAGGCCTGTGCTAATGCAAAACTTGATAAAGAGGTAAGGATTTTTGCTCTTCAAGCATTACTTCAGTGGGCAATCCCCTTGGATACGGACCCTGTACTTGGCCATTATCGACCGACTCTCAAAGCAATTTTTTCAAGAAATCAATTAATAAGTCTTTATGAAGAACAAATTAGAATATTGGTGGAAACAGAGAAGACTCCAGAACTCGCTTCGTTATTGGGGAAATTTGTCTTGGAAGCAGGAATTTCAATGGATGCAAAAATTTTGCGCAAACAAGTTGTTGATTTAAATTTAAATGATGAAGTCCGTGCATCCAATCTTCGATCATTGCTAAGTTTAGAAGATGAAATTGATGATAAGTTAATAGAGAATCTTTTATCTGATAAAAGCGTGGCAGTTCAATCAGTGAGTTATGAAGCCTTGATCAATCGTAAACTAAATCAATTTATTGAAAAAGGATTATTAGCTGTTAAAGAAGAAGACCCAAGTGTTGCCCGGAGCGTTTTTAAAGCATTGGCGAAGCAAAATGCTGATACTTTGATTAGGCTTTGGCAAACTAGAGAACTTCACCTGAGAAATGAGCTGTGGCTTGATTTGTATCAAGCGATGGCAAGCAGTGGAAACGATGATGCTTCCGGCGTTGCTGCTGCCTACGCTGCTGGAGACCCAGGTAGAATTCATGCACTCAGCTTACATGGTGGAGACCCTCATTATGGTGAATTAGTATTTAGAAATCAGGGCGCATGTTTACAATGTCATAAGATTGAAAGTGAGGGTGGGGCACAGGGTCCAGAACTTAGTTTAGTCGGGGATCGGTTGAGCCCATCCAAGCTCTTAGAATCACTTGTTAATCCGAATGCTGAGATTTCGCCTGGTTACGGACTTTCAACAATCAGTACCAATTCGGGGGGAACCAAAGTAGGGCGAATTTTGGCAGAGGAAAATGAAAGCCTTATTCTTCTTTCTCCCGATGGAAAAAAAGAGGAGATTAAGAAGGCTGATATTTCCGAAGTGTCCGCTCCTATATCGGCGATGCCACCGTTAGGCATGACATTAAACCCAAATGATTTACGTGATCTGATCGCCTATTTGGGATCTAGGAATAAAGAAACTGTTTCACTCATCAAAAGTGAAGCCGATCACGGGGAAAAGTAATTTAAATCCTACAGATAAGGATCCAAATCCAATTTTTTAGCGTTAAGACGCTCGCTGACTGGTTTTTCTTTTTCAAGAAATAAGTTAATAGGCTGGTTTTTTCCAAGGCGTATACTGTGAGGGTCAGTAGTATAAACTTTTGGTTGGAACTTTTTACCTTTAATCCTAACGGTGTATAAGACTTCCTTGGTTTTATCATTTATAACTTGAACCACAGGATTTGGCTTAGAAAAAGTCAATTGTGGTAGCCAACCTTTTACCTTCCTACCGTCATTTTCCGACATTTTAAAAGTAACTGGCCAACCCGGGAACTGGGCCTGATCTCCATCGGAAACCTTGGAGAAGCGGGGCCAGCATTCAAAGGTGACTGTAAGATTTTTTTTATTGAACCGGACAACTCCGAATCCGTCAGCCCGTTTGAGTTCATTACTCCGGTCCTCGGGGTTGGCATAGGCGTGCATGGTTATTTTGTTTCCCAGTCCGTCTTCAAAATCCCCGGTCCAGGGGAGAGGAGAATTCGGAATGGGTCGGGGACCGGGTTTTTCATCCTCCGGTTTCCACCATCTTCCGTAGATTGTGTTGACGATAGCCGGACTGGTAAAGGCAAATGGACCATCACGGTGTGATTCAATTCCATGCTGTACAACTACGCCCAGATGCTGATCTCCGCATAGATGGGTGGCCATGGCTTTTCGAAGTTCATGCAATGCTTTGTTCCGACCTTTTTGGGGCCAGGCATTACTGTCGAGGTCGGCGAGGAGGCGGCTGTTCGGATTTCCATGAATATGAACCGCACCACAGAACGCGGTGGCGGAAAGAGCGGCTTTCATTTGGGCACCTTCCCAGTCCTGACTCCAGTCCGAAAGAAAATTGAGCTGTCGGTCTCCCAAAAGGACCAAGCCATCCAAATTAACGGCATCCCGGTTATAAGCGGGATCATTGATATGATCGGGGCGGGGACCCATTTTGGGAATTTTGCCATCCGGTCCGGTTTTGAATTTACGGTCTTCCAAGATCGCAAAATCAATCCCACCCACTCGTAAGCGGGTAAAGTACACTTCCAACCCTCTCTTTACCTTTTTAGGATCCACTGGGTCAGGTAAATGCCAGGTTTGCTGCCGTTGAACCATATTGACATAGGGAATCGGATAGAAATAACCACCGCTGTTTCCCGCGGGCGAAGTCGCGACAATCCCACTTTCTCCCCATAGGTTGGCCTGCCCCACATCATGGTCGTCTGGGATGGTTACGGTGGGTCGGTCTTTGATAAGATCCCTGAACTGCAGACCAAATTCGATCCAGCCCGCAGTGTGTTCCGTATGGTGATAGGTTTGATCACCGGCAAAGAAAAGCATGTCGGGGTTGACCGCTTTTAGGTTTTCAATAATTTGTGGACGGGGTCCCTTCGTACGGCTTGAATTACAGGATAGATTTCCAACCACAATGGTCTCCTGATTGATTGGATCTTTCCGAATCAATCCTTCGAAAGAAGCTTTTTCCCCGTGCCTGACCCGATAGGGTACATTCTTGGTTGAGTCCCAGTTTGAAATGCGAAAATGGGCAGTCCATCCGGGATAGGTGATCTTGACCCTGGAAATCTCTTTCCATTTTTTTCCCTGCTTTGTTTCCAATCGGACCTCTCTTGATTCATCGGGCATCAGAGGATAAAGCTGTCCGGTCAATTTGAGGTTTCCAGAATCCTGGGTGTACAGGGCAAAGGCAACCACTTGATCTCGGGGAACTTTTAATTCGATTATTCTCTTGGGCGGTTTCCCTTTTTTAGATGGGACTTCCGGGGGTCTTGCCCGTTTCCACCATTCTCCGGTGGACAGATGATCAAGACTGGGGAATTTCTCTCCAAATAATTCCTTCGATTCTGGCTCGGCATTTAAACAGGGAAATAAAGAGGAGAGGCAAAAAAGCCCTAATATGAGTAATTTCATCGCAAAAAAAGAACCTAATTAAAGTTTCCTTTCAAGATTTAAATAGATGCCACTTTGTGATTATTTTTCGAATGCTCCTTGTTTCTACTACCTTAGCAATTTCCTTCCCTCCATTGACGGGGGGATTGTCCCACCTTTTTTCGAAACCACCGGGCAAAATAATTGGGATCCGCAAATCCACAATCCCAGGCTATTTTTGAGATAGGAAGATTTTCTTTTTTTAATCCTTCATACGATCTTTTCTGTCGAGCTTCATCGAGAAGAATCCCAAGATTGAGGGCTGATTCACGACGGACTTTTCGGTTAATTGAACTTAAATCCTCTTCAAGAATTTTGGCAATTTCATTAGGTGCTTTCGGAATAACCGGTAATTCGTTTAGCAATCTTCTTACTTTTTCAGTTACTGGGTACACCGTTCTATTATTTATATCTCCCTCATCGAGTTCATTGAACAGCAGAGAAAATATTTGTAATATTTTTGATGATGCCAAAATACTATGAGCTTTATGTAGATCGACGGATTGGATCATCTGATTAAGTATACTTTCTACTTCCGAAAGTCTTACGGGTAATAAAAATTTATTTTTTACCCTCCATTGTTTAGTCTTATCTTCTCTAAAATTAATCACCAGGGATAACGGAGGGCTTTTCATGGATTTTATAAAACCATGTGGGGTACCAGGAGGAAAATATAGTAATGCACCCCTTCTTACAGGCATGGGCTCGTCATTAAAGGTCTGAATACCCTGTCCTCTTAAATAGAGCAGAAATTGGGAATGAGAATGGGTATGCTCTTCAATTAAGTCGCTTTTTGGAGTGTGTCGATGATGAGCAAGTCGCAGAATAGAATAACCCGGAATTGAAATCCGTAAATCTTCCAAAAAGATAGGTTGAAATTCATTCATCTATGAAGACAAATAAAATGTCTGAAAAATGCTAATTATGCAAGTTCTGTCCTAACGGTATGTCCGAATACCTGATAAAATGGATTCATGATTCAAGATGCAGAGGGGCTTCAACCCGATACCCAATGGAAAGAAACCGTGTGGGCACATTCCCGAGAAGAGGATCTAACCGATGACCACTCCAACCCCCGGCTCTGTGTAGCCGCTTTGCTTCCATTTAAGGAAGGGCGGCCGGATTGGGGCAGTTTTGAAAGGATGCTTCACTGGATGATGAAATGTGCCAAACAGTTTGGAGTAGAGATTACTTTTGTTCTCAATGCGGATACGGGCTATGTATTCAATCTTTCGAATGAATTGTATGAGGAAGTGATTATCCGCTTCCGATCTCTGTACCCAGATGCGTCTTTTATCAGTGGAGTCACCGCAGTGGGGGCATCACCCACAGATTTCCAGGCATCCTGTTATCATTCACATCTCGAAATTGCACAGGCTTATGGCCCTTGTGAAGTTATGATTATGACCTCACAGGCCCTCAACGCTTTGGACCCGGAGAGGCGAAGGGATGCCTATTTTAAAATTGCTGAAAAAATCGAAGTTCCTGCTTTGGTACATGCACTGGAACCCGCCTTTGTTCGCTGGGCCACCCCCTTCGAGCCCTGGCTTTTGCACCAATTGGCAGGCCATGAGAAATTTGTCGGTGGGAAAATTTCCACTCTGGATGAACCGCACTTTCTATATTGGGCATCGATGTGCCGTGGCCTCGGACTCGACTTCGTTCCCCACAGTGGAGATGATTTTGGGATCGCTTCCGCCATCCGCATGGGGCTGCCGCTGCTGATCGGAGCAGGAGTGTCCGCATGCCCGCTTATTTGTGCAGCCAAAAAATACTGGAGGAAAGATGATTTTGATTCCCGGGTATACAAATTATTCGAAGCCTTTCAATCGCTGGAGGATTTGGTCTTTCGCCTCGATGCCAAGGGAAGCGCTGCCGGGTATAAACACAGCACCGCAGAGATCTTACAAATGCTCGGCATACTCGATTCTGCGGAGATCCATCCTGAATGTCCGGATTTGCGTACTGGGGACGAACGGGCTCGGATGCAGGAGGCACTGATCCGCCCACTACGGATTGCCGGGTGTATGAATATTCCCTTCTATTCTTTTCCATCATGAACGCCGAACCACTTACAGATTTTTCCCGTCTATGTGTGCATACCATTACCACCAAGGGTTGGGACTTGGAAGAAGCGATCGACCATTATGCCAAAGCTGGGGTGGGGGGAATTACTGTTTGGAGACAATGGCTGGAAGGTCGGGATCCATTGAAAGCCGGTGAATCGATACGGGCAGCGGGCTTGAAGATCGTTTCCCTTTGCCGTGGAGGATTTTATCCGGCCGTCGAGGAGAAATCCCGTCTTGATGCCATCGAAGATAATAAACGAGCGATCGAGGATGCAGCCGCCTTGGGTGCCCCCCTTGTGGTTTTGGTCTGCGGGGCCGTGCCGGGGCAGTCTCTTGTCGAGTCGAGGAAACAGATCACGGATGGAATTGCGGCAACCTTGCCTCTTGCCGAGTCACTTGGAATCAAGCTGGCAATTGAGCCACTCCACCCGATGTATGCGGATGATCGTTCCGCGATCAACTCCCTGGCTTCGGCCAACGACGTTTGTGATGAATTAAATCATCCGTTGGTCGGCATTGCCTATGATGTTTATCACCTTTGGTGGGATCCCCATCTAGAGGAGCAAACCAAACGTACCGGAGAAGCCGATCGTTTGTTTGCTTTTCATGTCTGTGATTGGATGACTCCGACCATCGATTTACTGAATGATCGCGGACTTATGGGGGAGGGCTGTATTGATCTTCGGGGTATCCGGGGAATGGTAGAAGATTACGGATTTAAAGGCATGATCGAAGTCGAAGTCTTCTCCAACCGTTGGTGGGAAAAACCACCTCAGGAATTTTTACAAGCGATCAAGCAATCCTATTTACATTACACTTAATCTATTATGAAAGAACATAAACTTGGAATTATTATGAACGGCGTCACTGGACGCATGGGCACCAATCAGCATTTGATTCGTTCGATTTGCGCCATCAGGGAGCAGGGAGGTATTCAGGTTTCCCCCGATGAAGTAATCATGGTTGACCCCATTCTTACCGGCCGGAATGAAAATAAACTTAAGGCCCTGGCTGAGCGCACCGGAGTGAGCCGATGGACCACCAATATCGAAAAGGCCCTGGCGGATACGGATAATCAAATCTTTTTTGACGCCAGTTCCACCCTTCATCGCTCCCGCTTTGTGGAGATGGCCGCGAAGGCGGGAAAAGCGGTTTACTGTGAGAAACCCACTGCGGTCACCACGGAGGAAGCTCTTCGATTAGCCAAACTATGCGAGGATGCTGGGGTCAAGAACGGAGCAGTTCAGGATAAACTCTGGTTGCCCGGGATTCGGAAGCTGAAGACTCTTATCAGTCAGGGGTTCTTTGGAGAGATTTTATCCGTCCGGGGAGAATTTGGATACTGGGTATTTACCGGGCATGATGAGGATCAGCCGGCCCAGCGTCCCAGTTGGAACTATCGAAAGGAAGACGGTGGTGGTATCATGATCGATATGCTCTGCCATTGGCGATACCTGGTGGATAATGTCTTTGGACCAATCAAAAGTATTTCATGCCGGGGAGCCACGCACATCGGTGAACGGATCGATGAAAAAGGGAATCCTTATAAATGCACTGCGGACGATGCCTGTTATGCCACTATGGAATTGGAAAATGGAATCCTTTGCCAGTTTAACAGTTCCTGGACAGTTCGGGTTCGCAGGGACGACTTGTTTGTGATGCAGGTGGACGGAAGCAAAGGCTCGGCGGTAGTCAATTTGCGAGGGTGCCAGACTCAAGGGATTGGAGTTACCCCCAAACCGATTTGGAATCCGGATATCGAGCAACCGATCAACTTTCATGAAGGCTGGTCGGAAATGCCAGACGCGACCACTTATGATAATGCGTTCAAAATTCAATGGGAACTCTTCCTTCGCCATGTCGCTTTGGACGAACCTTTTCCTTACGATCTAAGATCGGGAGCAAAGGGCGTAGAGTTAGCTGAGGTGGGGATTCAATCATGGGAAGAAAGAAAGTGGATCGATCTGTAATGTTTGGTTTTCATTATATAAAATTTTAATACTTTGCAGACTCAAGGGTTGGCATTTTCTAAGATCAGCTTATTTTTATATAGTATGAAATTTCCAATAATTGTTTTTTTCATCTTTTTCTCATACTCTTCTCTATCTCTATTTTCACAAAATGGAGACAAAGCCAGTGAGAAAGATCTCATTTCATCTTTGAACTGGAAGAAATGGTCACCCGATGTGGTTCCCGTTTTTACCCCGGCGGAATCTCTTTCTCAATTCAAGGTGGCCACGGGCTTCAAAGTTGAATTGGTTGCTTCTGAACCCATGGTCAAGGATCCGGTCTTTGTGGACTGGGACGACCAAGGGAGAATGTGGGTTGGTGAACTACGCACTTACATGAGGGATCTGGACGGCACCGGAGAAAATGAACGAATGAGCCGGGTAATGGTATTGGAGGACACCGATCAGGACGGTGTGATGGACAAAGCCACGCCTTTCGTGGATGAGATGATTAATGTGCGCTGTATCGCTTTTGTGGATGATGGCGTATTAGTGGTGGAAACCGGGGGTCTTTGGCTTTGTAAGGATACTGATGGAGACTTGCGATGTGATGAACGGGAAAAACTGATCGATTTTGCCTCTGCTGCCCAGAGTAATATTGAACATGCGGAGAATGCATTGCACTTCGCATTGGACAATTGGATGTACAATTCAAAGTCATCAAGAAAATTAGCTTGGCGTAATGGAAAGCTAATTGAAATGCCTGCCAAAGGCCGTGGACAATGGGGTATGGGGAGTGATGCCTATGGACGCTTGTATTTTAATGCCAACAGCAATTGGTTTGAAGTGGACTGGGCGACTTACGATCGTCAGTGGCCCAGCAAAGGTTCCAGTGTGAAACCTCCGACCAATCGTGTGTTCGGAATTCGTCCAAATACCGCCTTGAATCGAAATTATCGTCCGGGTCGAATTCTGGCCGACGGCCGCGTAGCCAGTGTAACCACCATCAGTGGTTTGGCGGTTCACAGTCATGGAGCCTATGGGAAAGATTGGGAAGGAGCGATTTTTTCGATGTCTCCCGGAACCAACACAGTAGGGGCTTTCCTTCCCGAAAAACCATTTCCTGCATCCGATGAATACGTCCATCAACTCTACCCCGATGCGGTTTGGAAAGAACGGGAATTTCTTGCCAGTACCGATGAACGTTTTCGTCCGGTCAATGCATCCATGGGGCCGGATGGCTGTCTTTATGTGGTCGATTTTCACCGTGGCGTTATCCAGCATAAGCGCTACCTTACTTCTTATTTACGCCGTCAGTCGGCGGAGCGGCAATTGGATAAGCCGATCGGATTGGGCCGAATTTATCGGATCGTTCCGGAGGATCATAAAACGATTGATCCTCCATCCGATTTGGTTGCCGGTCTTTCCCATCCTCATCTTTGGTGGCGCTTGCGTTCCCAAAAACGTATCGTGGAAGGGGGGCGTCAGGATTTAGCCACGGATGTCCAAAAACTTGCTGACAATAAAAAAGCGAAAGCCCATACCCGGGTACACGCCATGTGGACATTGGTCGGGCTCGGTCAATTGAAAGAACAAACCGTTCGTCTTGCCATTGAGGATAACCATTGGTTTGTTTCCATGACCGGTCTTCGCTTGGCAGGTGAGAGTAAAGGCGTTGCAGATTTCTTTCCTGATGAATTTAAAACATTAGCGGAACGGGTGGCTGACCGTAAGATAGTTCCATCGACTCTCGCATCTTATGCTGGTATATTAAGCAAGTCCGGTTACCCATCCCGTGCGGTCAAAACTTATAAGGATAAAGAAGCGGATTGGGTGAAAATGGATAAGGATTTGCTCTCTGCCTACCGCAAAGGTCGCGATCAATACGGGGTAAGCTGTGGAGCCTGTCACCAGGCGGACGGGAAAGGCCTAGCTAATATGGCGCCCGCGCTGGCCAAAAGTGATTGGGTTACAGGGGATGCCAAACGGTTGATAGGCGTTGCCGTTCATGGTCTCATGGGACCGATTAAAGTGAATGGTAAACCGGTGGAAGGAGTTCCTCCCATTATGCCCCCGCATGGCTTTATGAAGGATGAACAACTTGCTGGTATTCTTACCTATGTTCGCAATGCGTGGGGCAACCGAGCAGGCTTAATTTCCACCGAAGATATTACCGGATACCGGAAAAATGAATCCGCTCGGGTTGCTCCCTGGACGGAAGCGGAATTTTAAATTCCCTTATCCTGTTTTTTAGAAGAGATCCCTCTTTAGTCCCCTGTAATAGCGAGGGTTTAAAGCCCGTGGCGATCCACTGGGAACCAATAAGCGAAGAGACAAGTCGTTCGGGTAATTCGAGACACGATGGATTGCCGCGTCAGTTACTCCGTTCTTTCCTCGCAATGACAATGTGTGGATAGCCCTCGAACTTCCCCACTTCATTTATTACTTTTTCGTATCTCAGCAATTTTATTGATAATTAGCACCAACCTCTTCAAGTTTGGTTTATAGCCTTCTTCTCAAAAATTTCCTGCTTAAAAAATGATGAAAACCAATCGAAGAACTCTTCTGAAAACCGCCGCATCCACTGCAATTGCCGGCACCTTACTGACCGCACCCAAATCTGCTCATGCTCAGACTTCGATGGGGCAAGCCAATCCGAAATTTCGGATTAAAAACGGACGGATCAAACAATCCATCATGGGTTGGACCTTCAATCCAATGCCCACATCCGAACTTGCCAAACTATGCAAGGATATCGGCTTGGTGGCGATGGAGGGAATTTCCCCCACGCATTATCCGATGATCAAGGATCTGGGGCTGGATATCTCACTGGTGGGCAGTCATGGGTTTAAGAAAGGCCCGGTGGACCCGGCCAATCATGGGGAGTGTGTGCACAAACTAACTGAGGCAATCGAAATGTGTGCCGCTGCCGGGTATAAGCGGGTGATTACATTCACGGGAATGAAAGCGGAGGGGATAGATGATGAACAGGCGGAGGAGAACTGTATAGCCTGCTGGAAAAAAGTGCTTCCAATTGCGGAGAAAAATAAGATCACTCTTTGCCTGGAACATTTAAATTCCCGGGATGACAGTCATCCGATGAAGGGACATCCCGGATATTTTGGGGATGATGTCGATCATTGTGTGAATATGATCAATAGGGTTGGTTCAAGCTCCTTTAAATTACTTTTTGATGTCTACCATGTGCAGGTAATGAATGGGGATGTGATCCGACGGATTAATCAGTACAGGGAGGTAATCGGACATTATCACACCGCGGGAAATCCCGGCCGTGCGGAGCTCGATGATAAGCAGGAAATCAATTATCCCGGGGTGATGAATGCGATCGTAGAAACTGGGTATGACGGATATGTGGCCCAGGAGTTTATTCCAACATGGGAGGACAAGGCACTGGCCCTCAGGCATGCCGCAGAAGTCTGTGATGTTTAAAATGTATTAAAGTTTGAGAGCCTGGATTAAATAGATAGGATGTTGTTTCGTTTCTATTGTTTTTTCCTGAATCCAATAACAATGTCCAATCCCAAAAATTTACAAAAATACTGGCTCCGCTCGGTTTGTTTGAGTGTGGTGATTATCTTGGTAGTGGGCGGGATTACCCGGCTGACTGGTTCCGGGCTCTCCATGGTGGACTGGCGGCCAATCGCGGGAATTCTTCCCCCGATCACCGATGCTCAGTGGGATGATGTGTTCGGGATGTACCAAGCCTCTCCCGAATATCAGAAGGTGAATAAGGGGATGAGTCTGGATGAATTTAAATTCATTTTCTTCTGGGAATATCTGCACCGGATACTGGGGCGGATTGTGGGGCTGCTCTGCTTGGTTCCATTCCTCTGGTTTTTGCTTCGTGGAAAACTGAGCGGTGAAATGAAGGTGAAGGGGTTATGCCTTAATATTTTGGTGATTACCCAGGGATTGATGGGGTGGTATATGGTGAAGAGTGGACTGGTAAATGTTCCGGAGGTCAGTCATTACCGCTTAGCGGCACATCTCAGTTTGGCTTTTTCCGTTTTTGGATTGGCTTGGTGGATGTTGCTCGATTTGGATAAAGAACAGGATTCCCCAAGCGACCACAATGCGGTTTCCTATCGCCCTTGGGCAATCGGGTTTCTGCTCCTGCTCTGTGCCCAAATTGCCTATGGTGCATTTGTATCCGGGATGAAGGCAGGGTATGGATTTAATACCTTTCCTATGATGGGAGACGAGTGGAAACCGGATGGTCTGTTTGGCTTGTCCCCGTATTGGAAAAATTTTGTGGAGGATAAATTTTCTGTTCAATTCATACACCGTTGGATGGGGACGATTTTGACCCTCGGTCTGCTCGGTTTGGGCTGGAAGGCTTACCGGAGTGGTTTGTTATCAATTTTGCAGACGCGAAGAATGAAATGGGTAATTGGGCTGGTAAGCGTTCAGTTTCTCCTTGGAGTTTCTACGATTTTGTTAATCGTGGAATATCAGGTATCCCTTCCGGTGATTCATCAATTGGTGGCTTTGTTTCTCTTTGCTGGTTTACTGGGATTCATCCACTCGCTAAGTCCAAAAGGATTGGAGATAGGAAAGTAGATTCAATTAATTTCCGGTAAAGTGTAATACCCTAAGTGCTTCGCCACCTTCGCGCATTCTTCCCTTCCGGTTTTTTAGGATCTCGAGTTCCAAAACATGCCCACTATTGCTTAGCTCGTTAAAGAACATAACGGTCATAGGGTAGTTAAATCCGCTGTGCCGGTGTAATGTGTCAATCTCTTTGCTTTCTTTTCCATCGATTGTGCATCGAATAATGGCGGTGTCCGGACCGGAAAGCATGTAGGCGCCAATGGCAGTACCGTTAAACTTAATTTTAAGTTTGGCACCTGCTTGATTTGCATAAATGAATGGCGCCCCGAGGAAGCGAGAGCGTACTTTACCCTTATTTTCTTTTGGCCAGTCCGGAATTCCTTTTTTCCAGCTTTGATCAATTTCAATTTGATCAAAATCTAAAAATCTTCCACTTACATAACTAAATGGATCGAGTGGGCTGACTTGAGGGTGTGCTTTTGATTGCGCATTCTTGGCAATTGGTTTGGACCAAATATCGAGCAGGGAATTTGCAATCATCGATGCGCACATGGTATTTCCGTACTGGTTTGGGTGAACACCTCCGTATTTTTTCCAATCCATCTTTCCCGCATTTATTAAGTCAGATAATTCTTGTGCCAGGTGATTGACCGAGACACCGTAATGTTCCGCTACCTGTGAATGTGCGGCAATGGATGGGGGGTTCTTGTTTTTACCGAGATGATCAAGAATATTTTCATTGGCAAAAAATGTCATGACAATATCAACCTTGGGGTTGTGCTTCCGTGCCTGTGCGATGACTCCTTCCATTCCTCTGCGTGCATTTTGAAGACTTTTCTGTCCATCTTGGTCA
>Ga0233432_10004167_pt1 | contig 12920 bp, 12 predicted proteins | sample SI_122_August201_6_FD_179870 | JGI IMG/M metagenome (GOLD analysis project Ga0233432, IMG submission 179870) | Seawater microbial communities from Saanich Inlet, British Columbia, Canada - SI_122_August2016_10_MG | ecosystem: Environmental > Aquatic > Marine > Inlet | place: Canada: British...
TCCTACTTTTTTAGTATGTCCATGAGCAGTATCGACTACTATTAAATCAACACCTTCTTTAATAATTGCTTCAGCTCTCTTAAATTCATTTGGTCCAGCACCAACTGCTGCACCTACTAATAATTTTAGTTTTTTTACTTTTTTAATTTCTAAAATTTGATTTTTAATATCCAAATTTCTATGAATAACTCCAATACCACCCGCTTTTGCAATAGCTATTGCCATTTTACTTTCTGTAACAGTATCCATTGCAGAGGATAAAAGAGGAATTTTAAGGTTAAGGTTTTTGGCTAATTGAGTACCAGTGTTAACCTCAGAAGGTAATATTTCTGAATATTTCGGAGCTAATGTAACGTCATCAAAGGTAAGTGCTTCTTTTAAAGGGACCATAATCTTTTATATACGATTCCTTTTGAATTTAAAGTGTCTATCTAAGTTTGCTACAGATGATAAAACTTTCCTTAGAGTCTTTCCTGCTAGATTTAGGTTTAAAAACCTTAACTTCCTTAAAATATTTTTTTCCTTCTGCTACTATTTCGTTAAATGTGCCACCCATAAAAATTTTTGAAATAAAGTATCCTTTATCGGTTAAAAGATCTTTTGCGAAAAACATAGCCTCTTTACATAATTCACCTGTCTGGATTGAGTCAATATTTTTTATTCCCGTCGTATTTACTGCCATATCTGACATAACAACGTCGATTTTTTTGTTTATATGTTTTTTAATTTCATCTTTGATATTTTCCTCGGTAAAATCCCCTTCAATTTGAATAGTATTACCTATTGGCTCCATTGCCTTCAAATCGATTGAAATTAATCTTCCACTTTTTACAGTTTTAGCAACATATTGTGACCAGCTTCCTGGGGCAGCACCAATATCTATGGCTGAGATACCACCTTTAAAAATTTTAAATTTTTCATCTATTTCAATTAATTTGTATGCAGATCTTGCTCTATATCCATCAATTTTTGACTGCTTAACAAAAGTATCTCTCCTTTGCTTATTTACCCAATTTTTAGAAATTTTATTTTTTTTCAATTAATTATTAAATGTAAGTTTTATCTCTATAATTTTGTCATCTAGAATACAAATTATAGTATTCTAAATTTATAATACATCTTCAAGATCTTCATCATTCTCATCAAAAGAATCTTGATTTTGTTTTTTCATTTTTTTATAGCTAAAAAAACTAACTGGTAACAAAATTAGATAAATGATTGAACTAATTGAGATTATTACAAAAGGATAAACGAGTAGAAGTCCAAAAAAGAGAATTATCCCAAATAATAAAAAAATAGTTGCTTTTCTTTGAATAACTATCTTTTTAAATGAGTAAGTGGGAAATTTACTTATTAACAATAAAGACGTTAATATAAAAAATATAGGTACGATAATATTATAATCAAGTTTGATATAATCAAAGTTTGATAAACTTACAATTAGAGGTGACAAAACTAAAATCCCACCAGCTGGTGATGGAACTCCTTCAAAAAAATTGTCTTTCCATGATGGTTCCTGATTTGAATTTACATTAAACCTAGCTAATCTTAAAGCAACACAACTTACATAAATTAAACATAACAACCAACCAAATTTACCTAGTGAACTTAATGTCCAAAAATACATAATAAATGCTGGTGCAACACCAAAACTTATTACATCTGCTAATGAATCTAATTCTTTTCCAACTTCAGATGTCCCCTTAATTAATCTGGCAATTCTTCCATCCAACCAATCAAATAAAGCTGCAAAAATTATTGCTATAATTGCTAGATCAAACTGCGCATTAAAAGAAAATCTAATAGAAGTTAACCCAATGCAAACTCCTATTAAAGTCAACATATTAGGTAAAATCACTCTAGCATTTTTCTTATCTGTTATAATTTTTAAATTATTTTTTGGTTGTTCCATCTTATTTCTTTGCTAATAAAGTTTCACCAGATATTGTTTTTTGCCCAACTTTTACTAGTGGTTCATAATTTTCATAATATACATCTGCTCTACTACCAAATCTGATCATACCAATTCTATCACCTTGATTAAGCTCTTGACCATTGTCAGTTTCACAAACAATTCTTCGTGCAATAAGACCAGCTATCTGAACTACAATAATATCATTTCCATGTTTGTCTTTTAGCTTATAATAATTTCTTTCATTGTCTTCGCTTGCTTTATCTAAAGATGCATTAAAAAATTTTCCAGGTTTATATAAAATCTCTTCAACTTTTCCTGCACAAGGTGTTCTGTTAACATGGCAGTCAAAAACGTTCATGAATATACTTATTTTTTTAAATTTTTTATTTTCAAGATTGACTTCTTTTGGTCCATCTACTTCTTCAACTTTAATTACTTCACCATCAGCAGGGCTAACTAAGTAATTGTCATCTTCAATTATAACTCTTTCAGGATCTCTAAAAAAATAATAAACCCATACAGTTAACAACAATGCAATCGTTCCTAAAAAACCACTAATAAATAATAAAACAAGAGTTATAAATCCTGCTATGACTAAAAATTTATATCCCTCAGTGTGGATCGGTGGAAATATCTTGCTAAACATATTCTTCTATTTGCTAATTTTTGATTAATATGTATATAAACCACTCAAATTCAATTAATAAGTTAAATTAAATTTTAATGAGCAAAATCAAGGTAAATAACCCAATTGTAGAACTAGATGGTGATGAAATGACTCGTATTATATGGGAGTTCATTAAGAATAAACTAATATTACCATATCTTGACCTTGGTATTGAATATTATGATCTTGGCATGAAAAGTCGAGACAATACAGATGATCAAATCACAATAGACTCTGCAAATGCTATAAAAAAAGTTGGGGTTGGAATTAAATGTGCAACGATTACTCCTGATGAAGATCGTGTTGAAGAATTTGACTTAAAGAAAATGTGGAGATCTCCTAATGGAACGATAAGAAACATCATTGGGGGTACAGTTTTTAGAGAACCCATCATATGTAAAAATATTCCAAAACTTGTTCCTTCTTGGACTGATCCTGTGATTATTGGAAGACACGCTTTTGGAGACCAGTATAGAGCGACAGATTTTAAAGTACCTGGCAAAGGTAAAATGGAAGTTAAATGGACTTCAGAAGATGGAAAAGATGAAATAAAATACGAAGTATTTAACTTCACAGGTCCCGGTGTTGCACTTTCAATGTACAATTTAGATAAATCAATTGAAGACTTTGCAAGATCTTGTTTTAGTTATGGATTAATTAAAAAATGGCCTGTTTACATGTCCACTAAAAACACAATTTTAAAACAATACGATGGTAGATTTAAAGACATCTTTCAAGAAATTTTTGAAAAAGAATATAAAGATGATTTTGAGAAAAATAATTTAACTTATGAACATAGATTAATTGACGACATGGTTGCTTGTGCAATGAAATGGAGTGGAAAATATATTTGGGCTTGTAAGAATTATGATGGAGACGTCCAATCTGATACAATGGCTCAGGGTTATGGTTCTTTAGGATTAATGACTAGTACATTATTAACACCTGATGGAAAAATAATGGAAGCAGAAGCTGCACATGGAACTGTTACAAGGCACTATAGAATGCATCAACAAGGAAAAGAAACTTCAACAAATCCTATAGCATCTATCTTTGCTTGGACAAGAGGATTAGCTCATAGAGGTAAACTTGATAATAATGATGAGTTAATTAAGTTTGCTCAGACTATTGAGAAAGTTTGTATTGAATGTGTTGAAAATGGTGCGATGACAAAAGATCTAGCAATTTTAATTGGTCCTTCAAGTAAATATTTAACTACCAATCAATTCTTAGATGAAATTGATGGTAATCTTAAACAAAAATTAAATTAAAGTTTTAAGTTTTTCAAAAGCTTGATCAATTTTAGATTGATCTTGACCACCTGCTTGAGCGAAGTCTTTTCTTCCCCCGCCACCTTGGCCTCCGATAATCTCTGAACCAACTTTAACAAATTGAACTGCATCAAACTTGTTTGTTAATTTATCAGTCACACCAACTGCAATTCCAACCTTGTCATCTTTGTTAGCAAAAACTATTATAATTCCTTCACTCAATTCTTTTTTACCTTTATCAACGAGTTTTCTTAATTCTTTTGGTGGTAATCCATCAACTTTTTGAAGTCGCAGTTTAACTCCATTAATTTCTTCATCTTTGATAATGTTTTTTGATTTATCCTCTAAAATCGAATTAACAGAAATTGTTTCTAACTGTTTTGATAAATTTTTAATTAATGTTTTTTGATCTGACTGATCTAAATTTGGTTTTCCACCTAATATAGTTATTTGATCACTTAATTCTTTAATAAGCTCATTATCCTTTTCAGATGAAATATTGGATATTTTTTCCTTATCATTCAAATAATCTTCTAATTGCTTATCTCTTAAAGCCTCAATTCTCCTAACACCTGCAGCAATTGATGATTGGCTAATTATCTTGAATTTACCAATATCACCCGTGTTTTTAACATGAGTACCCCCACAAAGTTCTGTTGAAAAATACTTATCTCCCTCATCTCCCATTGATAATACTCTTACTTCATCACCATACTTTTCACCAAATAACGCTAAAGCACCATTTTCAACAGCCTCATCTGGTGTCATCAAACGTGTTTTAACATCTGTTTTTTTTGAAACCATTGTGTTTACAAAACCCTCTATTTTATCAATCTCCTCATTTGGTATTGGCTTCATATGGGAAAAATCAAATCTTAATCGACTTGGTTCAACTAAAGAACCTTTTTGAGTTACATGATCTCCTAACACTCTTCTTAACGACTCGTGCAGTAAATGAGTTGCAGAATGATAAGCTCGAGTATCATCTCTTCTCTTGATATCAATTTTTAACTCAACACTATCATTTGTCTTTATTGTTCCACTGATCACTTTTCCATAATGTACAAATAAATCACCTAATTTCTTTTGAACATCGATTACTTTAAATTTAAAACTATTTGTAACAATTTCACCTATATCCCCTACTTGACCTCCAGACTCTCCATAAAAAGGAGTCTGGTTTACAATAATCATGCCTTCATCATTTTCTTTTAATTCGTTCACTTCTTTATTGTTTGAAAGCAGTGACAAAACTACTCCTTCAGCTTGGTTGCTTTCATAACCTAAAAATTCTGTAGCACCTAATTTTTCTTTTATTCCAAACCAAATATCTTCAACGGCAGCATCACCCGATCCTTTCCAATTCTTTTTAGCAAGCTCTCTACTTTCTTTCATCAATGATTGAAATTTTTCTGTATCAATTGACATTGATTTATTTCTTAAAATATCTTCTGTAAGATCTAATGGAAATCCATAAGTGTCATATAATTTAAATGCTACATCACCAGGTAAAACTTTATCAATTTTTGAAATTTCTTCATTTAATATTTTAATACCTCGATCTAAAAGAACTAAAAATTTCTCTTCTTCCATTCTCAAGGTTTCTTTAATTAAAGACTCTGCTCTAACTAATTCAGGATAGTTCCCTGACATTTCATTTTTAAGTGTATCAAATAAATTAAAAAAAACTGGGTCTTTAGATCCAAGTAAATGTGAGTGTCTCATTCCTCTTCTCATTATTCTTCTTAAGACATAACCTCTACCTTCATTTGATGGCAAAACACCTTCTGCAATTAAAAACGCACTAGCTCTTAAATGGTCTGCAATAACTCTGAAACTTGATTGATTAGATTGATCTTGTTTAATTTTAATTATTTCAGACGCTGAACTAATTATTTTTTTAAAATGATCTGTTTCATAATTATCATGTGTACCTTGAAGTAGTGCTGCAACTCTCTCTAGGCCCATACCAGTATCAACAGATGGCTTTGGAAGATCTATTCTTTTTTCTTTGGAAATTTGTTCAAATTGCATGAAGACTAAATTCCATATTTCAATAAATCGATCTCCATCTTCATCTTTAGTTCCTGGTAAACCGCCAGCCAAATGGTCACCATGATCATAAAAAATTTCTGAACATGGGCCACATGGACCTGTCTCTCCCATTGACCAAAAATTGTCAGATGTTGCTATTCTAATAATCTTATCATCGCTAAAACCTGCTATTTTCTTCCAAAAATTGAAGGCTTCATCATCCTCATGATAAACCGTTACATAAAGTCTATTTTTATCTATACCAAAATCTTTAGTGATCAAATTCCAGGCATAGTGAATTGCTTGCTCCTTGAAATAATCTCCAAATGAAAAGTTTCCCAACATTTCAAAGAATGTGTGATGTCTTGGAGTGTATCCAACATTCTCTAAATCATTATGTTTTCCACCTGCTCTTACACATTTCTGTGAAGTAGTTGCTGTTTGATAATCTCTTTTCTCTAAACCAGTAAATACATTTTTAAATTGAACCATTCCTGAATTTGCAAACATTAAGGTTGGATCATTATTAGGGACCAAGTTGCTAGACTCTATAATCTTATGATCATTCTTTTCAAAATATTTTAAGAATGTGTTTCTTATCTCGTTTAAAGATTTGTCAGCCATATTTTTAAAATACAGCTTTTTTATTCTATGTCTAGATAACAGTAGGGGAAAAAAGGCGCTTAAACTAAGCGCCTTTTAATAATTAAAGATGACCTTTTAACTAATTTTTTTTAGTAGGAACTACTTCTTCCTCTTTCTTTTCTGCTTTGGGATCTTCAATTTGATCTTTTGCAGCTTTTTCAGGGTCTAGAGGGTTTCCTTCAATCTTTTTTTGAATTACACCTGCTTTTTCTCTTATTAACAGTTCTATTTCAGCAGCTACTTTTGGGTTTTGTGCAAGATAAGTTTTAGCATTTTCTCTACCTTGACCTATTTTTTCACCCTTATAAGCATACCATGCTCCTGATTTTTCAATAATGTCTGCTTTAGAACCTAGATCAACGAGTTCTCCCATCTTACTGATTCCTTTTCCATACATTAAATCAAATTCAACAACTTTAAATGGTGGCGCTACTTTATTTTTAACTACCTTAACTCTTGTTGAGTTTCCAATAATTTCATCTTTATCTTTAATTGCACCAATTCTTCTAATATCCATTCTAACAGATGAATAGAATTTCAATGCATTTCCACCCGATGTTGTTTCTGGACTTCCAAACATAACTCCAATTTTCATTCTAATTTGGTTAATGAAAATCATCATTGTGTTTGTGTTTGAAATTGAACTTGTTAGTTTTCTCAAAGCTTGACTCATCAATCTAGACTGAAGACCAACGTGATGATCTCCCATCTCACCTTCAATTTCAGCTCTTGGAGTTAGGGCTGCAACTGAGTCAATCACGATAACTGAAATAGATCCTGATTTAACAAGAGTATCAGCTATTTCTAACGCTTGCTCACCTGCATCTGGTTGAGAAATTAAAAGCTCTTCAGTATTTACTCCCAATTTTTTTGCATAAACTGGGTCTAACGCATGCTCCGCATCAACAAACGCACAAATACCACCAGCTTTTTGTGCTTCAGCAACAACTTGTAGTGCCAATGTTGTTTTTCCTGAAGATTCTGGTCCATAAACTTCAACAATTCTTCCTTTAGGTAATCCACCTATTCCTAATGCTAAATCAAGACTTAAAGATCCTGTAGACACAGACTCAATGTCCATGGCTCTTCTTTGTCCAAGCTTCATTACTGAACCTTTTCCAAAATTGTCAGTAATTTGAGCTATTGCTGCATCTAATGCTTTGTTCTTTTCTTTAATGTCCATTTCTTGATCTTTAGTAGATTTAACTACTTTTAGGTTACTTTTCGTCATTTTTAGCCTCTTTTTTTAATTTTTTTAACACTCGAATCATAAGTTAAATGTACACATTTTGTTCTCATTAGCAATATATTAATTATAGGACTAAAAAAAACAAATAATTACTTAAGTTTTAGGTATTGGCTATTTAAAAGTCCAACTGCTTTTAGCAAGTTATACTGAGCCATAAGGTAGTTTTTTTCAGAACTTGCCAAAGAAATTTGTGCAGAAAGTAATAAACTATTCGATTGAATAACATCCAAGGTTGTTCTTGATCCTCTTTCATACTCTGCAGCAATTCCATCATTTGCAATTTGAGCTGCTCTAACTTGAGCTTTTACTGAATTTAAAAAACCTCTAGAAGACTCTAAACTTGACCAAGCACTTGCAACATTTGTTTCATTAGTTCTAACAGCGTCATCTAATAATAATCTTTTTCTGTTATTTAAGTTAGATTTTTTATTAATTGTGGATTTTGTTTTTCCACCTGAATAAAATGGCCAACTTACAGTTGCTTTTAGAATGTCTTTTTCTCTTTGATCAATTGTTGAGCTAATGTCATCAGCATAAGATCTTTCTAAAGATAAAGATGCTGTAGGTTTTAAATCTGACTTTGAGATTTCTAGATCTTTTTTAGATTGCTCTAAGTCAAATTTTGCTATTCTTATATCTGGATTATTTTTTTTAGATAAATTAATTGCTTCATTTAAAGAATTTGGAATACTTACAATTGATTTTGAATTTTTCTTTAATTGATTAGGATCAGATATCTTTCCAATTATATTTTCATAAGTTAATTTAGCAATTAGTAAATCACTTTTTGATTGAGTGAATTGAGCTTGTGCACCAGCAAATGAAGACTCAGATTGTGCTAAATCAGTTATTGTAATTTGACCTCGATCTAATCTTATTTTGTCATTTTCAACTTGTCTTTTTAAAAGATTTAAATTTTTTCTATTAATATCTTTTTTTTCTCTTGTTAATATTAAATTAGAGTAAGCATCGATTGCACTATGAAGAATATCTTGTTCTTTTTTTATTAGTTTTGCTTTGGCTAAATCTAATGCTGTTATATTTTTTTCAAGCGTTAAACCTCTTCCATAATCTAAAATTGTTTGCTCTAATTTAATTGATGTAGTAAATGGATTTACATCACTAATTGTGGCATCCCCTCCACTTTGATTAGTAAGTTTATTTGTGTTCTCAATACTTTTAGATCCACTTAATGTAAGTTTAGGTTTATAATCAGCTTTTGAAATATTTATATCTTCTTTTGATGCTTTAATATTTTCTCTTTCTGCATTCAATTGAATATTATTTTGATAAGTTTGATTTAAAGCATCGTATAAAGTAACTGCTATAGCGTTACTAAAACCGAAGACTGTTAAACTAATTATTATTAATATTTTTTTCATTTTGACTTATATACCGCAGATTTAATTTGATGGTTACTATTTAAATTTAAAATTATAGATGCGTATTTGGGCATTTTTTTAAACATATTTTCTGTAATTCTTTGATAAGTTTGCATAAAGTTTATCACATCTCCTCTACTCATTATCTTGTGACTTGATGATTTTTTGGTCTTGAGCCAAAGTTTATGCTCTTGTTTTAATCTCCATTTTTGAAGCAAACTAAAGTTTTTAGCTTTTAGATAAACCATACAATTAAGTTGGGAATAAAGTTTTTTGTATTTTGTCTTTAGTTGTTGGTTAACATATTTTCTCCAAATAAGTTTTTGATCATTTACTTTTTCAAGCGAATTTATTGATTTTTTAAGAGTTTTGTTCACTTCAGCTTTTGCTCCAACACACCACCCTTCAAATATTATCACATCTGGTTGCTCTTTTATTTTATACCAATGCTTTTTAGAGAACCTATCATCCACTGCTTTATTAAAATTTGGTAAATCGATTTTCTTAAAGTTTCTACTTTTTACTTTTTTAAAAAAGTTTAACATCATTTGTACATCATGAGTTCCTGGCACCCCTCTTGTAGCTAGCATTGGGTGAACTTTTTTTGATAAATTTAATCTTTCATTTCGAGTTTTATAAAAATCATCTATTGAAATTTTAAATACTTTTAATTTGAAATACTTTTCTAATATTATTTTTATAATTGAACTGATAGTTGTTTTGCCTGTTCCTTGACCACCTGCCAAACCAACAAAGTAAGGTTTTTTATTATTTACTTTTTTTGCAATCCAAAAACACATTGGAATTAAAAAAGATTTCAACATCCCCTCTTTATTACCAAACTTTTCAGTAGAGGTTTCTTGTGATTTAATAAATTTAAAACAATCTTTTTTAACTTTACTAAAACACTCTTCAGTAACTTTCATTGAACTTATTATTTTTTTTGATCCATTGGATGGTTCTTTCCATCTATCAATGTTATATCTTTTAAACTTGTCACATCAACCTCATCAACACATCCTAAATTAAATCCTGTCATTGCTGGATTACTTCTTGGATGATGATGGGTATAAATTCCACATTCAGAACAAAAATAATGTTTAGCAACTTTTGTATGGAATTGATAAAGCTTTAATTTGTCTTCTCCTTTAGTAATTTTAAAATCTTCATTTTTAACCATGCCCATTGTTGCACTTTTTCTTTTACAAATAGAACAGTTACATTTTACAATTTTTGCTAATTCATTAATTGGAACTTTTATTTCAGCTTCTATACATCCACAATGGCATGTTAGTTTTGGCATTAATTATTCTCCCCATTTTCCATGAAACTCATAAACTACTGCAGGCTCATCACCTACTACCCAGCCATCATGACCTGGATCTATTGAATATGCATCACCAGCTTTATAAGTTAGTTCTGTTCCGTCATCATGCTTAGCACAAACCGCTCCAGAAACTATTACCCCAAGATGTTTTGCTTTACAGCTATCAGTACCTACAGTTGGTTTAATATCTTGTGACCATTTCCAACCAGGTTGCAAAGTTAATCTCATTACTCTTTGGTCTCCTATTTTTACAATATCCATTTTGGCATTATTAAAGCTGGTGTTACTTTCGTCTGGATTATCAAAAGTTTTAACTTCAATTGAGCTCATAGTTTTCTCCTTTTATAATTAAATTAGAAATATAAACTATCTCTGGTTAGAGTTATCCACAATAGCACAAAATGTGGTTTTGGATGTTCACGTTTTGATTCACTTTTGATTCACTTACAGACTCAAAATACAACCTCTTGCGTGTATTGTATAACTAGTCTATAAATTAGAACAAAACAAGAACATGAAACTGACAATCCCTTATTATCTACATAAAGCAGGCGCTGGTTTTCCTTCTCCTGCAACTGATTATATCGAAGAAGATATTGATCTAAATATGCATTTAATAAAAAATGTTCCAGCAACTTTCATCATTAGAGTTCAAGGTAAATCAATGGTGGATGTTGGAATTAATGATGGAGATTTATTGGTAGTCGACAAAAGTTTAAAACCAAAAAACTTTTCAACTGTGATTGCAAATGTTCATGATGAGCTTGTAGTTAAAAGCTTGGTTCAAGAAAGAGATAAAAAGTTTTTAACGTCAGGATCTAAAGAGTTTACTGACAGAATTTTAATTAACGAAGAACAAGATATTTTTATCTGGGGAGTTGTAACTTATGTCATCCATTCTACGTACTAAAAAAATAGCATTGGTTGATTGTAATTCTTTTTACGTTTCTTGTGAAAGATTATTCAATCCTAAAATAAGAAGAAAGCCTGTTGTGGTTTTATCTAATAATGATGGTTGTATCATTTCGAGATCTACTGAAGCAAAAGCTTTAGGAATTAAAATGGGTGAACCTTATTTTAAAGCAAAAGATATTATTATTAAAAATAAAGTGGAAGTTTTCTCATCTAATTATTCTTTGTATGGAGATTTATCTAGAAGAGTAATGCGAACTCTTAAAAGATTTAATTCAGATATGGAAATTTATTCTATTGATGAAGCATTTTTAGATTTATCAAATTTTCCAGATCAAGATGTGGAAAAAATTGGAAAAGAGATTAGGGACACTGTTTTACAATGGACTGGGATCCCTACTAGTATTGGAATTGCTAAAACAAAAACCTTGAGTAAAATCGCAAATCAAATTGCAAAGAAAAAGCAATCAGGAGTTACTAGCCTAATTGGAATTGATAACTTAGATCCTGTGCTTGAAAAAATTGAAATTAATGATGTGTGGGGTGTTGGTAAACAATTAACAAAATTTTATCAAAAACATGGTGTCTATAACGCAAAGCAACTTAAGAATAAATCTAATAGCTGGATTAAAAAATCTTCTAATGTTTTAAGTTCAAGAACTGCAATGGAACTTAAAGGAATTCCTTGTATCAATTTAGAAACTACAACTTCAAAAAGAAAGAGTTGTGTTGTTTCAAGATCATTTGGAAAAAGAGTTGAGAGATTTCAAGAATTAAAAGAAGCAGTTGCAAATTATTGTTTAAATGCATCTGAAAAAATTAGATCAGAGTCGTTAGTTGCAAAAGCAATCACAGTATTTGTTAGAACTAGTCCGTTTCAAAGAAACTATGGATATTACTCAAATGCAAAGACAATTGATTTTCCAATTGCAACAAACAATAGTATCGAAGTAGTTAAAACTGCAGTTACCATACTTGAAAGTATATTTAAAAATGGTTACCAGTATCAAAAAGCAGGAGTCATGCTAACGGGATTATCAAATGCTAACGATAAAACTAATCTGTTCTCATCTGAAAAAGATGAAAAAATAAACAGCTTAATGAGATCAATTGATAATACCAATCATAGATACGGAAGATCTACTTTAAGCGTTGCAAGTGCTGGTGTTCAAAAGAGATGGAATATGAAAAGAGAATATTCTTCCAAGATAGATACAGCTGATTTTTATTCTCTACCAACAATTAGAGCCAATTAAGCTTTAAAAAGCTTATCTGAGAGATTTTGTAAATCTTCACCCCAGAACACATCTTTTTGGATACGTTTGAAATCTAAATCAAATACAGTAGACATTGCTGATGCATAAACAGATCTAGCATCAATTGTTGCGTTTAGATCCCTTCCATCATAAAGCTCTTTTCTTTTTAACCCTGGCCAGTCAGTGTGAACTTGGCTTTTCTTTAATAAACCCCCTGCCAAAAATATTGCAGTTCCATATCCATGCTCAGTTCCATTTCCAC
>Ga0233432_10004169_pt1 | contig 12917 bp, 11 predicted proteins | sample SI_122_August201_6_FD_179870 | JGI IMG/M metagenome (GOLD analysis project Ga0233432, IMG submission 179870) | Seawater microbial communities from Saanich Inlet, British Columbia, Canada - SI_122_August2016_10_MG | ecosystem: Environmental > Aquatic > Marine > Inlet | place: Canada: British...
CTGATGTTCCTGATTTGATTTTTCCTTAACCACATCAAAAAAAGCTTCTAGTACTAGTGGGTGATACCACCCCCCTTGAAATTGTTGTATGCGAGTGATGATGGTGGCAAGGTTATCATCTTCCTGCTCTGAAAACCTATGGAACTCACTAGCTAGGCATATGATATTGGCTCCAAGAGGAATTTTATCACCATTGAGGCCTTTTGGGTAACCACCACCATCATAATGTTCACACTGATGTCGAATATACTGACATATCTCGTCAAATGCAGGTATATTGCCAAATAAAATAGCTCCAAGTTCTGGGTAACGGTAATATTCTTTTTTTTCCTCGCTGCTCATATGTCTGATCTCTTTGTTAATCAGGTCTTTGGGCATTCCTACTTTACCGACATCATGTATTTGAGCCGCTAATTCGATTAACTCTCTCTGTTCTGGCATGAGGTTCAGTTTTTCGGCGATTTGTCGTGCCATCAGGGCAACGCGTTGACTATGATGACTACTAGATTCTGAGATTAGAGAAACAATGCTGTTAAATGAGTTGATCGATTCTCTCATGCCTTGTTTGAGCTGCATAACCATACCTCGATGCTTCGTATGAAGTTCTAGTTCCAGTCCCTTGTCTAGAATACGAATGAGGTAAGACTGTGGTATCTCACTGTCTTCATTTTCAAAAAGTGGAATACAATTAATTTCAAAAGAGATCTGTCGCCCATCTAGAAATGTGCCAGATATTTCCCTCAAGCCCACATACTTGCCCTTACTTTTACAAAGATCAACGATATGTTCCCCCTCTTTAAATTGGAGTTCAAAACACTCATCAAAAGTTTTCTCAAGCTTGAGTTCTTTACTACTTAGTCCCGTAGCAGTAGAGAATGCCTTATTTACATACAGAATTTTTTTATCATTATTCACAATGGCTACTAAATCATAAGAACGGTCAAAAAACGTTCCTGGGTTTTCAAAGTGACTGCTTAGTGATTTGCTTTTAAAGGATAATTTTGCCAATTTTTTGTATTAGAATATTGTTTAAACAGTTCTCAAGAAATATGAATCAAGACTCTATTACACTATATTAAGTTTTTTATTAATGCGATAAAAATAATTAAAAGTAAAATTGTTTTGCATTTATAAACGTTCATTTATAATCATTTGAATGTTTTTTTTTGCATAAATAAAATGAGAAATACAATTTTAAAAAACTCACTTTTAACGATTTTTATAATTATGATATTTAATGTCTTAACTGCAGAAAATCAAAAAACAGAAAATGTTGATGATACATTTAAAGTTTTACTTGAAGCTAAGTTACCAAAGGGTTTTCCAGAACCCGGTCCTTTAAATAAAATTATCGTAAAAGATTATCCCGAATGTCGTATTGCAAAAGTACAAAACGGCTTCTTTCAGAACTTTTCCTTTATGCGTCTTTTTATGCATATTAAAGGAAACGATGTATCTATGACCACTCCTGTAGTTATGAAATTAGAAGAAAAGTCATTGAAAAGAAAAAATATGGCATTTATCTACGGGAATACAAGCATAGGTAGTACTGGTAAGAAAAAAGGTAATATCGAAGTATTAGACTTACCACGGCGAAAGTATGTTAGTATTGGTTTACGCGGTTATGAAAATGAAAAGATAATTAAAGACACTGTTTCTAAATTAAAATCTTGGTTGAAAGAAAACAAAGATTTTATCATTGATGGAGATCCACGTTTATTGGGTTATAATAGTCCAATGGTTAGTGCAGAAAAACGCTATTTTGAAATACAGCTTCCTATTAAAAAAATAACTGAGGAATAATTGTTTGGACTGACCCTATATATAGTGGTCCTTTGAACGTTTTTTTATAGCAATTATTATAATTAAGACTAGACTCTTTTTGAAGATAGGCTATCAGCAGACAGAGTCTAACATTTATAAGTGTAGTATCTCTATTTATACGTCTTATTGCAATTCTCTATCAGCAAAAACAGAAAGAGTTTTCTTTAGCCTAAGTAATGCGTCAACTAAGGTCTCACGAAACAAATCGTTTGAAAATGGTACGGATGCGAGTAAAGTTAACCTCAAGGGGGAGCCATTACCACCTAATGCACCATCAAGTGATCCCTCAAGTGCATATCAATACAGCGTGGGTTCTGCAGGAGCAGGTGGTGGAGGTGGTTGTTTTATTCGTAACTTAAAAAATCCGCATCAGAAAAAACTAAAAGTAGGTAGGCGAAAGAAATCTATATAAAAGGGAGCGTACCTCAATCGCTTACGTCAGGCAGAATCAGAATTTTGAAGAATAAATTTATTGGTGGAGTGTGAAAACTCAAAGGGTTTGGAAACCAAGAGCTTCAAGTGGTTTGGTCAATTATTACACATAACCTGTGGGTACTTACTAGACTTTATGCAAAAGAATAAAACTAAATTTAGAAGTGTATACTCACAATTGAAAATCGGAAGTATTGGGGGAAATTAAAGGACTATAAAATAAATTAGTTAAGTGCTATTTTATTTGATTGTAGTACCATCTGAAAACAATTCTTTTTGGAAAGGCTCTATATAGGTCATCTTGTGACAATTGGATGAATTATTATCATTAAAACAATTTTTTTTTTTAATAATACGATAAAATAATACTGCGAAGGGACATCGTTAACTTAATAACTTAGTAGAAGGTTAATCTCTCAAAATCATTAAGTTGATAATTTAACGGTGCCCCAATTATTCGAACTCCTAATGACAAGAATAAATAAAGCTTGAATAGTCATAATGAACAATAAAATGGATTCTTTAACTCCATTTTTATCATGAATTTGTACTTTTGATCGCCAGAAAATTAGACCTGCCAACACAAAGTTGCTTTCTTTTTGGTCCAAGAGGTACTGGAAAAACATCTTGGCTTAGAAATGAGTTTCCAGTCTCTGTATACATAGACTTATTAGAATCAAATACCCATAATCGTTTGTTGGCCTACCCACAGCGTTTAGAAGAAATGATTCCACTAAAAGTTGATGGACCAATAATTATAGATGAAATTCAGAAAGTTCCTGAGTTATTAAATGAAGTTCATAGGCTCATTGAAAAAAGAAAACTGTCATTTATTCTAACAGGTTCTAGTGCTCGCAAATTACGTAAAGCTGGTTCAAACCTTTTAGCAGGTAGGGCTCTAACAAAATATATATTCCCTTTAATTCCAAGTGAACTCAATGATGATTTTGAATTTGAGAAAGCACTTAAATTTGGCTTACTGCCAACTATTTATGATGTCGACAAGGATATCAATGCGGAGGAGTATCTTAGCTCATATATACAAACTTATCTTAAAGAAGAGGTTCTTCAAGAGGGTCTCACTCGCAATATAGGAACATTTACAAGGTTTTTAGAAACAGCTAGTTTTTCTCAAGGCGAAGCTCTCAATATGTCTTCTGTAGCACGAGAGTGTAGCGTGAATAGAAAAATGGCTGAAAGTTACTTTGAGATACTCGAAGATCTCTTGATTGCATCAAGAGTGCAAGTATTCCAAAAAAAAGCAAAAAGAAAAATGAGTCAACATCCAAAGTTCTACTTTTTTGATGTTGGGGTATATAGAGCAATACGCCCCAAAGGTCCACTAGATTCACCAGAAGAAATAGATGGTGCAGCAATTGAAACCTTGACTTTTCAAATTATTTCTGCATGGATCGAATATTCAGCAAAAAAATTACGCTTGTATTATTGGCGAACTCAAAACGGTGAGGAAGTTGACTTTATACTCTATGGTGAAGATGGACTGATCGCCCTTGAAGTTAAACGAAAATCCCGATTTGATAAAAGAGACCTTAAGGGACTACAAACATTTAAAAAAGATTACCCTATCTGTAAAGCCTTTTTTGCTTATGGAGGAAAAGAGAACCTATGTGTAGATGGAGTCAATGTTAGGCCTTTAAATCAAATACTTAAAAATCTCGAAAGTTTATTAGAGTAACTCAACGTGCAAAATATCGGGGTCAGGCCAGCTATCTGTTTTTAAAATAGAACCGTGGTTGGGTTTACTGTTAAGATTGGTTGCATTAAAATCGAAAGCGGCATGTTGTTAATACGAATGATCAAATGAAAAAGGTTATCCATTATACACCAGGCTTTTTGGCCAGGTTCTATATATAAATTATTTTAATTTAATTGAGAGGAAGGGATTAGAAAATATTCCCAAGAATTTAGTTGTTAAGTTATTTGTTTTATGTGACTAAACCGGGAGTAACTCGCCCCTTATTTGGTCGGTAGGTTTTTGAACAGATTGAACTTTGATTAATTCAAACTCAAATTCATCACTCTTATTTTCTAAGTATCGTTCAACCCATTTAAGAGCGGAATCTTTGGTAAATAGACCAGCTTTTTTAGGTGTGCAGAATATGCCTCGACTTGAAACGAAATTTGCATTTGCTTTGCGACCCCCGTTGTAGTTCGGTGGAGTTTTTAGAACTTTTATTTGGTAGTGCATATATTAAAAAACTAAATTAGGTATGAGAAGCAAACGTAGGCCTACACGAGTATCCCGATTCAACCTCCGCTGGTAGATAAAAGTTTAAACCATTTTTAGCTTGTGACTTAGTCATGAAACTGTTAGGGTCAATTGCCTTAACTGTAGGCCAGTCATAAGTAATAGTAAAATGGTGCCATTTTTCATCAGCAATATTGGTTGTTCCGTCAACAACTATTGGATTTGTTATAACAGTATTTTGAAGAAAAAAAGATAATTCCATTTTATTATGTTAAATAATTATAGGTTATCATTATAGTTTGGGACGAGTGGATCAAGTGATTATTATGTGATAAATAATACACTTTATTCGCTATTACACGTTTTTAGTTTTAAAAATTCTTTTAGTTCAATCGGGAATATTATAAAAACTTAAAATCTATAAATATATTTTAGAAAAAAGAAAGGAAATAGATTTAATCCATACGACTAAAAAGACATCTGAAATAGAGTTTATATTGTAAGAAGTGTCTATGCTGAGAAAAAAATCTAGGCTACGTAAATGTAACTTTTACTACATTTTTTTTATTCGTAAAAATAAAATCTGATTTAGGTTATTACTAAATAAATTCAATAATGTCACTTCTATTTATTTTAAAGACTTCTGCTTGTTCATATAAGCTAGTGTAATAATTAAAACTAGTACTGATATGATTATGTATGCCCAGTTAGGTAAAAGAATTGGGTCGCCAGTTGCGTAGGAATGTTTACCGCTTAAATAAAAATTTACGCCGAAGTAAGTCATTAAAATTGATGAAAAAGATAAAACCGAACAAACGGCAAAAAGGAAATCAGAATAGATTTTTTTCATGAGCCTTAAGTGAATGACTAATATATATATAATAATGGAAATGTAGGCCCAGGTTTCTTTTGGATCCCAACCCCAATAGCGTCCCCAACTTTCGTTAGCCCAGATCGCTCCGAGAAAATTACCGATAATCAACATAGTAAACCCAAAAATGAGATATGCTTCATTGATATGGGTTAGTTGCTTGATATTTTTTTGAATATTTATGTTTCCGTTAGGAACAATAAAAAGCAAGATGGTTATAAAGCCAGTCAAGCAACCTATACCCAAAAAGCCATAACTCGCTGTGATAATTGAAACGTGAACACTCAGCCAAAAGGATTTCAAAACAGGAACTAAGTTTGTGATTTCTGGGTCGATTTTACCTAGATGAGCAATGAATAAAAAGATGCCAGCCATTAGCATAGATGAGCTTAATACAAAAAGTGACTTTCTGAAAAACAATAGTCCTGCAGCGACAGATGAAAAAGCGATGTAAATGAGTGATTCATAAGTATCGCTCATGGGCGCGTGGTTACTGATATAAACACGTAAGGCTAGAGGGAAAATATTAGCAATCAATAGGATGAAGGATATCGTTAGGATAAGCTTATGGAAAACCCCATTACTGATCATTGGTTTTTGTATTGATATAAATGCAATGATCAGCAGAAAACTTCCAAGCAATAGGTATATAACCATTAGTTTTGGAAAGAGTGAAAGCTGATTATAAAGTATTTCAGCTGCAATTTTTGAATCAGTGAGATATACTTGAGAACCATGTTTTTTTTGAAATGAAATTATTTCAAGCAAGGGTTGTTCAGCGTCTTGGTAGTTACGAGCAAAAATACTATCGATAAACTTTCGAGTTGAATTTTGTAATGATTGTGCCGTTATTGTATTCAACTGATCCCAAATTAAATTGAAGCCCATCCATCTGTTTGTTTTGTCCTCTGGGATAGGAAAAATTTTCAATAAAGTTCCCTTGTATACCATAAAAAATATACTTATACGTTCATCTACTCTAAGAACATCTTTTTCGTAAACCCCACGTTTAAAGGGTGCTAGTTTAGATGCTTCTTCCACTTTAAGCTTTAAGTGATACTTGCCTTCACTATTAAATAGACTATTGAAACTTGTTAATTTCTCCACTGAGGAAAGCCCTATTTCTTTTTTTAATTTATCAGACGTTATTTTAATAAGAGGTATGTTCTTCCATAGTTCAGGGCGACTGAGTATGCCCATTACGATTTGATTAGGGTTCATTCCATACACAACTGATTTGCCTGTGAGTTTCCTTAATATTTCCCGATTCAGGGTATCCAAAGGTTTTGTTCTTCCCATTCTAGATTGTACCATGAGTCTAGCGAATTGTTTGCTTAGGTTAAGAGAGTTTTCGCGATGATCTTTAAGGTATGTTTCGCTGTAATCAGATATTTTGTTATCTGTATAAGCATCTGGTATTAATAATGAAAAAATAAGTAATGCCGTAAAGCTTTCTTTATTGACACTTTTCAATAAAAATCTAAAACGAGACTTGGAATGCAGTAGATTCAGAATTAGTCCAGTGAATAACAATGCATAACCCAGATAGGTTATGTTTTTTCCAGGATCTTTGTTAACGGTAAGAATTGTTCCCTTTTTATCTGTATCATATGAAGTCTGAAATAATCGATAACCCTCGTAATCTAAGGTCTTATTCATGCTGATAGTCGTATTGATTTGTGTGTTATCAGTTTTGCTGCTTAAGATTATTGTGCTGGCATACGCAGAAGGCGAATGACTGCCGGGGTAACGCGTTATGGTAAATTTATTTAATTTAACTGAGAAAGGGAGTTTAATATTTTCATTATTTACGATGACTTGGTCGTTGCTTTGTCCCTCTCTTATCGATAACGATCCTTCAAAACCAAAGTATCTAGTTACCCCTGCACCTATTAAGATAATGATAAAAGAAAAGTGAAAAGTAAAGATAAGAATGCGCTTATACATTTTCATCTTCATAATGACGGTTAGCATATTCACTACCGTAAGAACGAGTGTTATTTCATACCAAAGTGAATTGTACACATAAAAACGAGCTTTTTCAGTGCCAAAATCGTTTTCAATGAAAGTACCAATTGCTGCACCAATTGCAAGAATGCTCATCAAGATGAGCATGGTGATATAAGAACTTAAGGTTCCCCTAATGAGAAACCTTAAGTTTTTTTTTATCATAGATTATATTTTCTTTTTGAAATACGATGATTCCAAATCGACACCTTTTAATGATTTTACATTAAGATTTCCTTCTTTGACTGCAATTTTAATCCATTCTTTTTCGAGAGTCGCTTTGAAATTCATTTTTTCTTCAATGAGCTTTTTCAAGGGTACGCCTGCTAAAGTTTGAGCTTTTTCTTTGCTAGAAAAGTCGGGTGCAATGTAATTAAATACTTTGTATTTTGCTAGAATGCTAACAAGTTTCAAACGAGCCTGTTGAGCTTCTTCATTTGCAGAGGCAAGTAATCTTAAGGTTTCTTCTGGAGCATGAAAGAATGAACCATGGCTAGCTATAGAGTAATCCCAACGCCATTGTCCGTGGCGAATATGCACTCTTACTGCTTTTAATTCATCATCTGTGGCACCAGCTTCCATCGCTTTAGCTGTTTCGAGGTGAGACTTAGCTAAGTTATCCATGGTTATTTTCATTAGAAAGTTTTTGCGATTTAGTTTTTCCGCAACGATCGTTTTAAGATTCTCTTCGCCTTCTCTGTGACACGGTATACAACTTCTATCCATCGTGTTTAGAGGACTTTGTAATTGATGATCAGAATATTTTACAGAGCCTTCTTGAGTATAAGGCATATGGCAGTCGGCACATGAAACACCTTTTTTTCCGTGAATACCTGTTTTATACAATTCATATCCCGGGTGCTGAGTTTTTAACATAGGGGTTTTAGAAAGCTTGTGGATCCAATCTTTAAATTTTCTTTCGTCATAGTATTCTTCCATTGATTCCGCACTTAAGCCGTTAGCCCAAGGTAAAGTAACGACCTTCGCAATTTTTTCGACACCATTTTTATCCGTCCACGGTGTTTTTTTGAAGTAGTATTCAACGTGACACTGGGCACAGACAAGGTTTCTTCTTTCTTGATGAGTCGAATCTTCAAAATTTGGTAAGCCAGCTGATTCAAGAGCCCGGTCTAAGTATGGGCGTCGCACATTAAGTTTTCCTGTATTATTATCGTGGCAATCTGCACAACCTATAGTGTTAACTATTTCTTTGCCATATTTTGCCCATTTGCCAGTGAAGAATTCTTTCTCTCCATCTTCCTCAATCATACGAGGGACGTCAGGTGATTTGCAAGTCCAGCATGCAGTAGGCATTGGACCCGTTTCACCATCTGTAGGTGCACCGGTTCGAAGAGTGTTTTTGTTGTCTTGAAGAGCATAGTAATGGCCACGTGGGGCATTGTAGTCTTTTGAAAACCCATAGCCAGACCAGATAACAGCTAATTGAGGGTTTCTTTCTAACATGTCTTCTATTTCATGACTCTCTTTTGTTTTCTTCCATGAACTGTATTGTCTTGGGTAATAACGTTCCCATTCTTCATTTTTATTTTTAATTTTTTCAGCAACAATCGGTGAGGAACTCAGCGCAATACGCTCATTTTCGCGATCATTAATATTGCCAACCATATACGTCATCAAGGTGATTAGAATCACACTTACAAGAATAATTATTTTAAATTTCATTTTACCTCTTTAACTCCTAAATTAAATGGGACTGTTGTGATTGATCTTACTTTTCCGTGAGGGACACTGCTGTGGCAAGACCAGCATTTTCTTTCTGATTGATTTTCTTTTTCTGTAAAACTGTGATTGAGATCGTTATTTCTATTAACATTCGTAACTAGATCGGAATGGCAGGATTTGCAATTTTTTTGCACTCTCTTTGCTGCATCAGCACTTATTTTTATAGCATGATCGTAGGTTCCCAAAGTGAATGCTAGAGAATGATTATAACCGTCTCGCATTTTTGCTAAGTATTTATCAACAATACTGTCTGTGGGTAAATGGCATTCGATGCATCCGACTTCTTTATGGGAGCTGTGTTGCCAAGTTGCGTATTGTGTATTCATAACATGACAGTTAATACAAGCTCTTGGGTCCGTGGAAAGGTATGAAGGAGCTTTTGAAATATAAGCTGTATAGACAGCTAGGCCTACTGCTGCTAGTCCAAGGGTTAACGCTAATTTTTTAAGTATTTTTTTATTATTCATTTGTGAATATCAAACGCTATTTTTTTTTATCTTAATGTTATTTATAATATTTTAAAGCAAATATTGTGCCAAATTATACTCTTATTTTAATGGATTTATTCATATAAATTGCATAATTAGTTTACACTAACTGTCATGTTTTTTGGCGAAAGCATTGAATCTTTTGCTCATTTTTATTTCATAAAGGATTGGGATATATCGTAATTACTTTATATTAAAACCTCTTTTTTAAAGATTACTAAATAATAAATGTTAGCCTTAAGATATAAAACCTCCCTTGAGCTGGATGAAAATATAAGTAAACCTGCCTTAAGAGATAAAGAAGCAATTATAAAAGTTTACAAAGCGGGGATTTGTAAGACGGACACAGAACTCATCAAAGGCTACATGGGTTTTAATGGAACTCTGGGGCATGAGTTTGTAGGCATAGTAGAAGAGTGTGAAGATAGAAAATGGTTGGGGCAACGCATCGTAGGTGAGATCAACGCGGGTTGTGGGGATTGTACGAATTGTGCAATGGGTCTCGGTAGGCACTGCAGTAATCGAAGTGTTTTAGGTATTTTGGGAAGAGATGGTTGTATGGCAGAGTATTGCAGTTTACCCACAAATAATCTGTGCCGAGTTCCAAAAACTATTTCTGATGATGAAGCGGTATTTACAGAACCACTATCTGCGGCTTGTGAAATTTTGGAACAAACAAAGATTGGCAGAGATGATCAGTGTTTTGTATTGGGTGATGGTAAGTTAGGCATATTGATTGCATGGGTTTTGAGCACTCAGTCGGATCATGTGACATTGATTGGTAGACATCAGGATAAACTCGACATAGCAGATTGGAATGGTGTACAAACTGTCTTAGACAAAGACGTCCTGAAAGATAAAGCAGATATTGTGATCGATGCCACTGGTTCAGTAAGTGGATTATGCCGTGCAATGGAATTGTGTAGACCACGAGGAAGAATTGTACTTAAGTCAACTTTTGCGCAAAAACCAGAAATTGATTTAACTCCTATCGTCATAAATGAAATTACGTTGATTGGGTCTCGTTGTGGACAGTTTAAAGATGGTTTAGATATGATTCAAAAGTTCAAACCACCTTTAACAAAACTGATTGAGCATACTTACAGTCTGAGGAATGGCTTGAAAGCTTTTGATCATGCTGAAAGACGAGGAGTGTTAAAAATTTTATTTGATATGAATATTAACTAATATCATCCCTTAGCCTCTTCATTAAAGGCTTTCTCTATCCCATTTTAAGGGGAGTGTAACAACACCATGAGCAGTTGCTTTAACGATTGCCGAAGAATAGCTGCCCTTATTGTCAGTTATGTGAATCTGTATGCCAGTCTTAATACAGTATTGTTTTTGCATGGGGGAAGTAAGAATGAACCGAAGTTCATAAAACCCTGAGTTTAGAAGAGGAGCCGGTATAGCGCCACAACAGGAATAACTATTTTTATGAGTAGGCAATTCTCTTGTAGAATTATTTTCATTGTGATTGATCCAATCGAGTTCACGTGAATAAAGTACGCACATTCCATCTAAAGTATAAAGTCCCATTTCTAAGATTAAATTATCAAGATTTTCTTTTACCGTGAAAGTTGTTTGAATGGATATTTCTTCTAATATATCAAAACTAAGTTTGGGACTATTTTGCGGTCCAATAGTAATTTGATTAAATTCGGCTTGTGAATCTAATTGACTTTCAAATTCAAAATGACCACTCCCCTGTAATTCACTGAGATTTAAATCTTGGTATTTTTCCACAATATTGGCTATATTGCCTGATTCGATAAGTTCCCCATTGTGTAAGAGCATCCCTTCATTACAAAGTTGACTAACCGCTTGCATGTTGTGGCTGACAAAAACAACCGTTCGACCTTCTTTAGCCACACTCCCCATGCGTTCAAGGCATTTTCTTTGAAATTTCATATCACCTACAGCTAAGACTTCATCGATCAAGAGAATGTCTGGGTCTAAATGAGCTGCAACAGCGAAAGCTAAACGTACATACATGCCAGAGGAATAGCGTTTTACTGGAGTGTTAATAAACTTACCTATTTCTGAGAAGTCGATAATTTCATCAATGCATGACATAATTTGATTGTGTTTCATACCGAGGATAGTTCCACTTAGAAAAATATTGTCATAACCCGTTAACTCAGGTTTAAAGCCAGTGCCTACTTCGAGTAAGCTAGCCATCGTTCCGTTATAACTAAATTCTCCACCTGTAGGAGAAGTAATACGAGAAAGTATTTTTAGGAGAGTGCTTTTTCCCGAACCATTTTTTCCTATGACTCCTAAGACCTTACCTTTTTCGAGAGTGTAATTAATATCCTTTAAGGCCCAAAAAGATTGATCTATTTTTTGTTTGACTTCACCGCCAATTATATTTTTAAACTGATTGCTAAGGTATTCTGTGATGGTGAAAATATCATTTTGTTCCCCAAGAAAATATTGTTTGCTTAAGTTTTTAATTTGAATGGCATTATTGTTTGTCATTTAAATAACATCCGCAAATTTGTTTTGTGAGAAATTAAAAAAAGCTAGGCCGGAATAGAAAAGAATAAAGATGAGTATATATGAACATAAAAATGGAAGAGATAATGGATCGCCTTGACCTAAAAGGCAAAATCTAAAACCATCTATTATTCCTGCGATTGGATTCATATTGTATAGGAATGGTAGGATTCCTTCTTGAGTAACAGCAAGTGATGCTGGAGTTGGATATATGATTGGGCTTAAAAAAAAGAGCACTTGTAAGAACAAGGGGATGATAATTTGAACATCTCTAAAACGTACGTTGATTGGCCCTAACCAAAAACTAAGACTCATGGCTAAAAAGAAATTTAAAGTCATAAAAATAGGTAAAAAAATAATGTTTGTAGTGATTGGCCATTGATAATATAAGCAGAAACAAAAGAAAATAATTAATGCAATCGCTAAATCAATTAAATAAGAAACAGCTTGATATAGTGGCAGTATTAGACGAGGAAAATAAACCTTTTTAATCATATCTGCTTCATTCACAACTGTGGTTACGCCATTGGTCATGACTTTAGAAAAGTAATTCCAACCCATGAGTGCACTTAAGCATGCTATCGCATAGGGTGCTTCAAAAGTAATTTTTAATGCCTTACCCATCACAATGGTATAAACGAGTGTCATTAAAATGGGTTGAATGACAACCCAAAAAATTCCTAGAAAACTTTGTTTAAAACGAATTTTAAAATCCCTCAACACTAAAAAAAATAACATGTCTCGTGATTTCCATATTTCGATAAAATCTGGACACCATAGAGTGTTATTACTTTTTATCGTAACGTCGTATTTTTCCTCTGTTGACATTTTAAGCTATTGAGTC
>Ga0233432_10004173_pt1 | contig 12908 bp, 9 predicted proteins | sample SI_122_August201_6_FD_179870 | JGI IMG/M metagenome (GOLD analysis project Ga0233432, IMG submission 179870) | Seawater microbial communities from Saanich Inlet, British Columbia, Canada - SI_122_August2016_10_MG | ecosystem: Environmental > Aquatic > Marine > Inlet | place: Canada: British...
GCAAAGAGCGGAACGACCAGCAGGGAATTAATGGATACGATCAGCTTCTCCGCCCCTCCCATTTTTGGTACGAGCAGAGCCATAATGACTAAGAGTACACCCAGCAAGATTGTAAAGAAGCGGCCCACTATCACCAGACGTCGCTCAGAAGCCCATGGATTCAGAACAGCACGGTAGAAATCGTTGGTCAAAACCCCTGCAAACACATTCAATTGAGAACTCACCATACTGGCTGTCGCCGAAAACAAGGCAGCCACCATGAGTCCCATGATCCCGGGAGGGAGAACCGAATCGGCTGCCAGCATGTAGGCTTGCTCTTTGTTAGCGCCTTCAACTTGCGCGCGATAAAGCAGCGGAGGCAGTAGCCAGAATAAGGGAGTCACGAGGTACATGACTCCAAACAAGTATGCCGATTTCTTCGCCGCTCCTGGATTCCTTACTGAGATGAACCGCTGAACGAAGGCCCACTCTGCCCCAATGATAAAAAAATGAATAATTGTCCAGCCGAGCAGGAAGAACCATCCGTACTTACCGGCGACCGGGCTCAGGAAGGTCTCGGGTACGACAGTGGAAAACGATTCCCATCCGCCAAAACTTTGAAGCATCAGAACTGCCGTCAAAAACACGACGACGGTCAGCACGATAAACTGCAGGACGTCCGTCATCAGCACCGCCCATAAACCTCCCATCATGGTGTAAAACACCACGATCGCGCCGAAAATGATGATCGCTATGGTTAGATTGAAATCCATGATGGCTGTCAACAGGATGCCCAATGCATAAAGGCTCGCCCCCACACCAAGTATCCGCTTGAGAAGAATCGTCCAAGTAAAGAAATGTAATCCACCACGTCCGAAACGAAGGCGCACGAATTCAGCGGGCGTGGCCACGCCCAACTTGTTCCAATAACCCGCGACGAAATATCCCACAGCAAGTGCGGCAATGCCGTAACAGGTATTAATCAAAACCGCAACGATGCCCAATTCGTAGGCGATACCGCCCCATACCACAAAGGTGTTGGCTGAAAACATCGTCATAAACCCACTCAACCCGGATGCCCACCAGGGAGAGCTGCGCCCCGCGGCAAACATCTCGGACTGACTTGTCGTCCGTCGTGTAGACACCACACTGATCATCGCAAGACCAGTGAGATATAAAAACAACGTGATGTAGTCAGGTGTGGTCATGCCGGAATCAGAGTTATTGCCTTTTTCATCGCTTCGGACGGCTCCACTCCAAGCCCCGGAGCATCGAGCACTGTAAACGCGCCTTCCTCGCATCTGAGACGATCGCCTGTGAAGTGGCGGAATGGGCCAAAGATGGAATGTTGGTACTCGTGATCCGTTGCGCAGTCCAGCGAGGCGGCTGCCTGCAAGCTCGCAGCGAGAAAAATCCCGCTGCCGATCGTAGCATGCGGAATCACCGTCAGCCCATATTTCTCCGCGTGCCGACCGATGCGTAAAAACTCAGTGATCCCCGTGTGTCCCATCTCCGGCTGTACGATATGACAAGCCTCCCGGTCGATGCGCATACGGGCTTCATGCAGCGTTCGCCACTCTTCCCCTGCGGCAATCTTTTGTTCGCACTGCTTTGCCACCTTGCGCAGTGCTTCGATGCATTCGGGGGCAACTGGAGCTTCGAGAAACCAGGGATTAAATGATGACAACTCCCGCGCCAAATCGATGGATTCCTCCGCAGTCAATGACCAGTGCAAGTCAGCTGCAATACGCGCGTTTCCACCAAGTGCCTCGCGCAAGCTCTTCAGTTCTTCCACGGCCCCCTCGTCTGCAATCGGGAGGGCGAATTTGAACGAATCGAAACCCTGTGCTTGCCATTTCTGGGCCAGTTCACAGCGTTCCGCAAGCGTATCCTCGGGCAAGCCAGACACGTAAGCTGGGATCCTCTCTACTCGACGACCACCTGCTAGCTCCGAAACCGAAACACCCTTAATCTTCCCTACGATGTCCCACAGCGCAATGTCTATGGCGGCGATGGCGTCGTGATAAAATCCGCCTGTATACCCACGCACGCGCATCAGGTCATAAAGATCGTCATGCACGCGTTCGACATCAAAAGGATCCCGACCAATCACGAACCCAACTAGCAGGTCATGGATAATCTCGGCTGTAGCTCGCGGTGCAACAAGTCCGTATGTTTCTCCCCAACCGACCACACCATCCCTAGTCTCAACTCGGACTACCAGTGATCGGTTCTTCACAGGATAAACAGTCCGGTTGCCTTTGCGCACCAAATACCCGGCTTCATTCACCTTCTCCCCTTCACGCAAGCTGCCCAGGTAAGGCTTTTCCTGACTCAGATCGACGATGAAAACCTCGATACCTTTAACTTGATCCAGTGAGTTTCCACCTATCATATCATAAAATTACAGCCTTGAGATCGGAGAGCATTTGATCAACATCTTGACGGGTGAATTCATCAAGTTCCGGTAGTGGAGCCCTCACATGCAGTGCAGGAGTGATACCCCGTTTGCTCAGGACGTACTTCGTCAGTCGCATCCGATAAACAGACTGCGAAACCAGAAGGGGCAAGCTGTCTCGGTAAAGCTGACGAGCACGTTCCGCCTCGGCGCTTGAAAAAGCGTTATACAGCGCAACATGTAAGTCGGCTAACTCGATCGCAGGCATCGCCCCGTGTGCACCACGGCTTAGTTCATCGATAATATAGCGTGCACCACCTCCACCAAATACCCCCTTCAAGTGAGGAATCCCAGCATGACGAAGTCCCGATATAGAGGGTCCGGAAGGCAGCGTCTCTTCCTTCACGTAAGAGATATTCGTGTTACTGGCGACGAGTTCGAGAATCTTCTCTGCCGCAAGACCTGCCCCGATAGGCGCCGGCGCATTTTGCAACATGATTTCTGCGTCCGGGAGGCCTTCGCCGATCTCTGTGAAGAATCGCCGGTGAACATCCAAATCTTTCCCAAGACCATTTGGAGCCATCACCATGAGAATTCGAATCCCGTTTTCTTCAGCCTGCCGACCTGCAGCAATTACCTCCTTTGCACTGGGAGCGCTGGCTCCACCAACGATGGGGATTCGGCCATCGATCTCCTCCGCAACCAGCGCCATCAATCGCCCCCGTTCATTAGACGTCAGGAAGTTGTATTCACTGGCAACGCCCGGGAACACAACCCCATGAGATCCTGCATTTAACGCGAACTGAACGACCTTGCGTTGCGACTCCAGATCGAGCGTATTATCGTCGTGAAAAAGGCTTGGAATGACCGGGAAGATTCCTCTGAGTTTATTGATTTTACCAATATTCATGTTATTGCGTTCCGAACGTTTCACTGCCGATTAAGGCGAGGAGTAAATCCTGAAAACCTTCACTCTCACTCAGGTTGTCCAGGACGATCTGCTCAATCTCTTTACGTTCTCTATAATTAGGGACACGGCCAGTGGCGTAGGTCATTAACTTTTCAGAAAGACACTGCGCAAATAATTCGACATGCTCAGTGAGCCAGTGTTTGAAGTCGACTACGTGCTTAATCTCGGTGCCATCGGGCAGTGTCCCAGAGGGATCAATCTTTCCGCCATTCGGCCAGGAATCGCGCCACTTCCCCACTGGATCGAAGTTCTCCAAGACGAATCCGACCGGGTCGATCCGCTTATGGCATCCCGCGCAGGATGCCTCCTTGGTATGTGCAGCCAACATTTCCCGCGGCGTGGTAGCGCCGCGCACATCCGGAGTTAAAGCTGGCACGTCATCCGGCGGCTGGGGAGGAGGCATACCGATGATGTTCTCCAAAACCCAGACGCCTCGCAAAACCGGTTGAGTGTCGACGCCGTTCGCCGTCGTCAGCATGATCGCCGAGTTTCCTAACAGTCCGCCGATGCGTCCCCCTCGAGGAATCGTGTGGCGTACTATTTTTCTAGCGTCACCTTTGAATTCGAGACCATAGACCTTCTTCCCAAAGGCGGGTGAGGTATAAATAAAATCTGGATCGATGAAGTCAGTCATTGGGAGGTTCTCGCGAAGCATCGCTGCAAAGAACTGCTCGACTTCCACGCGCGCTATTCCCAATTCGTTCTCACCAAACTTGAATTTAGGATCAGGCATAATTTGCGGCAGACGATTGGTATCCAGCCATTGACCGGTGAAATCCTTCACCATGGCATCCTGGTGCCCCCCGGGCATCAGACGCTGCGCCTCAAATTTTAGAATTGCCGGTTCAGAGAGCCGGCCGTTGTCCGCAAGCTTCAATAGATTGCTATCCGGTGGTGCCTTCCTCAGAAAATAGGAAAGCCGAGCAGCAAGCTGATGTTGCTGTGTCTCCTTCGTCCCGATAGAACGGAACAGAAAACGGGGAGAAAGCAACACCTTCCGTAGCACGAGATGCATGCCCTCATCAAATGAATGTCCGGCCTGCCAGTGATGCATACCGATGCGAACAAAGTGACCCACAGTCTCGGCACTGACAGGGCCACGAAATGCCTTTGGAAGGAAACGAGTCAGTGCAACTCTCAAGTAAGTCTCTGTAGATTCCTCCGGGTCCTTGCCAAACAAACTTTTTCGTCGGGCGTATCTCTGCTTGTCTTTGGGTGAATCCACGAGACGCAACGGTCCTTCCACGGTAACCTTATGAAGTTGCAGTGATGGACCGTTATCGTGGTAGTAATGACAGAGCGCGTCTGCGAACGTGTAGCGCCCGCCGCTAATCGTACCAAGGAACTTCAGTAACTCTCTAGTCAACGGCGATTCCATCGTGGCATGCCTCATGTCCAGATCCGGATTAACAAAGTGCCCCGTGATGATTTTCCAACCATTCATTCCCCGCAGGTGGGCATGGCCCTTCATCGACTTCAGGGTCATCTCCGGATAAAGTGTTTTCTGCCATGCAGCCAGCATCCGGGAATCACGCTCGAACCAGGCCTTCATATGAGCTGCAAACTCTTTGGGCTCATGCGACATTTCGGCGTTCAACCAACGAAAAAGCAGGGTCTGCCCTTCATAAAGATCGGCCTCAAAGGTCACGCTCTCCGGTGACTCCTTCGTGATAGGAAATGTGGTCAGGAGACGAAACTCAGGGACGTGGGTTCTGTCAGACGCCGCCACTTCACGCGCCCTTACCTCAAGGATCATTGGCGCTTCACTCTTCGGGCGAAACTGGGATGCACTGACCCTCATCCGGTAAGTACCCGAGCGGGTGATTTCGATGCGACTCGGCCACGTGCAACTACGCATCACTGAGTCATTTCCACGGGAAGCCAAACGTAGAGAGTCTCCAAACACCGCCGCGGCGGAAAAGCTAAGGACCAGGTCTTCGGGTCCAGCCGTCAGGACCCTTGGTTCTGGCTTCGGTCTGGCGGGGGGATACAGACTGTCCGCGAGCTGCGATGCCACTTCCTGATAGGCATTCATCAGAGTTGGCGATAGTGTCAAACCCTGCGCGAGATTGTTGAAACCGTGCACCGTTGGATCCGGGGGGAAACCCAATGGGAGTGCAAACTCGCGCATGTCAAACAACACCCGAACAGTTGCTTCAAATTCGGCGTTGTTCAATCGGCGCGGTTGCGTTCCCCCAAAGGCAACGTGCTCCGTTAAGGATGAGTCCAGCCAGGTAACGAGTTTTGAACGCTCTGCAGGGGAAGGTTGTTTCTTCTTCGCGGGCGGCATCTCACCCGCATCAACAACTTCGAGAACACGCTCCCAAAAGTGCTGATTCTGCTCAGCAGTCCAGTCGACCGTAAGTGTCTCCAGGTTGACGTCGCCTTTCTCAGTATCAGAATCGTGGCAGTCCAGACAGTATTGGTCGATAACTGCCGCAGGACCTGCAGGAATTGATAAAGCACCAGAGGCCGACTGAACTTGAATCGCCCCTGCAAAAGCAATGGCAAGCGAGGTGTTGAGCACCAATCTCACGAAAATTTTCCATTTAGATTTCGATGGGCGTTTGAAAACGCATCGACCTCCATGCCGAGCTTCTGCATGATCGTCAGGTATAGATCTCCTAGAAGTGGAGTCGAAGCATCCTTCGGATCAAAGGCAAGATGCCCCTGGTGATTGAATCCCCCTCCCATGACAAGTGTCGGTAAATCTCGGTTGCTGTGGCGACTGGCATCACCCATCCCCGTTCCAACCAGGACGACCGTATCGCTTAGCAACGACTTGCCGTTCGCTGTTCGTTTTTCCTGTAATTGCTTGATGAAGCCTGCCAGGCAATGCACGTGTGCTGTTTCGATGGCAATTAGATCTTGAATCATTCCGGGATCATTGCCGTGATGCGAAAGTCCGTGATAGCCCGCGCCAAGAGCTCGTCCATCGATTGAAAAAACCTGCCCTAGCCCATCCAAAAACATGGATAACACTCTGGAAGATTCGGTCTCGATGGCCAAAGCCATGAGATCATAAAAAATGTTCTCTGCCTCCATCTGCAGATTCGGCGTGATGGGATCATAGTCCGGCAGTTGATAATCCGGTCGTGGAATGGGTTCGTTGATGATTTCCAACTGCTGTCCCATCCGTTTTTCGACAGCGCGCAATGAAGTGAAATATTGATCCAGTCTATCCGCATCGCTGCCGGGCAGCGATCTCTGGAGTTGACGGGCGTCGACGGTGACTTCGTCGAGCGCGCTGCGACCACTGCGCAAGAGGTATTCGGTTCTTGCACGGTCTGATTTGGAAGGAAAAAGTCGCTTGTAAAGCACACTCGGACGTTGAATCAATGGTAAGCCGATCCCCTGCTTGGTGAAGCTCATCGCTTTCGCGCCTTCACCCGCACCCGCCGTCAGCTGGATTGAAGGCATCCGTGATTTGCCTCCGATCTCGTCTGCGATCATCTGGTCCACTGAATATTGCTTGGGTGTATGGCCACTCAGGAAATTCGCCCAGTTGTTATGGCCATTAGGTGCACGGTGATCCAGTCCTGAGAAAATCGTGAAATGGTCACGGAACGCGGCGAGAGGCATTAAAGTCTCAGGCATCGTGTAAGCCGTACCTGTCTCTTTAGGGTAGAAGGCATTCTGATGCCATCCAAGGTAGGTTCCGATAGCTACAAAATTGCGTGGACCTGTCGATGCACTGACAGGTACCGCAAGCGATTCTAGGTATGGCAGAGCGATACATACCCCCGCAGCACGTAGGAATTTTCGTCTCTTCATGTTCGGTTCTTGTGCTTGTTGGAGGATTGTCTTGTTTTGAGAGAGGGATGCAACGTTTTTATTGAGACTAAAATACAAAATCATAACCGCCCTTCTCCAATTCTATTTGGATAAGGGTGCCGAATCAGTCACCAGTATATGCATCTAATCGAAGAAGGAGGAGAGATTAAGAATTGAGCTTTACTGAACTGTTCGTGGTCGACTCGGACTCCCATTTGTAAATAAACGCCATGAAGCGTTCGGAGTTGTCAAGCCATGTAGGTGAGTAAAATGAATACGCAAATAAGTATCTTTCTTGGAAATTCTCTTGCGCTACCTGGACTCGAGGAGATGGTGATACTAATAAAGTCCGACTCGATTCCCAAGGAATCGAATCCATTCTTGAACTCATTGGTCAACAGGACCGAAGCGCGTTGGACGCGGTGTGCAAGGAAGCGCCTTCCGTGAATAGCATTCAAGAAAACGATGGGAATCTTCTTGAATCAGTGGGGTTGCTTTCGCTGGAAGGCGCTCCGTGTTTAGCCCTGGAGACTATTTTGATTCTCGGGAATGACGCACTCGGTAATATTGGTGGCCATTTTTTGTATTCGGCTTGAATTGCAAAACACCACCGGTGGATATTTTCATCTTATCGATCTCTTTCCATGTCTTGAAGTCCCTAGAACCTTGAAGTTCATAGGTATTCCCACCGGAACCGTACCATTTAAAATTCGGTCCTCTCTTCCCTGGAGATATTTTCAAGGTACTAGGTAATTGCCCTAAATCAGGAATTTGGAATATTGCCCCCAGGTTGATATTACCGTGAATGGCGGGATCCTGCAGACTTCCTTCATCACTACCTGGATTAAGATTTGATGCCGTGTCGTCAGGCGGAAACAGAATAAGCGTTTGTAAGAACTCAATGACCTTACGTTGCTCGTCGTCTGAAAGAGCGGCAAATGCGTCGGCCTGTTCCTGGGCCTCACCCCCATGCCGCAAGATCACTTCTGTAAGGTTGATGCTTCGCCCGTCGTGCCCATAAGGTGCCGTTGAACCCACGCCCCATAAAGGCTCGGTGATCATTTGTGTTGCCACAGCCCCATCAAAGTGACGTTCATGAAAGGCATCTCCTAGATCATGTCGTTTGAAATCGGTGAAAATATTCTCTACTTCGAATGATTTTCCCTGCGGCAAAGTCAAAGGATATTCTTCACCGTCCTCAACCATCATCCATCGTGTGGTTGCCGTCGCGTAGAGTCGATTTAATTTACCGTTAACTGGATCAAAAACAGTTTCGACATCGGCTAACCTTCGATCGAAATCAACGGTGAAGTTTTGGACATGACAACTTGTGCAACCGATTTGATTCATTTTCACAAGTCCCTCTTCGGTTCGTACAGTCTGCTTTCCGATTCCCGGTTTGAAGTAGTTCAGTAAATAGAATTCCATGAAATCCACCAAAGCGGGATCAACCTCATCGACCACACCATCGGCATCTTGATCATGCGATGGCCCCAGCGCGGCAGGAGCAGCAAAAGAGTCTGCCTGCCCATCAAGTATCATCCCCGATGGAGTCGTCACAATGCCTCCAGCCGCCGCAGTTGCCAAATCGGGATCATACGCCTGCAAGCCCATTTCGTCCTTGAAGGCCCCAACAATGAAATCCCTCATGGAAAATGAACTCCCTTGAGCGAAAAACGGTTTTACTCGTAGATCAGCATCCAGACCTTCCAACTGAGAAGTATCTAAATTACCATTCGAATCCACCGAGAGAGTTCCAAAGTGAACTCCTTTCGCAGTGAGAACCGCACTGACCGAAGTTCCCGTTTGTGAGGCTTGTTCCACGAGCTTTGCTTGCTGACTGCGAAGGGACCAAGTCATCTCATCCGCAATCATCTCTTGCAGCCCCAATCCAAACAGATGCGGTGCGTCTCGGCTGTCCGGCCGCGTTGTCACCACTCCCCCAAAACCAGCCGCTCCTTTGGGACGGCCATGGCACCCCGCACAACTATCCGAAATACCTGCACCCAAAGCAGGGTTCGCAGTGATGTCACCAACCGAATCAGCCGTTACCCGAGGTCCTAGTCCCTGTGTGGCGGTGAATTTCCGCTGGAACAATTGACGCCCCCGCCGCACCGCTCTGGCAGGGTCCCGCTTGATCAGATACTTTGATGAGAGAGGCATTTTCACATGCCCTCTCCCAGCGCCAACCTGTTCTGCAAGAGATTCGGTAATGGCGCCTGATAAAACCGTTGAGCCGACCTGACTCTCGTCGACCAGCTGGGCTTTGGCCCCGACAAACGAACCTGCCAGAGCACTGCAAAGAATTATTTTCGCTTTAAGTGTCATCATCCTACTTTCTTTGAGCGTTAATCATCTGTAATTTGCACAGCATGTGGGGTTTTAAACTTAGATTGAGGTTACGAAACATCGCCTGAATGACATGGCTCAGATCAATGACCTAAAATCTCGACAAACCTTGTCTCAATCCTCCGTGTGTCATCATGAGGCACTGCCCGTTTCCAATATTTTCTCAACATGGGTAAAGCAGCTTAACGGGGGCCAGAATCATACGAACCATGTCGTAGTTCGTACGACACCGTGCCCATCGCAGGAGAAAAACCTCTGGAATTGGATTCGTGGGGCACTGAGGAAAGCAGGCGTGAGGTTAGCTCTCGAAGGCTATGAAAGAAATGCCTCCATGTTTCATCGGGCAAAACTTCAATGCGATGGAGCCATTGGATGACACCGGCCCGCTCTCACTTGATCCAGTTGAACAATGAAAAATCGCGACGCATCAAATGCGAACGATGCAACACTCGAGACCCACGACTTCCAGGCGTTCTAGTAATCAAAGAAACATCCAAATCATATCAGCGGAGTAAAATCCAGAAACTCAATCTGTTCGGATGCTGATTGCCGAATTTAAAATTCTGAAAAACTTTACGTTTTTTGCATCTTGAATCTGACGAGGGCAAAAGAAGAGAACCATTACGTTTTCTTTGGGTGATTATTGAAAGCAAAGGCTCTGGTTATTAGAAAATTTCATGGAGTAAATGTGAAGCTCTCGATGCCTTGGGCAGAAAATTTTAAAATGCCTTGAGGCTAAACCTTGAAAATATATGTGCGAAAGCTCAGGTTCAAACATATGCATTCAATCAAAGCAATCAAATGGCTGCGTAATACCGGAATTGCAGAAGGAGTCTCCAGTTTACTTCTATTTTTCGTGGCCATGCCTTTGAAATACCTTGCGGATAAACCTGAGGCTGTAAGCGTCGTCGGAATGATCCATGGGCTCCTTTTTGTCCTCTATGTCATCGCCCTTGCGCGCGCCGCCTTTGTCTTGAAACGCCCATGGGGTTGGTCTGCCAAAATTTTTACTGCGGCCATCATCCCATTCGGACCTTTTATCGTGGAGCCAGGCCTTCGCCGTGAACAAGAAGCACTGGCCAGGGGTTTATCAAAATAAATTGCGAGGAAATGTAAAAGCAGAGCATTGAGTGCTCCTTTTTTTAAGCCTTGCGCTTCCTCATCGCCCCTCAGTAACCGCCAATCTTGGCGGGAGCTTTGAGTATGTGAGATCATGAGGCTCACGTTAATTACAAATGAAAGCCTATGCCTTGGCAGTTCGATCGTCTGATTCAGGGGCGGTACAGGTCAAGTTGGCAAAGTAGTCCGGATGCTCGACCACTCGCCCCGTACTTCTCAACCGGTAAATTCCGGGTTCGGCCGGTTCAAGTAGATCGGGAAAAGGTGGCAAGCTGCATATTTCTTCAGTGTCATAAAGATCAACCTGAATGCCCTTAAGATTTGAATACGTCCGGATCACTCCAGCCCATTGTTGTGTATGAACAATCTCATCCCGTGCATTCTCAAAGGTCACTCCCACCAAAACCACCTTACCGATGTATTGCTGGGCATTTGATTCATCCAATGTCGGGAGGTCGTCGGCTTGCTGCCAATCAGAGCCAAAATTAGGTGGTTTCGCATTCATGATGGGTCACTGTAACAGTCATGACAATGTGGAAGCACGTCAAATGATTTCAAGGCAAGCAAAACGTTTCCATAACTTTCAGCCAAAAAGTGGGGCGGGTCGAACCTCGTTCCACCACCATGAAACGATGCAAGCGGTGGACTTCCGACGCCCCTGCCCCCCTCAAAAGCCATTCCTGACCAAAGTGAACAGAAACCAACGAGTCTTTTGATGATCGAGCGCCCATCGTTTTGGAATGGGATTCGCAGCTCAGTCAAAGCAATGATTCCGGATTTCCCGTTTGATACCCCGATAGGTATGAGGAATTTTAACTGCGATTCGAAAGTCCTATTTTTATCTCGCCTGGTGGCATTTATCTCTGACTCAATGCATGCAGAAAGAGATGCGCATGGATGCATGCATACTCGCATGACAATTACCCCCGAAGCAGGTCAGCTAAAACAAAGGGTCGGAGCGATCAATGGAACGAGTATGAAGACGACGAGGGAGATGCGCATCAATCCATGTACTGATTTATAAGTTGCTCCCCTTTCAGGATGCCAAAAACCACTCACCTTCATTACATCCGTCTTGAATTTTGTTTATCCGCAAATTGTTGACACCTTCAATATTCCTGCATTTTTTTCATTGGCAAAGTAATGATAGTAATCATCTTTGAGTCATGAGAAATGCTGGCATTTATTCGCTGGGAGGACTGATTTTCGGATCAGGTATGGCAATATTCGTTTCCCTCATGAATGGAGCATGGGACAATGCCATCGGTATGAGTTGCCTCATGTTTCCGATTGGCTTTTTACTCACCTTTCTGGCCACGAAGATCATCCGTCTCGGAAAATTCATCACTGGTGGCAATTCTGTTTTGGGTGGGTTGGCAGGAGGAAGTGCCATAACAGGAATTATCTCAATGATTATTTTTCTACGGGCAATTGGATTGGGGGAAAGCGCGAAAACCTACGACAGCACTCGTGATCGTCATGGACCCAATGCCTCAGACGACTTGGTTGAATTCCTTGATATCCGCAAATTTGAGCTTGGGGCAACCTGCATCATCGTCATGATCCTTTCCCTGACCATGGTTATCATGACGATGATTTACCGTCATCGCTTCGCTCCAACCATTCACGAAGTGGCAGAAAGCGGAAACATGCAATCACTTCAGCATTTTCTGAACTCAGAAACTAGGGACATTCATGAAAAAAATTCCGATTCCCAGACTCCGCTGCACGTGGCATCGTCAAAGGAGATCGCTGAAACACTGATCGCTCGAGGTGCGGATGCCAATGCCAGGGACAAGAACGGAAAAACGCCTCTGCACGCGGCCGCTTTCGAGGGCAGAAAGGAAATCGTTGAATCACTCATCCCACACTGCACGGATATCGATGCAGAGGATAATCATGGAAAGACTCCACTTTACTGGGCGGTTTTGAAATGCCACGAGGAAGTCGCAGACCTGCTGCGCAAACAAGGCGCAGTTGAATAAATCAGGTAAAATCACCATTGCACTTTGAATGCACGAACGCAGATCATGACAATAGCATTGTTTAGAAATAGCCGGCGCATGCTGAACAGAATTCAGTCATCCTTTGAAACAGAAACCCCTTGCTTATTGATAATATCATAGTGAGAACGTGGACCCTCATGTCGCAAACATTAAAGCCTATCCTGTTCAGTGTCTTGATCGCGACCGTGTGCTTGACATACGCCGCAAAAGCAAGTCCGGTCGAGCATCCCAACGTAATCTTTATCATTTGCGATGATTTGAACGACTATGTCGAAGGGTTCGGCGGTCACCCTCAAACGAAGACACCCAACAT